>SXGS01226562.1_pt1 | contig 97448 bp, 87 predicted proteins | sample 3174681 | NCBI WGS metagenome assembly SXGS01 (sample SAMN11356861, study PRJNA531348) | freshwater metagenome | isolation source: freshwater sample F1-80 | place: China: Fuxian Lake, Yuxi | collected 2017-12-25 | reverse complement strand
TTACATCGGCACCCAGGGCATCCTGCAAGGCACCTACGAGACGGTCGTTGCGGCAGCGCGCACCCACTTCGGGCGCCCCGACCTCCGCGGGCGCCTCGTTCTGAGTGGCGGCCTCGGCGGCAAGGGAGGCTCCCAGCCCCTCGCGGCGACCATGGCCGGAGGCGTCTTCCTTGGATTCGACGTCGACGAACGCCGCATCGCCAAACGGTTGGAGACCCGGTACCTCGACGAGTTGGCCCCCTCCGTCGAGGAAGGGGTGGCGCGCGCCAGGGCCTACGCGGACCGAGGCGAGGCCAAGTCGATTGGCGTTGTGGCCAATTGCGCCGACGTCCTGCCTGCGCTGGTGGCGAGCGGCTTCCGCCCTGACCTCGCCACGGACCAGACGTCTGCCCACGATCCCCTCAACGGCTACGTCCCGGCCGGACTGAGCCTAGACGCGGCCGCGGCCCTCAGACTGAGCGACCCGGCGGCCTACGTAAGGCGCAGCCATGCGAGCATGGCGCGACACGTCGAAGCGCTCGTCGCTTGGCACCGCGCAGGCGTGCCGGTCTTCGACTACGGCAACAACCTTCGCGCTGGCGCGGTCGATGGCGGGTTTCCCGAGGCTCACCCCTACCCAGGCTTCGTCCCAGCCTACATTCGGCCGCTCTTCTGTGAGGGCAAAGGCCCCTTTCGCTGGGTTGCCCTGTCGGGGGACCCGGCCGACATCGCGGAGACGGACCGCGTGGTCGCCGACCTCTTTCCCGAAGACGAAGCGCTTCATCGCTGGCTTCGCCTCGCGAGCGAACGCGTCGCATTCCAGGGCCTCCCCGCCCGGATCTGCTGGCTCGGCTACGGCGAACGTGTCCGGGCCGGCCTCGCCTTCAACGAACTCGTCCGCACCGGGCGCGTCTCGGCCCCCATTGTGATCGGACGCGACCACCTCGATTGTGGCAGCGTAGCCAGCCCGAACCGCGAGACTGAGGCGATGCGCGACGGCAGCGACGCCGTCGCCGATTGGCCCATCCTCAACGCGCTGATCAACGCCGTCAACGGCGCCTCCTGGGTCAGTTTCCATCATGGGGGCGGCGTGGGGATGGGCTACTCGCTGCACGCCGGCATGGTCATTGTGGCCGACGGCACCGACGCCGCAGCTGAGCGGCTGACGCGTGTGTTGACGAGCGACCCTGGGATGGGCGTCGTCCGCCATGCGGACGCCGGCTACGACCGCGCCATCGACGTCGCCCGTGAGCGCGGCGTCCACATCCCCGGTCTGACACGCTGAGCGGTCGCCTCGGGTGACCTTGGGCCGCGGGGCCGTCGGGCAATGCCCCGAGGGGTCGCACGCTGCTTGAGCTCGTCGGGCTAGGTCCGTTCCCGTCACGGATCGTCGCGCGAGGGCCGACCGACCGAAGCCAGGACGAACCTCCATCGTTGAATCGGTGTCCCCAACACGGGTGGAGGCACCATGACGACGACCTTCGAGACCAAAGACGACGACCTGCGCCAGCTCGCTCGGTCCGACCGAGCCGCTGCCCTCGACGGCGTGGCTCGCCGCTACGTCCGCGGGCTGTTGGGTCATGCCCAGTCCATCGTCCACAACGCCGAAGAGGCATCGGATCTGGTCCAAGAGACGTTCATCCGCGCCATGCGCGAGCCCCGCCTTTTCGACGTGGACTTCCACATCCAGGCGTGGCTCCATCGCGTCGTGACGAACCTCGCGTTCAACAGCGACCGAAACCGCCGTCGCCGCGGCTACCTGCTCGAAACCAGGTACGAAGCCGGTGGCGCGCTCCCATCGGCGGAAGGGCTCATGGCCGAGGCGCAGGCCGAGCAGGCCTTCCGCCGGACCCTTGGCGTCCTCACCGAAGCGCATCGCCGAATCCTCGAGCTGCGGTACGTCGAGGACCTCTCGTACGCCGAGATCGCGGTGGCCCTCGACGTCAAAATGGGAACCGTGATGAGCCGACTGTCGCGTGCCCGCGAGCAGTTCGTGCGCAGCGCCTCGCAGCGACCGGGTTGACCCTCTCCCAAACAAAGGGCTATTTGCGTGCGGGAGCGTGGATCTGGCTACCGCACGCGATCACCGAACCTCCCTGAGCCTTCGCGCGGTCATTGCGGCCGGCGGCTCTGGGCGTTTCGTCGTCCGAGGCTCGGGCGGCCCCACCGTGCTCACGCTCGTTTCGGGCGCCCTGCTGTCTGCGGAGTCGCCGGAAGACGACCGGCGCTGCCTCGAACTGCTCGCACATCGCGCGGACATCGATCCGGCGAGGGCACTGGAACTCGCCGACGGCCTGGGCCCTGATCGGCCGTGGCATCAACTCGTTCGAGGCAATGCCTCGCCCGAGGCCATCGAGCGGGCCGGCCGCGACCGAGCGGAGGAGAATCTCGCGCGCTTCGTTGCCGCCAACGAGGAGCCCACGCGTCTCGATGCGGACGCCACACCGCCCAGATGGGCCCATTGGGTTCACCCTTTGGAGGCTGTGCTCGACGAGGTCATCGCTCGGGTCGACCGTGCCGCTTCCCTGCACGACGACGATCGCGTGGTCCGCGGCGACCGCCGCCCTGCCGACGAACAGGAAGGTGCCCTCGCCTCCCGCCTCGCGTCCGCCCCCCAACGCGTCTCCGAAGTCATCTCAGGCGGCACGGACGAACACGTCGTCACGCGCGCCGCCCTTGCGGACCTCGTCAGCCGAGGGGTTGCCAGCCTCTACGACGAGGGCGATGAGGGCCGGGACGAGGGCCGGGACGAAGTCACGGACATCCGCCCGGAAGACACGGGCCGAATCGCAAGTTCCTTCGACCAGTGGAAGTCCCGCAACGACGCCCAGTTGGAGGAAGACGAACTCGACTTCTTCACCGACCACGATCATGTACGGGGCGCCCCCGAGGACGGCCAATTCTCCTCGATCCGGAAGGAGGAGCGCGTCGACGTCAAGGGCCCCCCGCCGGGGTCGCAGCTGCCCGACGAGGAGGCTTTCGCCAAGATCGCGGTCGGTTCGGACGTGCTGCGCATCATTGCGGTCGCCTTTAACGAAGCGTCCCCGGGAACTGGGGGCATCGCCATGAACGTCGTCGTCGCTGGAGGCCCCAACCGTCACCGCACGCTCTTCGAGGGGGCCGAGGTCGATTCGAACGGGGTCCTGACGGCGGCCCCCATCCTCGCCAACGTCCGGAAGCGTCCCATCGAGCAACAGCGCCTGGCCCTGCGAGACGCCTTGGCCGACCTGATCGACCGCGCCTTGTCGGCGGCGGCGGACGAACTTGGCGACGAGGCGGTCGACGCCATCCTCGAAGGGGCGGCAGGGTATCGGACGCGGCTCGGCCTGTGATCCTTCTCGCCGTGGCCCTGACGGCCATCCCCGAAGAAGTGACGGCGGCTGTCGAGGCGACCCGAAGCGCCCCCTTGGCTGAGCGCATCGACCGGATCAGCGCGAGCCTGCTTGGCCGTGACTACGCGCTCGACCCCGCGGGCGAAGGGGAAGGTCCCGACGGCGACCCGGTCGCCCGCTACGACGTGTTCGACTGCGTCACCTTCGTGGAAGAGGTGCTCGCGCTCGCCCTTGGTGGGCTGACGGGAGCCGACGCCGTCCGACGCGACCTGCGGTATGGTCCCGGCACACCTCCGACCTACGCCAATCGCAACCACCTCATGGAGCTGCAGTGGCTACCTGACGCGGTGAGCACGGGACGTCTCGTCGACGTGACAGCGCGTATCGGTCCCACCAAAACGATCGTTCATCCCGTCGACGTGAACACGTGGAACAGCTGGCCGGCACGGTCGGGCTTTGGGCTGACCGACGCCCAGCTTCCGGTCGGCACGAGCCGCGTTGCCGTGGTGGACCTTTCGACCGCCCTGGCGAACATCGACAAGTTCCCCGTTGGAGCCCTCGTGTTGCCCGTCCGCGCGCCGCGCGAACACCGGCCCGTCCTCACCTTTCACGTCGGCTTCGTCGTGCCCGGTCCGTCGGGACCCCTGATTCGACACGCGACGAAGCTCGGCGACGGCCGCGTACGCTCCGACAGCCTCGCCTGGTACCTGAACAACGCCAAGACCTACCCTTGGCCTGTCGAGGGCGTGGCGGTTTTTCTGCCTACGCCCTGACGACTACCAGATGCCGTCGCAGGACTCGATGGGCTCGCAATCGATGCCGCCGGCTTCCCACCGCCCTTCGACGTCCGAAGCGAGGTCGAGCGCGACGAGGTTGTAGCCAACGGAGAACCAGTAGTCGCCGTTGAGAGACGGACCGACGGCGCTGCTGCCGCCATCGTCGACCGTGAATCGCATGCACTCCCAGTCCACCGTCATCTGCAACGGGCAAGGCTCGATGCCCATATAGGTCACGGAGAACGTGCCGGCCGACGTGGCCGTATCGACGACGTCGTCGGTACAGACCTTATCTTCCGCAAAGAAAATCGGCGGATCGAACGTGGTGGTCAGGCCGTCGACGATGATCTGGTGAATCATCGTCCCGTCCTGGCCATCTGACGACCAGCGGGTGGTCCGCAGCAAGCGGTCATCGACGCAGCTGGGGTCCGTGCTCACACAATCGACGCGATGTTCGATGTCGTACAGGTTGATGTCGCCCAGCTTCGTCGAGTCGGCCAGTTGCAAGCCGATGAGCTTGAACGTCACCAACGGATCCGTGTTGTAGTACTCCCACACACGGGTACCATCGAACGGAAAGTAGTCGATGCTGTCGATTCCGCAGGTTGGCGTTCCCACGGCGGGACCACATCCGGACAGCGTGGCCAGCAGTCCAACGATCCTCACGAAACCCCCACGTGCCCCCGCCCTAACGCGCGACCCCAAAGGCTCACAACACCAGCCGCAGGGCACGCATCGCCGGCACCGCTACCGGATGCCACCACCAACCTGCGGCCCAAGACCAAGCCGCCAGCTTGGCGACCACGATTCCAGCGGTGGCCAACCCGATGAGGGCCGCTACCCAGCGGCCCCGCCACTCTGGCTGTGCCATCGACCCGGCCGGGTCGATGCCGCGTGCGGTCATCGCCTCTGCAACCGCCGTCGACCGCCTCAGCGCACGAGCAGCCATCGGGACGAGGACGCCGAAGGGGTCGGCCGCGCCCCGCCTCCGCCGCAGGGCGACGACGTCGGACCACTCCTTGGCGAGCGTGGGGAGGAAGCGCAGGCAGATGTCGACGATCATCGCCAGTCGGGAAGGGACTCCGAGGCCGACGAGTGCGACGAGCGCCCCCTCCCTCCCCGCTCGGCTGGCCCATGCCATCCCCGCCGCGAGCGGCGCCATCTGACGGAGGGCGACCTCGACGCCGTGGGCCAGACCCTCCATGTAGATGGGCCACGGCCCCATCCAGAAGGCCACCGTCCTCGGCTGATCCGCGTAGAACAGACCCTGCGTCCAGGCCGCGGACCATAAGATGGCTGCGACAATCCCTAGGGCAGGCCCTACGGCCGCGGGCCGACGCCAAACGGCACACCCCACGGCACCGGCGGCGAGGAACGACAACGGTACCCATCCCTCGACCATGGACGCGGCCACCGCCACGGCCACACAGGCGACGAGCCCTGTTCGTGGATCGCTCACGGCAGCTCCCGAAGGACGCCGTCGCGAATCTCGAGCACGCGGTCGGCGAGCCCTGCCCCCCACACGCGGTCGTGGGTGGCGACGAGCCAGGTTGGCGCGCCGTAGGCGCCCAACTGTCGGCCAAGCTCGGCTTTTCGGCGGTGGTCGAGCCCAGCCGTCGGTTCATCCAAGACGACGAATGGGCACGAGAGGGCCATCGTCGCCGCAACCGCAACGCGCTGCCGTTCTCCTCGCGAAAGGCCCTGGGGAAGGGCATGGGCACGGTCCGCAAGATCGAAGGCCGCGAGCAACTCGGTATTGCCCCCCACTTCCTGAAGGACGGTGGACGCGGACAGGGCCAAGTCGGCGTCTTGCGGCAGCCAGGCCCCGGATCCCAGATCGGCCAGCGTGCGAAGCCAAGTCGTCTTGCCGACGCCATTGTCTCCGAACAACACGACGCGCTCGCCTCGACGCAGCTCGAAGCACCCATCGAACAGCGAACGGCCTTGGCGAATCAGGGGGCCCCGCCAACGGAAGAGGGTCCCGCCAAGCTCCCGCATCACTTTGGGCGGCGGCGCCAACGGCGCGAGACCAAGCCGCGTCAACAGTGCCTGCGGCGGCTCCGCCGGCCGCGCGGCATCGTAAACGACGCGTCCCGCCTCGAGGATGACAAGGCGAGTCGCCCACGACCACCAGGCAGACCACTCATGTTCGGCAACGACGACGCCGACGTCACGCGGAATCGCGGAAACCGCGCGAACCACGGCCTCTCGCCCCGGGCCGTCCAGTCCCGTCAGCAATTCGTCGAAGATCAGCCAACCAGGTCGCGCCGCGAGATGGGCCGCGACGAGGACGCGCTGCCGTTCCCCACCCGACAACTCCGCCGGGTCGCGCTCGACATGGACTCGGGACCCGACCGCGTCGAGCGCCGCTTGAGCGCGTGACGAGGCATCGGTTTGGCCAGCCCAGCGCGGCCCCAACGCCACTTCATCGCGGACCGTACCCGTGAGCACCTGGTCCCGTCCCTCCTGAAAGCCAAAACCCAACAAGGCCGCACGACCTGCCACGGGCGATTGCTCGGGGTCAAGGCCATCCAGCGTCACCTGCCCGGAGGGAACGCCCGACCGGGCGGTGCCAAGGAGCCCCGCGAGCGCCCGCAAGAGCGTGGACTTGCCCGATCCGCTGGCGCCCAACAACAACACTCGTTCGCCGCGCTCGACGGCGAGGTCGACCGGACCAAGCTGAGTGGCCCCGACCGCTGACGACCGCCATGTGAACCCCGCCACCCGCAACGTCATGGCGCCACCGAGGCCAGCCTGTCCGCGATGCGCGTCGCCGGCCAAGCAGCCACCGCCGGGTACATGATGCCCGGCAGCAACACGACTGCGACCGCCCATTCTGGAGCGAAGTGCTGGTGGGTCCAAAGGGCTGACCAGGCCAGGGATACCGCCGTCGTCACCCCGCCAGCCGCCCCCAAGGCCAGGGCCAATCGCCATCGCTCCCGGCCGCCCGCGGAGGCCCCCGTCGCAGCCAATGCCGCTTCATGGGCGACGACGGACAGCCCCAAATGAACAAGCTCAACAGGGTGGAAGGCCCCAAACAGGATCCATCGCGCGACGGCGGTGAGGACGATGAAGCTCGCAGCGGTCCCCGCACCCGGCTGCCACCGCAGCAAGATCGCCAAGAGGCCCGCCCTCAGCCCGTCGTCAAAGACGCCCCAAACGAACGGGCCCAAGGGACCAAGCGCCGCACCCAACGTCAGCCCAAACAAGCCAGTGGCTGCGTTTGCGACCGTCCCGACCATCGCGATCATCGCGAGCGCCACACGGGACACGAGGCGGCGGGACTCCCACCAGACCGACCAGCGCGCCCGCATCCAGATTCCACCGGCCAGGGCCCCCGCCGTCCCGGCCGCCGCCACGGACGTCGCCACCCCGGCACCGGCGGCCCCTCGAAGGGGCCCCTGAAAGCTCGCGACTTTCGGGCCACCGACAACGGCTACGTCAATCGCGCGGGTCCAACCGCCCTCCCCCAGGGGTGCATCGGGGTCATACCAAAGCGGGAGCGTCACCGACGTCGTCGTCAACGGCGGCAACAGCAGCAAGGCCGTGGCCGACGCGGCCGACGTGTCGCGCCCCCGGTAGCGCCATGCGGGAACGTCGATGCCCTCGTCGTCCACCACGCGGGCCCGAACGACGGCGTTCACCGCCTCTGGCTCCGCGTTGTGAATGTCGACCCGTTGCCAGGCCACAGGCAAGGCCACGGCCCAGGGACGCTCGACGCCGAACCAGCTCGCGGCAGCGGCGAGCGGTGGTGGGCCGATGGGCACGACGTCGGCCGCCCACGAACCGTCGTCGCGGCCTCCTGCGTCGACTGGCAGCACAACTTCGACAATCCGGAGATCGGGGCGCATGTCCGTCGACAGGGGGACCTTCGCGGCCGGCGGCTGCACCGGTCCCTCCCAGCGGCGCCACGTGCCGCCCACACGGCGCGCAACGACGACGACGTCGCCGATGGCCACCTCCGCCGGCATCCACGCCTCTGGACCCGCCACGGGCAACTGCAACACACCGACGGGTTGGCCGGCCAAGCTGGTCACTCGCCATGCATCTGCGTCGCCTTGCGCGCGCAGGCTGAGCCCGTCGCCGACAAGGACGACTTGGACCTCGTCTGGGGGCGGCGTCATCGAAACACGGCCAATTCCCAGGCCGAGCCAGCCGTAGGGGACGAGACCACGGCAACATCGCCTTCGGCCGAATGGGCGATCGCCCCATCGACGGGGCCGATGGTCGGGCAAAAGCGAACAGGTCGAAGCCGCCGGTCGAAGAAGAGCGCACCAAACAGGTCTGTTCGAGCATCGCCCACGCGCGGACCCAGGCCAACGACCACGCCCCCATCGGGCAGCGGGATGGGTCGGCCAAGCGAGGGGGGGCCCGTCCAGGAGGCCTGAACCGCAAGGGACGCATCCAACCGCCAAAGGTGGTTCTCGGCCGCGTGAACGTCCGCAGGACGATCCACGCCGGACGCCGAGCCGTACGGGACGGATGTGCGGGACGTCACCGCCAAGGCGCCATCGCCGTCCCCCATCAACCAGGCGATCGGGGCGGCCACAGGTACGTCGCCGGCCATGGTTGGCGTTCCCAGCGCCACCGACCTGCCGTCCGACGTCACGAGCCGGCCGTCGGCCAACCCCAGCCACGTCGCCTGTCGTTGGCGAACGACCGCATCCCAAACGGTGACGCGGTCGTACCAGGGAGCAAGCGGCGCAATGAGGGTGCGAACGTCGACCCCAGCGTCGTCCACCAGCAGCACGCCGTCGCCAGCGGCACCGCCTCGAACCGCAACGGAGGCGCCATTCGCGTCGGCGGACAGCGCCACCCCAATTTCGGACGACGGACCATCGGCGGGCCACAGGGTCTTCATCGTCAGAGTGACGGCGTCGTATTGGACGACCCGCATGCGCGGCGCCGCGCCAGGGTGGCCCCACAACACCCAGAGCCCGTCTCCCGTCCAAGCCCCGTCGTAGGCGGCTGGGGCGGCGTAGGCTGCCCAGGGATTGTCCACCCCAGGGGCAGCGCCCGCACCCACCAGTTCCGTCCCGGACACACGCTTGCGCTCGGCGAGGTCGACGCCAGACCGCACCTGCAGCTCCGCCTCCGCGGCCTGGGTTCCAAGGACGACGTCGTCGCCCACCCAAAGCAACCAGCGGATCAGGCCCGGCGTCGCCGCCACGGAAGCGCGCAACTGACCGGTGGCGACATCGAACAAGAGCACGTCTCCGACGGCGGTCCCCACCGCGAGACGTTCACCCGTCGCGTCGAAGGCGAGCGCCACATCCGGCGCCTCCCCGGTCCGCGCCATCCATCTCGCCCCTTCGGCGCCAAGGTCGGCGCGCCACGCGGGCACGCACGCACCCTCGACCGCTTCCAACGCGCAGCCAGCGAGCAGCGCGATCACGCGTCGTGGGTTCCGGTGACCCAGGCCTTGAGGGCCTCCGCCGAGGCGTCGCCCCCAAGCGCCTCCCACAGGGGCCCCGCAAGTCGGGCCGCCGCGCGGCCCATCACGGTCCATCCGCGTTCATTGGCAACTTTCGCGATCGCGGTCAACGACACGGCGCGGTCGCGCTCGACGACGTCGCCAAGGCCGAGTTGCGACGCGGCGTACAGCCACTGCCAGGCCTTGTCACCGTCGCCACGCATCGCCAGGAGTTCGGCGACGGTCAGGCGGTAGGGCGCCCACAACCAATGGCCCGGAATGGGTCGCAGGCGCTCGGACACCGCCCGCGTGATCGTGATGCCGCGCTCGATCTCATGACGCGCAATGGCGAGTCGGGCGGCGCCAAGGTCGTTGAGGACGGCCTCGTCAAGCGCCGCCTGCCGCTGGGCCCAGCGGGCGTGCACGTCATAAGCGCGCTGGGCCCGATCGAGGTCGCCCGCACGGCGCATGACGTCGGCCCCAAGTCGCCTTGCCTCCATCGCCACGCCAGTTGCGCCAAGTTCCTCCGCGTCCACTATGACCGCTCGGAAGGCGTCCTCCGACGGCCGACCGATCTGGGCCTGTACGGCTGCGATGCCCAAACGAGCGCGAACTTCCGCGACGGCGTCTCCCTGCCGTGCTGCCGCCTCGGTCGCTTCGGCGAAGCTCTCCCTGGCTTCCTCGAAGCGACCCGCCCACGCCGCAGCGGACGCCGTTCCAAGCAGCGCGGCGAGTTCGACGTCGCGCACACCAGCCTGAAGCGCCTTGTGCAACGCACGCGCGTACAAGATGTCGGCGCCCTGGAAGTTGCGCTTGGTCCGTTCGAGGTCCGCTTTCGCCAGCAAGGCGACGAGCTCGCCCCCCACGGATCCGGCGCTACGCGCCGCCTCGATGGCTGCGGCCAACGCCCCCTCTGCGGCCGCGGGTTCGCCCCGCACAATCTGGGCCTGCGCCCAACCCACAGTAGCGTCCAGTTGAACCTCGGCCGGCGCCGACGCGCCGCGAGCGAGATCAAAAGAGGCCGCCGCGTCCAACGCGTCGCCGCGCGCCGCCAAAGCGCGACCGCGCCAAAGGGCAGCGACGGCCGCTTCGGCCTCCGGCAAGCTGCGAGACGCCTCGGCGTCCAAACGTGTCGCCTCATCGAGGTCGACAAGGCGGCCGTTGCGTAGGGCCCTTTCGGCGGCGCGCACGAGGTGGCGATGGGCAACCTCGGGGTCGCGGCCAGCGACAGCGTGTCGGCCGACGTGAAGGTCCAGCCCGACGGCGCCCGCCTCGGCCAGGGCGGCGAGGCAACGGCCGAGGCGTCGGTGCAGGTACCCGACATCCTTACGCGCTTCCGCCTCGCTGCGCAGCGCCTGGAACTGGAGCGCTCCGTCGAACCGCCAGTCTTCCTCGCGGCGCCGCAGCATGCCGCTACCCGCAACGACCTCGAGCAGGTCGGATCCGAACAACTCGGTCGCGAGCGTATGCGACAACATCGGACCAAAGAGGGACGCGAGGTGAAGCGCGTCTCGCATGCGCCGCTCTTGGCCCGACGCGGTCTCGACAGACCGAACGCGCGCGAGCAGCAACGATCCGGCGTCCGCCGGCACCACGGCGTCCACGTCGATGCCCGGCGCGAGATCAAAGACGAGGTTCCCGGTGTCCACGAGGGCGCCACGGCCGACCCAGTCGACGAGAATCTGGCGGGCGAAGGCAGGATTTCCCGCGCACCGCTCAGCGAGGCGGTCGCGGAGCTTCGGCGCCAGCGCGAGCGCCTCTTCAACCCAACGGCACATGCCCACATGGTCGAGGCGGGCAAGGTCCCATCGCTCGGCACCCGCGTGGACGAGCGCGTCGATCCGACTTGCCAAGGCGCGGTCCGCTGCCAAATCCTCTGCACGAACCGTCGCGATGCACAACAGCGGTCGCCCCTCACTACGTTCGGTCAGGAGGCCGTCGGCGATGTCGAGCCCGTCGCCGGCCTCTCGGGCAAGGTGGGCGTCATCGAGAACAAGGAGCGAAAGGCCGCGCCAAGCCCGGGCCTCCAAGGTGCGATGGACGTGTCTCAGGCCGAGGCCAATGGGAACGGGCTCCTCGTCGGATGTCGACAGACCCGCCCAGCGGGCGAGCAGTCGAGCCTCCTCTGGAATCTCGCCCGACTCCTGACCCCGCTCGGACGCGAGCATGCGCTCGAGGCGCGCCTCCAGTTTCTCCCGCGTCTCATTCCAAGGGCGAATCAACTCCCGCGCTGCTCCGACGAAGCCATCTTCCGGACCTGCGGGCCGATTCCACAGCATCCACACGGGATGGCACCAACCTCCCTCTTCCAAGGCAGCCGAGAACTCCTCCACGAGCCTCGATTTGCCGCAGCCCCCTTCACCCACGAGGACGAGCACATTCGGCCGTCCGTCCTGCACCGTCTTCCTCGCCAGATCCCAAAGTCGCCCAAGCTCCGCTTCTCGGGCGACAAGCGGCATCTCCCGGACCGCGAACAGATTGGGCGACGACGTGACCGGCGCACTGCTGCGACCAAGGACCGGAGGTTGGTCGGCAAAGCGGGCAACCAGCGGTCGGGGCCCGATCGTCAGCCGCCATCGGTCCGGCGTCGGCATTTCCGCGTCCGGCGGCGACCAAGGGGCGACCATCGCCGCGGGCCCCAATGCGACGAGAGCAGCGGCAAGGTCGGCCGCCAAGGGAAAGCGCGATTGAGGATCGGGCGCCAATGCTCGCGCCAACACGGGCCCAAGGCCATTGGGAACCTCGAACCGGGGGTGGAACACGGGAAGGGGCCCGTCGAAAACAGACCCCTCCGCCCCGAAGGGGCGCTCTCCCGTGACAAGTTCCCACGCGATGACGCCGACCGCGTACAGGTCCGTCCACGGGCCGAGTTCTCGCGCCTCGCCAAGGGTCTGTTCAGGGGCCATGAAGCCCGGCGTTCCCTCCGCACGCCCCTTGCGCCGAACGAGCGTCTCGGAGGCGGTCGCCAAGCCCAAATCCGCAAGCCAGACCTCTCGCTCGCCGTCGGCCCGACGGTGCAGCAGCACGTTCTCCGGCTTCAGATCGCGATGGAGCACGTCGCGGGCGTGCAGATGCCCAAGGGCCTCCAGCGTCTCGATCAGCAGGCGCCGAAGTTCATCCCAGCTGGCTGGACATTCCCGGAGGTCGGCGAGGGTCCCCGCGTCGGCAAAACCCAGGCCGAGGTAGGGCAGCCCGTCTTCGGTGAGTCCGACGTCGTGGAGCGGGACCACATGGCGGTGGTGGAATCGGGCAGAAAGGCGTACTTCCAGGTCGAACAGACGCCGAAATCGGGGGTCGGCCGCAAGATCAGGCCGCACCAACTTGATGGCGACATCGACGCCGAGAACCCGGTCGTGGGCATGCAAGACCCGCCCCATCCCCCCTTCACCGAGGAGCGAAGGCTCGCGCAGCTCATACCGGCCGGGGAGCGGCGTCACGGGTTCGTCTCCGAGCGAGCGTTAGATGAACCCTTCGGAGGGTTCGTGTCCACCAGGGAGACCCGCACCTCGGATCGCGTGCGGGTCCGCCAAGGCGCAAGCGCCGACCACGCACGAATCGTAGCCTGGAACCGGGCAATGGCACTCGAAACCGAAGGCATCGAACTCGATGAGGCGGTCGTCAGCGCCGGCGTGCAGGCCGTCCTCGAGGGGCGAGCGCCAGCAGCGTACCGGATCGCGACAGTGGACAACGTCGACGCGGGCCAACTCATGGTGACGCGCGAGTGGAGCGATTGGCGAAACGCAGAGGTCTGGTGGATCCAATCCGTGTATGTGGCGCCCCCTTGGCGAGGTCGCTCCGTGTACCGGTCCCTTCATGAAGACGTGCTCGCCGCGGCTCGCGCCTCAGGCGCCGCAGGGGTTCGCCTCTACGTAGACCGCAGAAACGTAGGTGCTCAAGCGACGTATGCGCGCTTGGGGATGACGGGAGAGCACTACGCCGTGTACGAACAGATGTTCGACGACGGGGGTCTGCCGTGATCGGCGTCCTTGCCATCGACTTCGGGGGTCCCCTCCACGACGCCGATCTCGAGCCTTTCCTCGGCCGTCTCCTGACAGACGTCCTTCCGGGACCCCTTGCGGTGCGGTCATGGCTTGGCCCATGGCTCGCCCGTCGCCGGGTTCCGGAAGTTGGCCCGGCCTACAAAGCGATCGGGGGATCCCCTCTCATCGCCATCCATCGAGCCCAAGTAGACGCGCTGCGGGCTGAGCTGGGATCGGCGGCACCGCCGATCGCCTCCGCGATGATGTACACGCCGCCCGAGATCGATGACGCGCTCGACGATCTCGCGTCACAAGGGGTCGACGAGATCGTCGTCCTCCCCTTCTTTCCGCACCACAGCTTTGCGACGAGCGGGTCGGCGTCCGAGATGGTCCACGCGGCGATGGCCCGCCGCCGCCAGCCATGGCCCTTGCACTTCGCCACGGCATTCCCCGACCACCCAGGCTGGATCACGGCCCTCGTCGATGCCATCGAGGCCGCCGCGTCCCAACTCGGCGGTGAAGGGCCCATTCACCTGCTTTTCAGCCCGCACGGGTTGCCGACGAGCTTCGTCCGACGGCACGACCCGTACCCTGACCAAGTTCGCCTCACGTGTCGCAAGGTCATCGAAGCGTCGAGGTGGTCGTCGCCTTGGCACGTGGGTTGGCAAAGCCGCGTCGGACCCGCCGCCTGGCTGACGCCAAGCACGCTGGCGCAAGTCGACGCGATCGCCGCCGTCGGAGCGTCCCGCCTCCTGGTCGTTCCGGTTTCGTTCCTCGCCGAGAACTTCGAGACGCTTCACGAGCTCGACGTCGAAGTGACCGACCACGCCCGGGCCCAAGGCATCGCGCACGTCGGTCGCAGCGCGGTGCCCGGTCTCCATCCGGGGGTCATCCGCGCGCTGGCGGACCGCGTCCGCGCCGCGATCGCCGCCAAGGGACCGACCTGTGTCCGTTGCCTCCTTCCCGACCCTCCAGCCCTGAGGAAAGCCGTGGCCTGCCCCAACTGCGGTTGGCGCAATGCGCCATGGACACGCCGCCCATGACCGCCACCATGCTTACGGGGCTCGACCAGCTCCAGACGCTCCTGAACGATGTGCGCGAAGCGCCTTGGATCGCGCTCGACACCGAGTTTCAGTCCGAGCGGGTTCACCGCCCCGTCCTTTGCCTTGTCCAACTCCTTGTGCCGGACCGACGCGTCTGGTTGATCGATGCGCTCGTGCCTGGATTGATGCCGGCACTGGCGCAGGCCTTGTCTTCGAAACCGTGGCTCGTCCATGCCGGTTTTTGGGACATCCGGCTCGTTGCCGAGGCGATCGGTGTGGCCCCGAGTGCCGGCGTTTGGGACACCCAGATCGCCGCTGGACTCGTAGGTCCTCGTCATCCCGCGGGTCTGGCGTGGCTCGCACGCACTTGGCTCGGCAAGGAGATCGACAAGTCCGAGACGCTCTCGGATTGGTCGCGCCGCCCGCTTCTGCCCGCCCAACTCGCCTACGCGGCGGCCGACGTGACCATTCTGCCTCCGTTGCGCGAGGCCATGGCCAAGGTCCTCACCGAGCGTGGCCGAACCTCCATCGCACTGGAGGCCATGAATGAGGGAGTTGCCGCCGCGTTGACGCCCGAAGATCCCGCCGATGCGTGGCGAAGTCTCCACGGCATCGACCACCTCGAAGCGCCTGAGTTGGGGAGGGTCGCGAGCCTCGCCAGGTGGCGCCTGGAGCGGGCCATGGCCACAGATCAACCTACGCGATCGATCCTTGGCGACGGCACCCTGGTCGCCATCGCGCGAAAAGGTATCGACGCCGGCGGGCGCTCGATCCGCCACCTGGATCGCGAGGCGATCGCTGGGATCCGTGCGAGTCTGGCGTCGCCACTTGACGTGCCCATGGGCTTTCCCCACGGAAGCCCGCAACGGCGTCGCCTCGCCGCATGGGGCGCGGCCGCCGAGGTACTCGCCAACGAGTTGGGCGCTTCCGCGACGCTGATCCTCCCTGATGCGCTGCGCCGGAGCCTCGCCCTTGATCCACCGAACGGTCCGGACGCCGTCGCCGCCCGGCTGGGGTGGCGCGCAGACCTCTTGGGGGACCCTGTGGTCGCCATCTTGTCTGGCAAGATCGGGGTCCGCCTTGCCCCAGATACGGCCCTCAGTCCCTTCCAGGTGGGGTGACTTGTGTTCAGTGGAAAATTTTTTTTCGTCCAGAGAAGTCCGCTATTTACGGCGTCCTCGCACCTTCACCCTCCATGCACGTAAAAAAACTTCTTGCTCTTCGGGAGGGGTCGTGGCACTTTGTTGGTGCGGGCGGCGAACAACCCCCGCGGGCGTTCCAACAGAGCAAAACTCAGGAGAACAACATGTTCGCTTTCATCCAAGACGAGAACGGCGCGACCGCCATCGAGTACGGCCTCATCGCGGCGCTCATCGCCGTCGTCATCATCGCGGCCGTCTCCGCGGTCGGCACCGAGTTGTCGAACACGTTCGACACGATTGACTCGGCCCTCTCCTCGGCCGTCAGCGGCGCCTCGTCGCAGGGCAGCTGATCTCCTCACGGAGATGGAACGCCGCATCGCCTCTGGCGATGCGGCGTTTCGCTTTTTTTGGCATCTCTTTTTTTCTATCCAAGCCTTCGTGTTGAGCCGGCCGGCGCGCCCCTGAACTACGGGATAGAGGGCGGCTCGCCCCAAGGTTGGGCTCAGCGGAGGGACCGTGGCAAGACGACAAAGCGGCGGACGTACGCAGGCAGCAGTCTTCTTGGGTGTGTCCGTCTTCGCGGCCGCCGTTGCGGCTGTCGTCATCTATTACGTCGTTCAAGGCTACCAACGCGACCTGTTGACCGCCCAAGCGCCCGAAGAGACCATCGAGGTCATGGTGGCGGGCGTCGACCTGCATCCGGGCCGCACGATCGTCCAGGCCGACCTTTCCGTGAAGCAACTGCCCCCCGACTACGTTCCGGACTCGGTCCTGCGCCAGCCCGAGCAGGTCATCGGACGGGTTCCCCGCGAGCGTGTTCTCAAAGGGGATCTGATTCGCGACGAGCGCCTGGCCGACGCAGAGGCCGGTGTGGGCCTCAACGCGATCATCCCGCGCGGGATGCGCGCCATCGCGATCGCCATCAACGGTTCAAGCGCCGTCAGCGGCTTCATCAATCCTGGCAACTACGTCGATGTCCTCGCGACCGTGCCCTCGATGGACCGCGAAAACGGCGTGGAAACCGTGACCTTGCTCCAAGCCGTCACCGTCCTGGCCGTCAACAACCGCCTCGGCGGCGGCCAGACCACCAGCGCCGAACGCGCTCGCCCGAGCGTCACCCTCGCCGTCACGCCCGAACAGGCCGAGAAGCTCACCCACGCCGCCAATTCGGGCTCGATCACGCTCAGCCTGCGCACCGACATCGACGTCACCCACGTCACAACCCACGGCGCCATGGCCAGCGAGTTGCTCGGCGCCGACAAAGAGCAGCGCATGACGGTGAGCGAGTGGCGTGAGCGCATCGTGAAGCAGCAGGACGGCACCCTGATCATCATCAAGGGTCCTACCGTCCGGACCGAGTCCTCGAAGCCTGCCGGACGCTGACCGGATAGCGCATTCTGAACCCCGCCCCGCGAGGCAACACCCCATGTCGTCCCTGCGAGCCTTCACCTCGATCGCCGCCACCACGCTCCTTCCAGTCGCTGCGGCTGCACAAGACGAGCGCGCCGACTGGCTCGACATCGAGGTCGGAAAGAGCGTCGTCCTTGAAACGCCGCGCGTCCCGACCGCGATCGCGATCACCGATCCTGCTGTCGTCAACGTCGAGTCTTTGGGCGAAGCCACGAAGATTCAGGTGCAAGGCACGGCCATCGGGACGACCGACCTGATCGTCCAATTTGGCCCCGGCATCCCGCCGATGATCTACGAGCTGACCGTCCATCGCGACATGTCAGACTTGATCCGGCGCATCGACGCCGTCGTCGAAGGCGAGCCTCCCCGCGTCTACCCTCTGGGTGAACGCATCGTGGTGGAAGGCGAAGTCGACGACCTCGACACCCTGGAGAAAGTGGCCCTCGTCTCCCGCATCTACGACGACAACTTCGTCAACTTGATGACCGTCCGCGGCGATCACCAGGTTCAACTCGAAGTCGTCTTCGCCGAAGTGAGCCGCACGGGCACCCGAGACCTCGGCCTCAACGTGCTTTGGGGCGACGGAAGCCTCGCCGCTGGGCTCTTCGCGCCCACACTCGGCGTCGGCTCGGTCCTCCACCAGGGGATCGAGAACGTCAACGCGGGCGTGGTCACCGGTACGGCCGGCGGCGCCTACTCGATCCCCGTATGGGCGAGCCAGGTCGACGTCGCAGGCGTCCTCAACATCCTCGATGGGTACAACCTTGGCAAGGTGATCGCCCAGCCGGTCATCGCCAGCCTCAGTGGCCAGCAAGGCGAGTTCCTCGCCGGCGGCTTGGTCCCTGTCCCCTCGCCCTCCGGTGGTGGTGGTTCCACCTCGATCCGAGTCACTTACCAAAACTACGGCGTGCACCTCACCTTCGTGCCGACCGTCCTCGCCAACGACGTCATCGACTGCCGCATCCGCGTCGAAGTGTCGGACCTCGACCCCGCAAATGGTACCCGCATCTCTGGCTTCGAAGTCCCGGGCTTCATCACGCGGCAGGCCGACTCCCACTTGCGCGTCGAATCTGGCATGACCTTCGCGATGGCAGGCATGTTGTCCGAGCGGAGCACATTCTCCCGCGCGATGTTGCCAGGCCTCGGCCGAATCCCGCTCATCGGCGCGCTCTTCCGCACCGTGCATCACGTCCGTGAAGAGAAGGAGCTCATCGTATTCGTCACGCCTCGACTCGTGCGCCCCTTGGCTCCGGGCGAGGTTCCGGCCGCCCCAGGAACGACCGAGAACAACAACCCGAGCGACCTCGAGTTGTTCATTCTGGGAATGGACCATCGGCCGGGCAGCCGCCAGGCTGAGGCCACAGGCGCTGTCGGCCTCCAGCGCTGATTGACCGGTAAAGGGGGAATCAGGTGCGCAACATCGGAAAGAGTTCGGGCGCAGCCACCACGGTCCTCGTGGGCTTGGATGGCGACAGTATGGGCCTCGTCCGCGAGGCCCTTGCTGCCGAAGCCGTCCTTCCGAACACCTCCGTTACCTTTGGCGACGCCATCAGCGTCGTCAAGCGCACCCGTCCCGACGTCGTCATCGTCGGCTACTCACGCGCCATCGAAGCGGCGCTGGCGCTGGCTGAGGCCCTGAAGAAGGACGGCAATACGGCCACGCTGGTCGCATTGGCCGAGCGGTCCGACGCCGAGGCCATCCTCGCGGCGATGCGTGCAGGCTACAAAGAATTCGTCGTCCTGCCGGATGACGCCAGCCGACTCCGCCAGGCCGTCCATGAAGTCGCCTACTCTCCGGGCGAAGAGGAAGAGAAGGGCCTGGTCGTCGCGATTTGCGGCTCCAAAGGCGGTGTCGGCACCACGACCATCGCGACCCACCTCGCCGCCGAGCTCGCTGGCATTCACCGCGTCTTGATCATCGACCTCGACTTTTCCATGGGCGATGTCGCACCCCAACTCGACGTCACTTCACGAGAGACGTTGGCCGACGTCTTGCCTCGCGCCGACCGGGTGGACGAGCGCAGCCTCGCCGGATCGGTCGTTGTGCACCGCAGCAAGCTGCACGTCTTGAGCACGCCCGACGAGATGGAAGTTCTTGGCGACGTCCGGGGCGACGACGTGTACGCGGTCGTCAACACCGCAGCCAAGGCCTACCAGTACGTCGTCCTCGACATCGGCACGTACTTCGACGAAGTGGCGACCTTGTCGCTTCAGGTGGCGGACTCCATCCTCATGGTCACCACGCCCGACGTCACGGCCGTTCGAGACGCCTTCCGGCGCATGCGCATGCTCGCCACGCTCGGGGTGGAGAAGGAGCGCGTCCGTCTTCTCGTCAACAAGTGGCACAAGGGTGCGCACGTCTCCCTTGAGGACATCCGCACGAACTTGCAGATGTCGCCGGCCGCCACGATTGCGCTCGACACCAAGACTGTGGACCAAGCGGTCAACGAGGGCAAGCTCGTCCGCGACATCAATCGCAGGACCGACGTGGCCCGCGACATTGCTGGGCTCGTAGCCATCCTGGCCGACGAACCCATGGCTGCAGCGACGGAGATTCCGGCGCCGGTGGCCGAGGCTCCCAAAAAGGGCCTGTTCTCCGGATGGTTCGGCGCCAAGGGGTAGTCCATGGGTGGCGGTAGGCTGATCGATCGCGTTCGGGGGGCCCAGGGTCGATTCCGGACCACCGCAGCGGGGGCGCCGGGAACTCCGACGGGCGCAGAGTTCGATCAGATCAAGCGCGACCTGCACAACGAGCTGATCGAGTCGCTGGACTTCGAGCAGGTTGGCAGCACCCCACGTGAAGAGCTGGGCCAACGACTGCGCGCAACATTGTCCGAGCGTGTCGAGGCCCGCCAGTTGCCCCTCAACCGCATGGAGCGCGAGCGGTTGGTCGAGGAGATCCTCGACAACATCCTCGGCCTCGGTCCGCTGGAGCCCTTGCTTCGCGACCCTGAAGTCTCCGACATCATGATCAACGGCGCCAAGACGGTGTTCGTCGAACGCAAGGGCCGCCTCCTGAAGACCAACGTCGTCTTCAACGACGACAAGCACTTGATGCAGATCATCGAGCGAATCGTCTCCGCCGTCGGCCGACGTGTCGACGAGCAGAACCCGATGGTCGACGCCCGCATGATCGACGGCTCGCGGTTCAACGCGATCATCCCGCCCCTGGCGCTTGATGGCCCGTGTGTCTCCATTCGGCGGTTCGGCACGATCCCGATCACCGCAGAGGACTTGGTCGCGCTCGGGTCCTGTCCGCGCCCCCTGCTCGAAGTGTTGCGTGGGGCTGTCCGCAGCCGACTGAACATCATCATCAGCGGGGGCACCGGATCCGGCAAGACCACACTTCTCAACGTGTTGTCGTCGTTCATTCCCGACCACGAACGCATCATCACGATCGAAGACTCTGCCGAATTGCAGTTGCAGCAGGTTCACGTCGTTCGCCTGGAAACGCGTCCCGCGAACCTCGAGGGACGCGGCGAGATCACTCAGCGCGAACTCGTCAAGAACTGCCTCCGGATGCGTCCGGATCGCATCATCCTCGGCGAGGTCCGCGGTGCCGAGGCCATCGACATGTTGACCGCCATGAACACCGGCCACGACGGCTCGCTGGCGACCGTGCATGCGAACAACAGCCGAGATGCTCTCGCACGTTTCGAGACGATGGTCGGCATCGGCATGCCCAACATGTCCGACAAGTCGATCCGCGAGACGATCGCCCGCGCGCTGGACTGCATCGTCCAGCAGGAGCGGCTCATGGACGGCAGCCGCCGAGTCATGTCGCTGACTGAAGTCACCGGCATGGAAGGTACGGTCATTACGACCCAAGACGTCTTCGTGTTTGAGCAGCGGACCGTCGACGAACAGGGCAAGGTCCGCGGCGCCTTCCGGGCTACCGGCATCCGTCCCCGCTTCGCCTCTCGGTTGGCTTCGAATGGCATCCGGCTTGCCCCGGAGCTGTTCCGCTTCGAGTTGGAGGTCTGACGTGCTCGACTGGCTCATCGTCATCGTCTTGGCGGTGGTCTTCACGCTGGTTCTTGGCGTGGGCCAGGCCGCCTACTGGGGCTACGTCGCGCGCCAGGAAGCCAAGCAGGCAGAGATCCTGCGCCGCCTGGGTGGCGGTCCGAACGTCGACGGCGACTACGAAACCTTGTTCAAGGATCGGGAGGCCGACGCGACGGCCACATCGCTTGGCGACCTCGGCCGGCGCATGAACTTGGCCTTGATGGCGGCCGACTCGGGCCTCGGCGTGAGCGGTCTCGTGTTGAGAATGGGCATGGCCTCCGCGGTTGGGATGGTCGGTGGCTTCATTCTGATTGGCCTGCCCGGCGCCATGGTGGGCATCGGGCTTGGCTACCTTCCCTATTTCTGGCTCGGCCTGCAGGGTGCCGCCCGTGCGAGCAAGCTCGTCGAGCAGCTGCCGGACTCGCTGGAGCTCATGTCGCGATCGCTCCAGGCCGGTCTCGCTCTCAACGACGCGTTCCGCCTCGTTGCGGAAGAAATGCCGATGCCCGTGTCGGGCGAGTTCGGACGCGTTTTCGAGGAGGTCCGCTTCGGCCGCGACTACCGCGAAGCGTTCCATAAGATGCTCGACCGCAACCCCGGGGTGTTCGACCTTCGCCTCATGGTGTCGTCCGTCCTCCTTCAGCGGGAAACGGGTGGCAACTTGATCGAGATTCTCGAGAACATCTCCGAGACGATTCGATCTCGCTTCGTCTTCCAGGCCAAGGTCCGAGCCATGACTTCCGAAGCGCGCTTTTCGGCGCTCGTTCTCGGCAGCCTTCCGCTTGGCGTCATGTTTATCTTGTCATGGTTGAACCCTCGCTATCTGACGCCGCTTTGGACCGACCCGTTGGGCAACCTCGTGTTGGCCGGGTGCGCGACAGCTTACATCCTTGGCGTCTTCATCATGCGCGACCTGTCGAACGTGGAGGTCTGAGATGGTGACCCTGGTCGTCGGCCTGACCGTCGCCATCGGCTTCGGCACGCTGATCTACGGTGCCTATACGTTCCTCAACCCGTCTCGAACTGCTCGCGACCGCCTTCGCGAGCTTCAGGATGACCAACGGCAAGAGGCGATGGCCCTGACGGGTATCGACGCCCCCGAAGGCGGCGTTGAGATGGTCGCTGAGCGCCTCGGCCGCCTCGCGAAGTCCACCAATGAAGGCGACGTCAACAAGCTCCGCCTCATGCTCATGCAGGCCGGCTTCCGCTCGCGGAACGCGTTGGAGATGTTCAACGGTCTACGCGTTGCCGCCGCCATTGGCTGCGCAATTCTCGTGATCCCCATCGCGACCCGCCAGTCGATCACGATGATGTCGATCACGGTTCTCATGGCCGTGACCGCCGGGTACTTCGGGCCCCAAATGTACGTACAGAACGTCGTCCAGAACCGGCAAAAGCGGCTGTTGGCGGCGTTCCCCGACTCTCTCGACCTCCTTGTCTCGTCCGTCGAAGCGGGCTTGGGCCTCGACGCCGCCTTCCGGCGCGTCGCCGCGGAAATGGAAGCCGCGGCGCCTGAACTTGCGAAAGAGTTTCAGATGGTCAACCACGAAATTTCAGCCGGCATCAGCCGCGTGGACGCGCTGAAGCACTTGGAAGGACGCACAGGCCTCGACGAGGTCCGGTCGCTAGTCAACATGCTCGTTCAGGCCGAGCGTTTCGGGACGTCCATCGCAAAGTCACTTCGCGTCCATGCCCGCATCACCCGCACGAAGCGAATGTCGCGTGCCGAAGAAGAGGCTGCCAAGGTCAGCCCGAAGCTGACCGTGGTCATGATCCTCTTCCTGCTCCCCGTTCTCGTGTCGGTCCTTCTCGGTCCGGCCCTCATTCAAGCCTACCGGACGCTCACCGAATGAGGCTCCGCCCTACGCTGCTTGTGGTGCTCGCGCTCGGGCTCGTGGCCGCCCGGAAGCGCCAGCCTACCGAACCCGCACCACGTTGGATCTCGGAAGGCGAAAGCGCCCAGTTTGCCCTCCTGGAACTGCTGATCGACCAAGGCGACATCGAGCGCTCGATGGCGCTGATCCAGGTGATGCGGGACCAGGGACGCAATGACGACGAGTTGGACCTCCAACAAGGCATCGTCGCCCGCGACGCAGGCCTGATCGACGAGGCCCATGAGATGCTCGACCGCGCCTTTGAGGCGAAGCCGCGCGATCCGCGGGTGCACGAGGCCCGATGCGTGCTGTACGCCAACGAGCAACGCGTCGATGAAGCTGTGACGGCCTGCGAGCGGGCCGTCGAGTTGGACGCCGATCGCGCGAGCGCCTGGAACAACCTTGGCTACCTGAATCTCACCGCGGGTCGCGCGGACGCGAGCCTCGAGGCCCTCCAAACCGCCGTCCGCCTCGAGCCCACGGTCGCGCGCTTCCGCAACAACTTGGGCATGGCCCAGATAGCGGTCGGCAATGAAGGGGCGGGCTTCCGCTCTTTCCGCGCGTCGGGCTCCACCGCTGACGCCCACTACAACGTGGGCGTTGCGCACAACCTTCTTGGCCACGGCGACCTCGCCCAGGCCGCGTGGCGGCGGGCGCTCGATGCAAATCCGCGTCACGTGGCGGCCCTGGACGCGCTAAACCACCCTGACGCCTCGGAGAACCCGTGACTCGCGTGACTTTCCTCTCGCTCGGCCTGGCTGGCTGCGCCCCCTTGCACCTGACCTACGACTACGGTCGCGCCTTCGACCAGGCGTTTACCCTGCAGGCCGATCTCACGCGCGCCTCGGTTGCGTCGAGCTTGTACCAACTCTACGGCGTGGAAGCGGCAGAAATCCGCATTCGCGTCCAAGAGCAGACAACGGATGAGGAGTCCGGCGCGGCTGGCATGGAGTGATTCGCCGCTGGGCACTTGGGCGCCCGTCCGCGGCGCTGGTGCTTGGCGTGTTGTCAGGTCTCGTGGCCGCGGTCGCGCTCCTTCCGACCATCATTCCCGTTTCCGACCGCCTACGGATCGCGGCCGAGGCTGTGGCGTTGCGCCAAGCGGCCTACGCAGCTCGTGAGGCCGAGAACGATATCGACGACGGGTTGGCGGTCACATCGGCGACCTTGGAGCGCCTGCGCGTCGATCTGATTGAGGTCTTCGTTGAAGATGGCCAACCTGTGTACGCCGCCAACGAAGCCGTCTCCGAATCGGCCTTCGCCCGAGCCTGCCGCTCGCCCAACCTCGAAGTCGTAGTTCCGGGAGCGGAAGGGGCGGACTGGGCGCTCGCCTGCCGCAAGCTCCGAGGCGTCAGCATTGTCGCCGGGATGGAGGTCGAGCGCAACAGCCGCCGGCAGGTCGTCGGCCTCATTGCCGTCCTCGCCGCCCTGGTCGGTGTGATCACGAGCGTCGTTGTCCTGAGGGTCCTTTCCCCCCTCTCCGACATTTCCCGCGCGCTTAGCCGACTCGCCAACGGCGAACGGAACGTCGTAGTGCCCCGCAGCGGCTTGGTCGAGCTCGATGCGCTCGCTGAACGGGTCCAGGCAACCGCGGAGGCTTTTGCTTCCCGCCAAGACGCCCTCGCCGCTCGGATCCAGGTCGTCCAGGAGATGGCGCGCGTCGTCGCCCACGAAGTGCGCAACCCGCTCCAAGCGTTGGAGTTCCACACGAGCCTCATCGCACTGGAGGAGGACCCCGTCGAACGCCGAAAAATCGCGGGCGGCATCGGCGAGGAGATTCGCAACCTCGAGCAAGTCGTACGCCGCTTGCTCCGCAACGGCGCCACAGGCGGGGCTCTGCAACTCGCCCGGCGAAGCCAACCCTTGGGACATGTCGTGTCTCAGGTAGTTGGCGTTCTCCAGGCCTCTGCACGCCAGAGGAGCATTTCGCTGACGACAGGCGACCTTTCGCGTCGCGTGGTGTCGACCGACCGCGCATTCCTGTCTCGGGCCATCGAGAACCTCGTTCAGAACGCCCTGCAGACCGTCCCGATGCAAACGGGAGTGGTCGTGGTGACGACCGACGAATCCGACGGCCACATCGCCATTCATGTCGACGACAATGGCGACGGCGTCGATCCGAGCATCGTGGATGCCATCTTCGACACCCAGGTGACCACCAAGATCGACGGTTCGGGCATCGGGCTGATCCTCGTCCGCGGCGTCGTGGAGGCTCATGGCGGTTACGTCCGCCACGGCCCGTCGAAACTGGGCGGCGCTCGCTTCTCCATCCATCTGCCCTTGGACGGCCCTGAGGATCCACGTGGAACGCCGAACACTGCGGATCCTCGTCGTCGATGACAACCGCGCGAGCGCGACCGCTCTCGCAAAGCTCCTTCAGAAACTCGGTGACGAGGTCCAGGCCGTCTTCGACGGCGAAGCCGCCATACGGGAGTTGGACACCTTCCGACCCGACGTCGTCCTGACCGACCTCCGGATGGAACCGGTTGACGGGATGGCCGTGCTCGAAGCCGCCCGCAGCCGAACGCCTGCGCCCGACGTCTTCGTCTTCACCGCGTACGGCGCCATCGACACTGCTGTACGCGCGATGCGCCTCGGTGCCCGCGATTTTCTCACGAAGCCCGTCACCGTTGAACAGATCGAAGCGCGCCTCGACGCCCTTCGCAGTCCCCAGGTCGAAGTGGCCCCAACGGAGATGCAGGACGTCGTCGCGTCTTCGGCAGCGGGGCGCACGCTCATCGACCTCCTCGGGCGCGCAGCCGACGTACCGTCGCCCGTGTGGATTGAGGGCGAAGTCGGCACAGGGCGCACCTACGCTGCAGAGGTCCTGCACCGGCTAAGCAACGACCGGATGGGCTCCTCGCTGCCGCTCACGCTGCGGGACCCTGGAACAGACGCCCCTTGGCCGGAGCGCGGCAGCGTCGTCCTTTCGAACATCGACGACCTCGCTGACGACCAGCAACGCACACTCGTGCGCATGCTAGGCTTGGTTCCACGCGACGTGCGTCTGATGGCCACCGCCCAACCTGGCGGCCTTCGCCGCGTCCGCGACGGCGAAATTCGCCCTGAGTTGTACTTCAGGCTCGCGGTCCTCGTCGTCACCGTGCCGCCACTTCGCGACCGCCAGGACGACATCGTTCCGATGTTCCAAGCCCAGCTCAAGCGGTTTTCGACCGCCTATCGGCGCCCGCTCCCGGTCCCGGACCGGGAGGTCATCCACGCCGTCGCACGCCACACCTGGCCCGGCAACGTCCGCGAACTCATGAACGCCGCCGAACGCGCCGTGGTCATGGGCATCGAGCACTTCCAGATTCAGCCCTTCAGTCGAGGCCCTGCACCCGTGGCCGCCTCTGGCGTGCCAGAGTTGGAACCCGGCTTCAACTTGCAGGAACACATGGAGAACGTGGAGAGGGCCATTCTGGAAGCGGCCCTTTCCCAGTGTGACGGCGACCGAAATCGCGTTGGCAAGCTGCTCGGCGTCGAACGCAACACGTTGAAGTACAAGCTCCTGAAGCACGGGCTCGCATCGTGATGCCCGCCATGGCGTCCGCGCACCCTGCGGGAGGCCAACCGATTGCCAGAACATGGACCCTCCGGTTCGATGATGACGACGCGCTCGTCCGCTGGGAGGTGCGGCTTCCGCCAAGCGAACGCGATGTCACCGCCGACGAACTCTCGTCGGCCCTTCTCGTGTCATTCGATGGAGGCGAACCCCAGCGTCTCGTCCGGGCCGACGCGCCCGGCGGCCAGTCCTACGGTTTCGAACTCACGGTCCCGGGGCCCGTGCAGCAGATCCACATCGAGGACGGCGCACTGCCCGACCACGTGTCGCTGACGCGTTTCGACCTCGAAGCCCACGGAACCCAAGTCGTCGACCATTCGGCTTCGCTGTTTCCGGGTCGGGATGGCATTGTGGCCGACAGGACCGGAACCTGGCTTTCGACCGAAGCCACACGCACCGTCGACGTGACGCTTCGCTCGGCCACGGGGTGGGAGACGTTGTGGCTTGACTCTGCTCCCCGCGTGGGACTCGCCGCTCGGGCCCCCCACGCGCCAATGACCCCGCTCGTAGGCCTGGGTCTGGCCGCGATTGCCCTCAGCGCGATCCGAGGTGCGCGCCGATGGAAAGCGCCGCCCGCTCCACCGCCGCAACCTGGGCGCGGCTGAATCCGTCGCTACCGTTGGCGTTGACGACCTCGAGGACGCCAACGGCTTCACCGCCCGCGACGACCGGCGTCGCGACGATTGAGCGTGTGACATAGCCAGTAAGTTCGTCCATGGCCTGGTGGTGCCGGGCGTCGCTGCGCGCCTCACCAAGCACCACGGTCGCACGACGAAGGAGGACGTACCCGGCGACACCGCTGGCAGGCGGCAATTGAACGCCGAGCAGGCGGTGGGCGACGGGCCCCGTTGCCGCCACAAAGCGCAGATGACCCTGGCGGAGCAACAACAGCGCGCTCGCCTCGGCGTTCACTTGTTCCGCGAGTTGGCCCAACGTGTCGTCCCAGTCCCCAGCGCCGTCGCCGGCCGTCTCGACGCGAACCTCATCGAGGGTGTCGATGGCTTCAAAGGGCAGAACCTCGATCGCGTCTTCGTCCAAAGGGGGAATGGACAGCACGACGTCCCGTAGCGGCAAGACAATCCAACTCGTCCCCGAGCCTGGCGCACGCGCGATGACGCGGCCGTTCGCGAGCACCTCGCACACGAGCCGGTCGGGAACGTCATGCCCCTCCCAGGACAACGCCCGTCCGAGGGCCACCAGCCAGTTTTCGCCGTCGACGTCGACGCTTTCGCGCCCTGGTGAGGCCACGCTGAACGCTCGCACGCTGCCCTCCTGCCCCCCACGGATACCGCGATACGCGCCCGGGATGCACGAGACGGCACCCGATCTCCGCGTGGCTCGCTTTCTGGGGCCAGCGGTGGCCCTTGCCGCGCTTGGGACGTTGGTCTGGGCGCTCGCCCGCGGGTTCGAACAAACCGTCGGTGCGCTCGGCGATTTCGACTGGCGCGTCTACCCACTCGTATTGCTGACGACGCTCGTCAACTATGGGCTCCGCTACTTGAAGTGGCACCTCCTGCTTCAGCGCGTCGGCGTATCGCTGACCCACGCGGTGGACTTGCGCATCTTCCTGTCCGGGCTTGCCATGGTGATCAGCCCCGGCAAGGCGGGCGAGCTTCTCAAGCCCTGGCTCGTGCGACGCATCCACGGCGCGCCGATGGCTGTCACCGTCCCGGTTCTGGTGGCGGAGCGCGCAACGGACGGCATCGCCGTCATTCTGCTGACCGCCGTTGGCGTCACCACCTACGCGCAGCAAGCCGGGTTCGAGCGCGGTGCGGACTTCCTGTTGACTTTGACCGCCCTGCTCGGCGTCGGCTTGTTGGCGCTCGGCTTCAAGCCCGTCGTCGACGGCGTCTTGAGCCTGGTTGAGCGCGTCCCCGTGGTCAGCCGCGCCGTGCCGAAGATTCGCGAGGCCACCGCCGCCCTTCGAACGTGCCTCTCTCCTGGATCGTTGCTCGCGATGACGGTGTTGAGCGTGGTGGCGTGGTGGGCCGAGTGCGTGGGCTGCTGGTACGTCCTGCGCGGCATGGGCACCGACGCCACGCTTGGGGCCAGCACATTCTTGTACGCGGGCGCGACCGTCCTCGGTGGCCCTTCACCCGGGGGCCTCGGCGTCGCCGACGTCGCGCTCGCCGAAGGCGCAGTCCGCTTGGTTCCAGGCCTGACCCCCGGCGCCGCCGTGGCGGCGTCGTTGCTTGTCCGCGTGGCCACACTTTGGTTCGGTGTCGCCATCGGCGCCCTGCTCCTGCTTCGACTACCGGCGACGCTTCCGGAAGCAGCGCCCAAGGCTGGGGGTTAGTGACGGCGACTCCGAGGGCCTGTGCTCGCTGCCGTCGTCCAACTCCGAAGCACATCCGATGCGGAGGCCAACGTCGCGACCGCCGAGCATTGGGTGCGCGTTGCCGCGTCGCGGGGCGCGCGCCTCGTGGCCACGCCAGAAAATACGACCTGGCTCGGCAGCCACACGGAGAAGCTCCGGCGCGCTGAGCCCGTGGATGGCCCGACCCACCGCCGGTTCGCGGCCCTCGCGGCCGAGCTCCGGATCCACCTCCTCATCGGCAGCGTTGCTGAGCGCATCGACCACTCCCCAGACCGCTGCGGGAACACGAGCCTCTTTTACGGGCCCGACGGCAACCTCGTGGCCAGCTACCGTAAGCTCCACCTGTTCGACGTCGACGCCGGTCCAGACCTGCGGTTTCGCGAATCCGCGACGACGGCGTCGGGCGACACCGTGGTCGTCGCACCCACCCCCGCCGGACCCATGGGCTTGAGCATTTGCTACGACCTGCGATTCCCCGAGCTCTACGCAGCTGCCGTCCGCCGCGGGGCCGTGTTGCTCAGCATCCCCGCCGCATTCACGGCGCGCACCGGCAAGGACCACTGGGAGCCGCTGCTGCGCGCCCGTGCCATCGAAACCCAATGCTGGGTCCTGGCCCCGGGCCAGCAGGGCCACCACGACGACGACGGCCTGCGCGAGTCCCACGGACACAGCATGATCGTGGATCCGTGGGGTCATGTCGTGGCTCGGTGTTCCGACGGCCCTGGAATCGCCATGGCCGACATCGATCCCGATCAAGTCGCGCGCATCCGGCGCGCGATGCCGCTTTCCGAACACCGTCGCCACGACGCCATCTCGAGGTCCCCATGATGCTGAGTCTGCTCGTCGTTGCCGCTGGACTGGCTCAAGACGCTCCCCTCGTCGACGCCCCCTCGGCGCCCGAGGCTCCGGCCCCCGCGGACGCGCCGCCCGTCGCGCCGGCCGAAGGTGGCCCCGACCCGCTCTGGACGGCGATCTCAGCCCACTACGGCGAAGACGTGCCGAAGGACGACTTCTGCACCGTGACTCCAACGCTGCCAGACATCTTCCAGCCCGTCGTCGTCGTCGCCAAGAAGACGATGGAACGAGGCTGCGTCGTGGACGGCGTCATGGTCGCCAACACCTGGAAGAGCCTGGAGGAGGCGCCCGCTGCGGCGCTCGTCCCCGAGAAGTTCAAGGCCGCTGCGCTCACCGCCAAGGGCGATGCGTTCAAGGCGTGGACCCAAGGCGTCTTGCTCGCTTGGGAAACGCCGGAGCCGACCGCTGCCGCCCCGACCGTCAAGGCTGCCCGACCGACGGGCTGGGAGGTCGGCGCAACATTTTGGCACCGCACGGAAAACTGGCATCAAATGCGGAAGGTCGCCGGGAAGTTCACGTTCGACGCCACCGGCAAGATGGTCAAGGCGGACCGTGCAACCGGGGAGAACTGGACGTCGACCTTCTACACGCAGCCATTCAAGATCGTCGGCGCCGTGTCCGAAGCCGAGGTCGCGGCCACGTTGGAGCAACAAGGCAAGACGCTCGCGGAGTGTTTCCACAATGCCTGGCTGAAGGACCCCTTCGTCAAAGGGCGCGCCCGCATCCAGTGGTCGATCGAAAGCACGAAGCCGACCAAATTCGCCGTGGCCGACCCGGCCATGGGGGACCTGAACAACTGCTACGCGAAGGCGATCAAAAAGGTCCAGTTCTCTGAGGGCGCCACGGGAACGGTGATCTGGTCGTTCTCCATCGACCGCCGCCTCGACACGCCCTAGCAGGCTGCTGCAGCCTGCTAGCCGCGCACCGGCCGGCTACTCGCCGACAGATTTCCCGCCGTTCGCGTCACACACCGCCAGCCAAAGTGCCTCGCGGTCGGCGGCGCCTTGGACAATCATCGAACTCGCCGCCCCCGCTCCACGCAACGTCACCGTGACGCCGCGGGGCGAACAAACGTCTTGGCAGCCTGACTGCGTCGCAAGCACGACGCCCTTGAGGCCATCAGCCCGTACGCGGTCCTTGAGCCAATTGCGCAGGTCTTGGCCAGCGGCGCCGCAGCAGGCCCGATCGGCGCCTTCAGGCCGGGAGTGGGTGCAGACGAGCACAAGCGTCTGCCACGTCGGCGTGATCGGGATCATCGGCCGCCTTTCGTCGGATGACCGGATAACCGCGGCCGACTTGGACGACCCATGAAGGAAAGGCTGCGGCCGCTCGCCCACGATCTGGCGCGCACCCACGAACCCGACGTGATCGCACTTTGGCAGGAAGTGGACCCGTGGAGGGCCCAACGCGTTGCGCCGGCCGCGATGTGGTCGGAGGTCGAAGCCTCGCGTTGGGAGGAACTCGCGCGGTCGCCAGACTTCGTCGCACGTGCCGAATCGGCCTTGAGCGCTCCCCCACCCGCCTGCCGCGGCGCTGTCGCCTGCCCGGTCTCCATCGCCTACTTGTCGATGGAATTCGGACTCGACCCTTCGCTGCCGATCTACTCTGGCGGTCTGGGTGTTCTTGCGGGCGACCATCTGCGGAGCGCGGCCGACCTCGGCATCCCGCTGACCGGCTTCGGCCTGCTCTGGCGGGACGGATATTTCCGCCAGCTGGTCGTCGACGGTTGCCAGGTCGATGCCTACCCGCGCCTCGACACCAGCCGGGCCCCCATCAGCCCCGTCGGGGTCACAGTGAAGGTGCCCCTCGGACCCGGCGAAGTGCACCTGGCCCTCTGGGAAGTCCGCCTCCACGGCGCTCGCCTCATTCTTCTCGACGCGGACCTTCCCGCCAATTCGGCCGAACAACGCACCCTTACCGCGCGCCTGTACGCTGGGGATGCGACGGTCCGAATCCGGCAAGAGGTAATGCTTGGCCTCGGCGCCATGGCCGCCGCCCGCGCCCTCGGAATCGCAACGGACGTCGTCCACCTCAACGAAGGGCACTGCGCGTTTGCAATCTTGGCGCTCGCGGCTGAGCGCTTGGCGGCCGGGGACCCGATCGACGACGCCTTCGGCACGGCCCGCGGTACCACCGTCTTTACGACGCACACGCCGGTGCCGGCCGGGCACGACCGGTTTGAGCGCACCCTCGTCGACGAGGTGCTTGGACCCTGGCTCACCCGAGTGGGGCTGCCTCTGGACCGCGTCATGGCGCTTGGGCGGGAGGGAACGTCGACGGACCTGAACATGACAGCCCTCGCGCTTCGTGGCAGCCGCATGGCCAACGGCGTCTCCGCCCTGCACGGGAGCGTGAGCCGCAAGATGTGGCACGGTGTCTGGCCCGACCTCGCCGTTGACGACGTCCCCATCCGCCACATCACAAATGGTGTGCACCCGGGCCTTTGGGTCCGTGCGCCCCTTGCGGGCTGGCTCGACCGGGTCGCCCCAGAGTGGCGGGCGAGGCCGTGGGAAGAGGCGGCCTGGCAGCCCGTTCGCACCGCCAAGGCCGACGCTTTCGCGGCGATCCGGGAGACGCTGCGCGCCGACCTACGCCGAGAGCTCACCCGCCGGACGGGCCAGTCCATCCCTGCCGATGTTCCCGTCGTCGGCTTCGCACGGCGCTTCGCCCCGTACAAGCGCGGCGATCTGCTGCTGTCGGATGGGCAGCGCGCCGCTGAACTACTTGAACAGATGGTCGTAGTCTACGCCGGCAAGGCGCACCCACGAGACCTCGAGGGCCAGGCCATCTTGGCGCGCGTGGCCAGACTGGCCGACACGGCGGCCTTCCGCGGACGCGTCTTCCTGCTCGAGAACTACGACATGCACCTTGGTGCGTTGCTGACGAGCGGCTGCGACGTCTGGCTCAACCACCCGAGGAGGCCCCAAGAGGCATCGGGCACGTCTGGCCAGAAGGCAGCCATCAACGGGGTCCTCCATGCGTCGATCCTCGACGGCTGGTGGCCTGAGGCCTGGGACGGCACCAACGGCTTTGGTATCGGTGGTGGCTTCGAACACGACGACCCCGCCATCCTCGACGCCGCGGACCGCGAGGCCGTCCTCACGTCATTCACCCACGACATCCTTCCCGCCTGGCGAAATCGCGAAGGCTGGACCCAGCGCTCTCTCGCGTCCATCGCGACTTGCGGCCCGCGCTTCAACAGCCACCGCATGGTGCGCGACTACGTTCGCGACGTCTACTTGCGCCACGACCGGGACGACGCAACGAGGGTGCGGTAGCGCAGCACCTCATCGGCCCGCCGCGCCTCTGTCCAGCCGAGCCGCGACGCCAGCAGGTCGGCCACCCGCTCCACCGCCCCGAGACCCTGGTCGACGTCAAGGTAGTAGAGGTTGAGGCGGCGCAAGAGAATGTCCTCGACGCGCTGCGCGAACTCACCATCGACGGCGTGGTGCACCTCGGCCTCGACCTCAGGACGGCCGGGCACCAGCCTGGCGTGTGCGCCGGGATGGACCGCCAACTGGCCCACGACATCGCGTGCGACCATTCCGTAGGTCGCGACCAGATGCTCAGCGACCTCCCGATCCACTTGGCTGGCAAGCTCGGCAACGATGTCCTCCACGCGGTCATCTTCCGGCCAGCCAACCGCGCCAGGAAGCGGTTCCGTGTCCGTCCGCGCCGGTTGGGTCATCGGGGCCATGCCCGCCAAGTGCATCCACGAGACCGCGGCGTCGACGACCTCCGAGGCCATCCGTCGGTACGTGGTCAGCTTGCCACCCGCGACGACGACGAGCCCGTCCGACTCGACCCGAACGACGTGTTCCCGGCTCATCGACGACGCGGCGACACCTGTTTCGTTGGGTGCCACCAACGGCCGGAGCCCAGCCCAGGTGGCCGTCACGTCGTCCCGGGTCAGGGCCGCGGACGGGAAGTGGTCGTGCAGTGCCTCGAGGAGGTAGTCGACGTCGTCGCTGTCCGCGAACACCGCACCGGGATCCGCGCCTTCGACGAAGGTATCAGTAGTGCCGGCGTAAGCGGCGTCGCCCCACGGAATGGCGAACAGCACCCGACCGTCCCGAGGATGAACGCAGACGACGGCGTGGCGCAGGCGGAGGCGGCCAGGTGCGAGCACGATGTGCACACCCTTCGTGGGCCGCAACAACGGCGCTCGGGGCGCTCCTCCCTGGGCCAGGGCCCCGTCCGTCCACGGACCGGTACAAGAGACAACGACGCGGGCGTCGACAGTCACCGTGCCTGCCTTTCCCAACCCGTCCGTGACCGTGACACCGCAGACGCGTCCCGTGGCATCCCGGCGCACCGAATCCACGGAGGCCCAGTTGAGGACGACAGCGCCGTGTTGCGCCGCGTCCTGGACCGTCTCAAGCGTCAGCCTCGCATCGTTGGTGTGGCAGTCCCAATAGAGCGACGCCCCTTTGAGGCCCCCGGAGTCCAAGGCAGGTTCTTCTCGTCCGACGTCCCCCTGCGACAAGGTGCGAGGTCGCTTGGGCGACCTGAACAAGCTGAGCCCTTCGTAGAGCCACATCCCGGCGCGGATCGTCCATAGGCCGCGTCGGGCCCCCTCCCAAACGGGAAACAAGAAGCCCAAAGGGCGGACGAGGTGCGGCGCGATGGACTGGAGGACGCGCCGCTCGCTGACGCTTTCGAAGACGAGCGCAAACTCGTAGTGCTCCAGGTAGCGGAGGCCGCCGTGAACGAGCTTGGAACTACGGCTCGACGTTCCCGAAGCAAGGTCCAGCTTCTCGAAGAGGGCCACCTTCAGACCGCGCCGAGCCGCTTCGCGCGCGACGCCAGCCCCGGTGATGCCGCCGCCGACAACTACGATATCGAAACCCCGTTCCAGCGCCCGCCAAGCTGTCGCCCGCTTCGCGGAGGCGCTGGCACGTTCGGGCTGTTTGGGCTGGGCCGCCATGGATGCCTCAGTTGACCCGCTTGGGGCCCCACGGGGTGAGACCACCTTCGCGCCCGAAACGGGCCCGACCGATCGCAGCCTCACCGAGGTCGACACATCGGTCGTAAGCCGCCGCCTCAAGCTGTTGACGAACCGCGGGCGGCTGACCCACCGCCGCCAGGAGGGCGCGCTTGAAGGCCGCGTTGGCCGACGGCGACCTGGTGGCCACCTGAGCCGCCATGGCCCAAGCCCGCTCCAGCCCTGCGTCGATGTCGGCTACGCGCTCCTGGACGAGTCCGATGCTGAGCGCCTCGTCGGGGCTGACCCGCGCGCCGGTCATGCCTAGGCGAAGGGCCATGGGAACGCCAATGTGCGCCCACAACTCGGCCGTTCCTCCCGCGCCGGGCAAAATGCCAAGCCCCGTCTCCGGGAGGCCGAAGACGGCCTCGTCCGCGGCGATACGCCAATCGGCCGTCAACAACCATTCCGTTCCCCAGCCAAGCGCCATCCCGCCGACCACGCAGATGTGGAACACGGGCAAATGGCGAATCCGGCCCAACACACTCCTCTGCCAGGCGACATGAGCCTTGACGTCGGCGTCGCTCCAGCCGACGCGTTCGGTGACATTGGCGCCCGCCACGAAGACTGGAGTACCCTTCGAAGTCAGGCGCCGGCTCGTGGACACAAGGACGACCGCGGCTGGATCGGCCTCCAACTCGGAGGCGAGCCGTTCCAGCGCGGCCAATTCGGCGCGACCCATCTCGTTGGCGCGGCCGTGGTCAAAGCTGAGCAGTACCAGAGCGCCGTCGTGTTCCCGCGTGACGTTCAGGGTCACGGGCAGCCTCCCGACCACTCCCGCGTGCCCGCGTCGAACACGAACGTGCACGAGGGCTTGCCAGCTTCCACAGAGAAGAACTTGCCGCGTACCTTCGACCCGCCGGGCAAGGTGATGACGGTTCCGTAGCGTCCCTCCGCCAGCGGACCGAGATCAAAATCCGCCCGACCGTCCCACCGCGCCGAGAATCCGGTACCGTTCTTGATTTCCACCGTTGCGCCCGCCGCGTCGGAGTACCGAAGGAGCGTCGGCGTGGTCGCGACGTCAGATCGGTTGTCGGGCGTCAGAATCGCACCACCGCTCGGCGTCGGGGCCTCTGCGCCACCCGACGCTGCGGGCGGGGATTCGGCCACCTCTTGGCTCACGAGAAAGGCGCCAACGACGCCGATGCCAAGTAGGATGACAAACACGACGCCGACGGCGATGCCGCCTAACCACACCCAACTGTGCCCCTCGCGCACGCCGCCATCGGCGCGGTCGTCGATCGCGAGGTCTGTCAACGCAGGAGGCGGAATGGGGCGCGACGCTGTGATCGGTTCGGATGGGCCCGAGCGCGCACTCGCAACGAGCGGCGCCCCGCCGGGTTGGGTGGCGTTGGCCTCGTCCCAGGTCGGCTCGGGGTGCTCGGGGAAGGCGCCGCTGCTGTCGACGCTCGGCGTCGGCGTCGTCACCGGCAGTTCACTCGTCGGCGTGACCCCGCTCGCACGAGACACGGGCCCGGTGTGGGCCGAGAAACTCGAAGACGGATCCTCTTCGACGAGACGGCTGATCAGCGGATCGTCAGTCTCCGGCTTGGGCTGGGCGGCCTTGGCCTCCGCCACCGCGGTGCGGCAAAAGCGCTTCAAGGGCTCGTCGGTCGCTTCGGTCGCCAGCGCGTCGAACGCGTCGACCAATTTTGCGGGCGTCGGGCGCTCGACCGGATCAAACGCGAGCATAGAGCGCAGCAGCGCACGAACCCGATCGGCCCAGCCAGGCGGGCCATCGAGTTCGAGCGCGTCGAGCACCTCATCGACCTTGTTCGCGAGCTTGTTTGGACGCGGCGGGATGCGCCCGAACGACTCGCCGAGAATGAGTTCGGACAGCGTGACGCCAAGGCTGAACACGTCAGCGGCCGGCGTGTCTTCTTCCCCCAACATCCGTTCGGGGGCCATGTACCCCTGAGAACCAAAGGCCAGCGCCTGGGTCTTCGCTTCGCGCTCGGCGAAATTGGCCCGGGCTGTCCCGAAATCGAGCACCTTCACGCCCCCTTGGACCGTGAGAAAGATGTTCGATGGTTTGATGTCGCGGTGGATGACCTTGAGCGGGGCACCGCCCTGCAGCGGGGTTCCGTTGAAGGCCGCGTCCAACGCGCTCGCGACGGCACTCGCCGATTCGAACAGCACCGCCCGGGGGAGGCGTCGGCCCTGCCCTTTGAGAAAGGTGGCGAGCCCCTTGAGGTCCACCCCTTCGAGGTACTCCATCACGAGCGCGCACTTGCCGTCGATGGTCGTGAGGTCCTCGACGCGCACGATGTGCTGATGGCGGATGCGTCCGAGCAGGCGCGCTTCGTCACGCGTGCGTTTGACGATCTCGTCGTGGCTTGACCATTTGGCGTGAAGGAGCTTGACGGCGACGACGCGCGAGAAGCCGTCCTGGCTCATCTGCTCGGCGAGGTACACCTTGCCGAAGCCGCCCTCGGCGATCTCGCTCAAAATCTTGAAGCGTCGTCGGCTCGTGTTCATTCGGCCCAGCCGTATAGCCCAAACACCCCCGGTCGTCGCCGCGCAAGCCGGTCAGCGCAAGCCCGCGAGTTGCGCCACGGCAAGCACGTCGACGACGTACGCTTGGGTGCTCGGCAGGAGGCCTGGGGACTCGCCCGGGCAGCCCCCCACCCACGTCGTCCAGTCCGATTCGCCGCCACAACCGTCACGCAACCTGAGCAGAGCGGGGCGGACATTGGTCGACTTGCCTCCCTCCCCGTCCAAGGCGGCGTCGTCATGGCCGGCGTGGTGGGTGGCCACGAGCAGCGCTTCCGCGATGGGGCTCGCGCGAAGGTCAACATCGGCCCAGGCGTCGGCCAACAACGCGAGCGCAGCGACGGTCGACCTCTCAGCGTCGCGACGGTCATCGCGCTCGCAGGCGACGATTCGACACCCACTCGCATCGGCGTAAACGCTGTTTTGGGCCACGTTTCGCGGGGGTGCCAACCGCGTCGGCGACCAAAGCCCAGGTGCACCCCGCAATCGGCAGCTCCGAACGGCAAAGTCCACCCCGGCCCGAAGGCCCCCCCGCACGCCGACCTCGGGCATCAGCTGCCAGCGGCCGGCCGCGCACAGCTCTGATGTCGCCTCATCGGAGTACCGACTCTCCACCCAAGGGATGGCTGCGACCAGCGCGGGTAGGCCCCGCTCGGCCGCCGACGCCGCGACGGCATCCAACGTCGGACGAACGCGGTCCAGCCGCGCGAGCGTCCCGTCCTCCAACCACGCTGCCGCCCGAGCGGCCACAACCGCCTCCAAGGCCGGGTCGACGGCAAGCGCCACCGGCCCCTCCACGACGCTGGCCGTCGGACGCCTGCCAACGGCCCAAAGCGCGGCGCCGCACGCAGCGAAATGGCCCACCCCGGCCACCCAAGCCAGGGCGGCGGCCAACGCAATTCCCCAAGGACGGGGTGCCGGACCAAGCATTTGGCTCGCTTCATCGCCAAGGCAGGGAAGGTCGACGATGCGGACCAAGACGGGATCGTCGGCGCGTCCGATCGCAAGCAGCATCCCCGGCCCCACCACTGCGCTTCCGGCCACTGGGGGCAGCGTCCGCCAGTCCGCCGGCGCGCGCATCGCAATGCGGACCGCACAATCGGCTTGGGGGTGAACCACAGCCCCGCTGCGGTCGGTGACAAGCCAAACATGTTCGTCGGCGACGCCGCGCTCCGCGGGCAGCCGCACCCCGTCTGGGCCCGGACGCACCCCAAGGACGACCCGAGGGCCCGGAGCGCGAACCAGGCGACCGCCCCAACTGCGCAACACGACGTCCCGACGACCGTCCATGCCCCAGGGTGCGCCACACCATCGACGCCGGCGCACCACGCCTCGCCGCCTTCCGGCGGCCAGACCTGGCGTTAGCGTCCTCCATGACCGTCCTCGGCGTGCGTATGGGTCGCGTCGAAGGCCTTGCGATGCTGGCCTCGTTCGTCACCTATTTTTCTGTCTACGCGTGGCGGAAGCCGTTTACCGTTGGAACGTGGGAAGGGGCGATCTTCGGGATGGACCTGAAGACGGCTCTCGTGGTCTCGCAGGCGCTTGGCTACGCTACGTCGAAGTTCCTTGGCATCGCCGTCATCGGGCAGATGCGCCGGGCCGGACGGGAAAGTGCGCTCGCGGCGACCATGGCCATGGCCACGCTTCCGCTCATGGCCCTGCCGTTTCTGCCCACCGCTGGCGCTCTCGCCGCCATGTTCGTCAACGGACTGGCGCTGGCCCTTGTTTGGGGCCTGGTCGTCTCCTGGCTCGAGGGACGCCGCAGTTCAGATTTGCTCGCCGTGGGACTCTCCGCCAGCTTCATCATTGCGTCGGGGGCTACAAAGTCCGTGGGGGCCCTTTGGCTGGACGCCGGCGTTCCCGAATTGTGGATGCCCCTCGTCACTGCGGCCACCTTCGCACTTCCCCTCGGCCTTGGCGTGCTCGGGCTGAAGTCGCTGCCGGATCCCACGCCGGAGGACGAAGCGGAACGCGTCGTTCGCGTCCCGATGGACGCTCGTGCAAGGCGGATGTTCCTTCGCACCCACGCGCTCGGTCTGGCACCCTTGATCGCCTTGTACGTCGCGCTCACCTGCGTCCGCGACTTCCGGGACAATTTCGCGGCCGACCTGTACCGAGCGATGGACGTACAAGACGCGTCCGGCTGGATGACCTGGGGGGAAATCCCCATCGCGATGTTTTCGCTTCTGGCCATGGGGTCGATCGTCGCCATCCGTGACAACATGCGGGCCGTCCTCGCCATCCACCTTTGGGTCGGTTTTGGAGCGGCCGTAGCCGCGCTCGCTTCGTTGGGATGGCTGTACGGCGCGTGGGGTGGCGTGCCGCTGATGGTGGGCGTCGGACTGGGAACCTACCTTGGCTACGTCCCCTTCGGCTGCGCCCTGTTCGACCGCCTCGTCGCCGCCACCGGTCAACCCGCCAACGCGGGCTTCCTTGTCTACGTCTGCGACAGCGCCGGCTACCTTGGCTCGGTGGTTCTCCTGATCGGACGCAGCTTCCACGCCACCGGCGCGCCAACGCCGGAGGCTTTCGCGACGGGCGCGGCCATCGCGGCCATCGCTGTCGGACTCCTTGCGATCGCGTCTGCATTCCGCTGGGCCCGCGCGCCATTGGCGGCGTGAGCGGCCCGCACACAGCCTGCGTGACCAGCGCCATCGGCTGCCACGCCACAGAACGGACACGGACGCAGATCGTGCGCGGGCGCTGAGGGCAGAACGCCCAGGCGGGCGAGTCCTCCCAACCCGACGCCGACCGCGACCCACCCGAGTCCTTCGAATCCCGAGTTGGCCATCCAGCACACCGCGGCGCCAAGCAACCCGACGAGCGTCACCCAAAGGTCTGCGCGACCCCCGCGCGAAGGTTGGCCTGCCGCAGCCAGTGCTCCCGCCCACGCGCCTACCCCGAGCGGCGTCAAACCGGTTGCGCCGAGAAGAACACTCGCGACGATCCAGTTCAGCCCGAGGCGCAACGCGGGCTCGGCAACTTCAGACGGCGATGAGGGTATTCGACGCGGGCCCACCCACCACCACGCCTCCCCCGGCTGGGCCCTCATCGTGGCGAGCGTGTCCTGCGGGCCCCAAACCCGGCCGCGGACCCGGAATGCCCCCCCTTCGGGCAAGCCCAATTCGACGCTCAAGCGGCGCCCCAACTCCGACATTGGCATCCAAGTCGGGACCGACAGACCCAAACGTCGGCCCTGCGCGCCTGGAATCACGACCCGAATGCGCACAGTCGCCTTCAACGCTGTACTCGCCGGCTTGTACCGAGTTCGACGGAGGCCGCCTCCAGATCGCCAACGAGTCCTTTGAGCGCGTCGAACCAAGCCAACCAGGCTCCCCGTGACGCATTCGGGCCGGGGGCCTTGGCATCGAGGGCCGCGAGTTTGGACAGCGCACGTGCCATCGTTGGCGGCGCCGACGGCCCCGCCAACCCCCCGGCGCGGCGAACCACTCGGAGCGCGGCCTCTGCCAGCGGGCGTTCATCGAAGCCGCCCTCGGCCAAACGCAATTCCATCGCCCCAAAGGTCGACGCTGCCAGCGCCGCCCGACCAGGATCCATGGCCACGCTGGTGGCGCCGGCGTCCAGCCATCCGACGAGCGCCGCGACCACCCTCGCCACGACCTCCTGCTGAGAAGACCGTCCCGACCGGGACCGGTCCGATGCTCTGGGGACATCGCGGTGGACGGCCAATCCCCGATCCGCACCCATATGCAACACGGCCACGAGGACGCCGTCAGGATGCCTCTCACCGTCGGGCAGCAACGCAGGCACGACAACGTCGTCCACGCGGGTCGGGGCCCGTTCGGGACCATCCCAGACCGGGCTTGTGGGCTCCGCGAGGACGCGCTCTTCGAGCGTGAGCCAGAGCCCGTGCCGTCCCTCGGGGACTTCGGCGAATTCAACGGCAGCCGCGTCATTCAACACGATGAGGGCACCCGAAAGCGCAAGGCCGGAGCCCGACCCAATCACGGCCCTTCCATCCGAAAGGGCGACGCCGAGGCCGTCAATCACGCCCGACCCCCCCCAGGCGCGCGCAAACCGCGCAAGGGCGGACCGGTGATGCCGCTGGTCGGTCAGCCAATCGTCGAGGGTCAGCGTCATTCCATCAAATGGCCGAACGTGCATGATTGCCTCCCTCAGGCTCAAGGGCCCAGAACAACGCAGTTCCGATAGGTAGGACCGCCCGGACGGCCGCCGCGACGCGCACCGGCGGCTCGGCCTTGGACGGGATGGCGATCTCGACCCCTCGGCCACGGGGGAGCTGTTCACCGCCGAAGTAGGACCCCGGCATGTCGAACGGGCGACCCTCAACGCCAGCGGTCGTGACCCACCTGGACCGACCGAGGACCAGCCCCCGGCCCACACCCACGGTTCTCACCGCACATGGCATGCCGAGAAGGCGTTCGGCGGTGTCGCGGACCACACGCGCCGTCCCACACCGCTGGCGCAGCATCCAGCGCGACCCACGGGAGAGCCCGTCAGCTGGCAAGGCAAGTTCGGCCACGCGATTGACGTCGTCCAGCCGCTTGAGCATGGGTCCGACGACATCCTGAATCAGCAGCAGCAGTCGTTCCGGCCGAGCCCCTGGCGCCCGCATCGGCGGCGGAAGGTACCGGGCCCACGGGCGCGTCGCCACGCGAAGCCGCACCTCGGTGATCCACGCGTCGTCCTCCACGTCCTCGATGGGCAACCACCCTGCGCGACGATTCACGTCGACACCGTGAGAAAGCGCTTTCCCCGACGGCGCCGGCACCAAAACCCGGGTCACGCTGATCCCCCCCTCTTCGGCGAGCACCAGGGCGAACGCGTCAGCGTCGCCGATCGCGGACCACCACCTGCGCACGCCGACGGCCCTCACGACGAACGCCCCACGACGCGAATGACGCCCGCGGCAATCACGGCGTCGGCATCGCTGGCCACCAGGGCCGGGGGCTCTTCCACCCATCGCACGAAGCCGGCCCCACCGGTCGAGAGTTTGGCCCTTTCGATGCGCCGCACGCCAGGCACGTCTCGAATCATGCGCTGAAGGTCGCCGGCACTCACCGCCTGGCCCGGCGCCCAACCGCGGCGCTCCGGACCACCGTCCACGGGGTCGAGGAACGCAGCCACCCAGGCCGCCACCGGACCTTCGATCGCGGCCGGATCGATGCCAGGGTCCGCGACGAACTCGACCATGACGTCTACCGGCTTGACCCGCGCCCACGACGCGCGAAATCGCATGCCGACGACAGCTCGCTCGTTCAAATAGGCCTCGACCTCGCGCAGCGAGGCCGACGACGACGCGTTCGGCGACCAGAGGACCACCTTCACGAGACCCGACGACTCGCCGAACGCCCAGGCGCGCCGAGCATCCGGACAGGCGCGTAGCGCCAACTCCTGAACATCCGCCCCGGTGACCGCGCGGTCGCGCCGCTCCCACGCCTCGCGCCCGCGTTCGCCCCACCGAGAGCCAGACTCGGCGTCGAGGCCGCCGGCCGCTGGTCGGTCTTGGAGGACGTCGACGAGGTCCGCGAACGCGTCGCAGACCGAAATGGACCCTGGAGGGACATTGCCTCGACGACCCACCACGCAGGGCACTTCTGGCACGGCGACATTCATTTCCCCACGCGGCAACACGCGGCCGTGCCGGCCGTCGCCGAAGTGCAATTGGCCCCTCGCAGCATCAAGGACAAAGACGGGGTCGTCGGGTCCGGCGCCGTCCCACCGGTTCCCTGGGGCCAGTCGCCACGGCGTGGTCAGGCCCCCGTCCGCAACCTCGACGGCCCAAGTCGCAGTTGGATCGATGGGGCCCCTCCGGAGGCGGATCACTTGGCCGGGAAGGCCATGGCCGGAGTGCCGCTCGGGCCGATTGGGGTGGGCGTTGCGGACGCGTACGGCTCCCACGCCGATCGACGTCCAACGTGCCGGCCGCAACGCGCCCGAAGGCCACGTGGCGCGGATCCAGGTCCCATCAGCACTTCCGGCGGGACGATCGAGGCCGAAGATCAGCGTTCCGACGCCAGACGGCCGCAACGGCGCCACCACGTCCAAGGCTCGCCACCCGCCAGGGCCCAGTACCTCCCAACGAACGGGACCCTGACCGTTGTCGACCTCCGATTCGCCCCGAACGGACAACGTATGGCGACGTCCAGGGGGCAAAGTTCCATCGTAGCGAATGTAGAGGGCGTCATTGTGCGGATCACAACCGAGGACGGCCGCGTCCCGAACTGACGCCACAACGGGGCCGGCGCCTTTCCGGGACCACGACCGATCCAACTCAGGCCGATCCGCAAACGACAAATCGAGGCGGCTCTCCACAGGAACGACCGATACTTGCCACCCTCGACCATCGCTCGGGACGAGTTCCGCCGAGTACAGCCGAATCACGGAGACCGACCGCGGAACGGAGGCCACCTCGACTCTCACCCAGCCGCCTACGACGCCCTCGGGTCCGCTACGCGCCTCAAGGTCGGTGCCCAAATCGAGCGACACCTGAACCGAAATCAAGTCACTCGTGTCGAGCCTCTTCAAATCCGAAAGCTGTGGGCATGGCACGCGGCGCCACCCCAGCGACGTCCATACCTTGACGTGAAATTCGACGCTGCGTCGCGCTTCGTCGCCATCAACGCCAAGCTGTAGGCGCAGTTCGACGTCCCGAATCCCGACAAGCAGGGCCGGGCCCCCCACCCAAAGGGAAGCGCCAGGCAGCGGCGGCAGGGTTGCGGCGGATTGCCACGCCAACGTTGGCAGCGACGTGATGGGATGCGATGGTGCATCCTCACCGTACGAAGACCCCAATCCGAGCGTCCCGGAGTACTTGAAGACGCAGCGCAGTCGCGGCAACTCCTCCTCCCCCCATGTGGGGGCATTCCATGGGGCACAACGCAATTGCACGTTCCCGATATCGCTTTCCCCGATAGGACCCAAAATCCGCACGCCACTTCCGCATTCCACCACGCATTCCGGCGGCAATTCCATCCAGGAATGGCGCGCTCGAACCCACCAGGTCCAAGACGCCAAACCCCCGCCACCTCGCGTGGACGGCCCAGCCTCGTCCGGGATCACAAGGTACAATGAACCGCCGACGGGGATCTTCGACACGTGGGTCAGCGTCCAGACCAGCCCGGCACCCGCAGCGTCAACCTGCCAATCAACCACGCGTTCTGAGCCACTTTCGGCATCGCACACGACCGCCATGGAGCAGCGCTGGAGTTGATCGGCCATGCCGCGTTCAAATTCCAACGAACCACGCCATGTAGCCAAACCCCCCGCCGGCTCGTCCAGGATCAGCGCACCGTCCTCTCCAACTTCGACCGGGACCCAACCCTCGGCCGTTTCGCGACACCAGCGGTGCCACGGTGTCCAGTCACGGCCCATCTCGTCGACCCAGCGCGCACGCGCGCCACGAACACCTCGTGGTGCCTTGAACTGCACTTGGATGGCGAGTTGGCCGTCACACCCCATCACGCCACGGCCCCGCGGTTCGCAGTCTTGGAAGACAAGCCGACCGTCACCCCAGCCCTCCACGACCTCGGTGCGCGCGCCCCGCACGCGAGCCTCTCCTCCGCCTTCCACCCAGACCACACGCGTCGGCCGAGCTCGGGCCACTGTCAAACCGGTTTCGGTCACGAAGCGGACGGGGCCGCCGTCGCCGAGCGGCCGTGTGGAGACCACCGTCGCCGGCGGAATCTCAACCCCATCGCGGTGCGTCGAGGACAGCCGAAACCAGACCGTCGCCACGGCAGCCTGGGCCGGCATCGGCGTTTCGCCTACGAACGTCAGGAACGACTCGCGAACCTGCTCGGGCAACAACTCCATCCGGGTGGAGGCATTTTGCAACATCCAAGCGACCGTTCGGAGAAGGGCCATCCCTGGGTCGGCGTCACCTAGGTCGGTCCATTCGGCGCAATAGTCCGGCAGGCGTTCGCGGATGGCGTCCATCCAGCCGTCGGTCGTCGATGGAATCAAAGGGCGCCTCCAGGTCGCCAGGTGTAGGGCTGGCCGCGATCGGAATTCTTTGCCCGCCAAATCAACTCAAGCTTCAATTGGCCGCCGGGTTCGCAGCTCCCAGCTACGGTCAGCAATTCGATTCCAGGTAGCCACTTCGCCACCGCCTCCCGAACGGCAGCCTCTGCGAGCCGCAGACCGCCCGGCGTGGCTGCGGAGAACCTCCACTCAAGCGCCCGACACCCAAATGTGGGGTGCGCGGGGACGTCTCCCGGACGCGTGGACAACAACTGCGTGAGCGCACGCCGATGTCGCTCGTGATCGCCGACGAGGTCGGAGGGCCGACCGGCGCCAAGGTCCAACGGAAATCCGCGTACGGGCGCGCTCATGTCTCCTCCCCAGCGGCGCTTCCGCACACGAACAACTCCGTCGAAAACCCCCGCCCCGCGGTGACGCGGTGACGGACCCGGGTCACGAGGAGCGGCCCGCCGACGACCCAGCTCATGTCGGCGATGTGCAGGACATCGCCCACCCGCCATGAGGGATCGCCAGCCAACACCAGTCGGCCACGGACACCGTCGCGCGCGCGCGCCGCGGCCTCATGCTCCGCGACCGTCTCCGCCACAGCCTGACCATCTGAGCCCACATCATGCAGGACAACGCAGTCGCGGAATCCAGGGGAGGGTCGACCTCCGGCAACGCCGTCCACGTCGGTGAGCAGAACCGTCGGCGCAACGGAAACCTTGCGCCGCCAATCCCAATGGGCGACGGCGACGGACGTTGGCCGGTCGCTGGCGTCTTCCGTCCATTCCAACTCGACGACCGATTCGCGCTCCACTCGCCGATTCGGCCGTCCGCGGCCCGGAACACCGATGGCGACGTCGTGCCCGGCGGTCCAAACAGCGCAGCCGTTGCGCGCCGCCAACCGCCCGAGCAGGCTCCAGTCGGTTTCCGCCCATTGCACCTCGATCCGCCTTGTTCCATCGAGCAAACGGCACTCACGAAGGGACAGGCCGGCCTCCTCGACGACTTGCTGAACCGCTTGGGCGTCGGTGAGACCGTCGAACGTCCGCGTCCTTGGCGCACCGCGCAAGACATGCGCTCGACCGATACACGTCGCACCGAGCCGGTGGTGGGGACCGCGCCACACCAGGTCGCGCGAACCCACTGTGCCTTCGAAAACACAGATTCCATCCAACCAGAGTGCAACTTCCAGCCCTGGCTTCAACGCCGCAAGTGCCGGGTCCGACGCCGCGTCCAAGGTGAAACGGGCAGTTTCAATGCCATCGAGCGCGTGAGACCACTCGACATCGGCGAGCCCACTTGCTCGCCCGCCCTCCCACACGCCCCCTCCCACGTTGAGCCGAAAACTTGTCATGGCGCCGCCCCAAAGCCGACACCACCCACCTCCGCCTCAGGATCCGAAACACCTGAGACCTTTGCAAGATCGTCCACGCTGCGCCCGGTCCGCACGGAAACGTCAAGCAGGGTTTCGCCAGGACGGCCCGTCGTCGTCACAGGCCCGACCATGGGTTCCGCCGGCTCGATCCAAGTGGGTCCGGTGCCGACCCGACCAGCCGCTCGCACTTCCGGCGGGCGCTCCAACATGTGGACCTTGACCTTCGCTCGCAGCGGAGTCCCGTTCCGCGAAAAAAAGATCAGACTTACCTCCAGCGATTCGATGACGCCTTCAAAGCGGAAGGGCCCCCACTCAAAGGTCGCGTACGGCGGCCGGGCCAAGGCACCTCCCTCTTCGCCGACGCCATCGATGCCACAACGCAGAAACTCCCGCAGCGGATCGACCCAGCATCGACCCACGTCCGAGCCGTCATCGGTGGTGTCGAAGACGAGATCGCAACTCAGCTTGGACGCGGTCCCCTTTTCATATCGGAGGGGGGGCCGGTCGGTTTCATGCTCTTCAGAAGGGGTCCAAACCGCGCGCTCCTGAATCGCGAGCGCGTTAGGATTGAACTGAACGTGAAAAACGTCGCCTCGATCGACGTCAATCCAACAAGCCTTACCAACCTCGGGGGTCACGGACCGACCCCTCTCGGCGCTCCAGCACCCGCTCGACGATGGCCTCCACCAAGGAAGCATCGACCTTCGCTTCCGGCGCGGAAGTGCCTTCGGCAGGCTCCGCTCTGGGAACCGGCGACGCCTCGGTGACCGCCGTGCGAACCAGCACCGGAGCCGGCATCACCTGCGCGATTCTCGATCCAATTGCGGGCTCGCTGCGGTGCCATCGACGCTCCGGAGCCATTGTGGGACTGGGATCCGCCTCCGAAGGCACTGAGGCCTCCGCATTGCCGTGGCCCTTGTCCGCTCGCGACATCGCCAACGTCTGGGCCGGGGACCCGAAGGCGCGCTGCCCTCGGTCCATGTGAGCCGAACTCACACGAGACGACGTCGTCGGCAGGCCGGTCGGAGGCTGGCCCGCAACGACTCCGACCCGCGAGACTTCCTCACCGTCCCGGCGTACGATCGACCCGTTCGTCGGACGCGCAGGATGATGAAGGGCCGAGATCGCCGCCCCGTCAGCCTGGCCGACGTCCTTGGCCTCCGCATCCCGGCCTTGACGGTAAGGGAACCGGTCTGTGGGAGGCGCCATCCATCGGCCGCGTCGCCCTTGCGTCGTCATCGACGAACGCAGCAGACCGCCGCCAACGGCTACCTCGGCACGGCTCGCGAGTGAAGACCGCAGGCGACGGGGAGATGGGTCGATGCCCAAGGCCTTCACGACCCTTTCGCCGCGTCCCCGGGGCAGGGCCATAGAGCCAGCCACCCCGGCCCCGTTCGGCGCGCCCGCCAAGGCTGCGCCGCGCAACGGAAGCGGCTGCGCCTCTGATTCGGCCTTGGCACCCACGGGTCCTCTGAGCTCTGCCGACGCGTCGGGGAGACCAGGTGCTGGGGCCATGGCATTTTCCGCCATGGCCCGACGTGGCGCAGTCGCAGATGCCCGACCGGCCACCGGAAAGCCGTTGGCCCCTGGGCGCACCGCGGCGGGGTCGAACGCGGACTGAAGGCCTGGGACTCGGGTCGTGGCCGACGCCAATGGCGTCCCAATGCGTTCGGGGCCGAAGGGGCGCCACGCAGATTCCAAACTGTCGTGAGCGATCCGGCCGTCCGACCCTCGCGACGCGGGACTCGGTCGGGGGTTCAGACCCTGGACCCGCTCGCCGCTCCACCGTCCACGAGTGGGGCCAGCCAGATTCGTCGACCAAGCCATGGCCATCGTCCGACGCGGCCGCTCCTGCGGCTTTCCCGTCGCCAAGTCGGACGCGGTCGACTGCGACCCCGCATGCTGGAACGGACCGCCGGCGCTGCGCGTCGGGCGGACGGTGGGCATGTGTGAGGCATGCTCACGCAACTGCCCCCCTCCTCGTGCCACCGAAGACCTGCGGGCAATGCGCTCAGGTTCAGGCGCGCCCCAACCGCCGCTCACGGTGCGTGACGCGGCTTCCGTCCCCTTGGACCTCCATCGCGGCTGCCCATCGCAACTCAGGCGGGTTGTGCCTGGTCGCTGCAGCCGGTCGGTGCCACTCGCGGCCGAGGGCTTCCAAAGCCTGCGAGCCGCGTCGCCTTGTGCCACCCTCTGAGGCGCGAGGCCTCCAACTCGCGACGTGGCGCGCCGAAACCACCCGGGCGCCACGTGCCTCGGGGGCAGCGCGCCTACTCCCTTGCCGTTCGGCACGTCCAATCTCGCTTCCGCCGCCCCGGGCTCTCTCCCAGAAAACTGGGGCTGCCACGTCGCACCCGCCGGCGAGGCGGCGGTCGAGGGATCGTCGGCCGATGCCGCTGGCGCTCCCGGTGCCAAACTCCGCCAGTAGGGTTCCGACGACAGCCAGATTCGCTCCTCCGGCGCCCACGGCAACGCCGCCGACAGTCGGGCCAGACTTCGGTCGACAGGCGCTTCCATCACCGATCGGTGACCCGGAGGCCGTCGTGATGGAGTTCAAGACGCTCGACAGCGATTTGGGATGTCATCGAATCCAGGATGGGGCCGCTCCAAGCGACTGGCCAAGCGGAAAGGAAATGCCAGCGCCGAAGCACGCAACCGTCGGGACCGCGGAGTGCAACGTTGCCCGAGGTCCGCACCCGCTCGCCAAAGCCGCCGCGCATGTGACGATCCCGCCACTCCAGCAGAAACACCGACGCCTCGGTCGCGGTGGTCAGGACGAGCGGGTCCCAGCGTGACACACCCGGGCGGCGGTGGGTCCTGTCTGCGACGCCTCCCTCCACGATTTCGAATACCTCAGACCGGCAGGAGAGGCCTTCGCAGCGGAGGAAATTGGCCACCTCGACATGAACGAAACCGTCAAATACCTCCAGCGAAAAGGTGCTAGCACCGTAGGGCCCCAATCACGCCTCCAGAACAACGTCGAAGACGACGTCCGAAATCGTCGTCGGCAGCGCGACGGCGATATCGATTCGGATCACACCATCCGCGCCGGTCACGCGAATGGATTGCTCCTGATGGCGCGGCGCCTGGATGAGCCCTGCGGCAAACCAAGGGTCCAGCAAGTGCCCCACGGCATGCTCGATCGCGCTCCAGCCATCGCGCGGCATGGGTTCGAAGACCAACCACGTCAACCCGCGCCGAATGGCGCACTCCAGCGTTCGCTGCACGCGCAAGGTGTGAATTCCATGATCAGGACCTGCGAGCGTCGCCGCGCCCCACACAGTGACGCCACGTGACCCGGAAGACCGAAAGCCAATCACGCGTCGCGGCTCCCAGGCAGGTGCCGCCCACTCGAGTGGCTCGTACCCCGGCTCCAGCCGGCCCTCCGAGAGGGAAACGCACAGCCCGAGCGCGCCCCACGTCGCCTCCAATCGAGACCACAGCCCCGTGACGGCCGCGACGGCCGACGTCCGCTCTCCACCCACGGCCAGGCCGCCGAACACGGCCACCGCACCCCGGGCCGACGCGCCAAGGCGCTCACCCATCCTCAACGCCCACGCTTCCGCCTTCTCGACGCCTCCATTCGGCCCCTCGAGAACGACGGGTCCGACGCCCAGACCCACCATCGTCGCCACCCAGGCCGCCAGCGTGGCGTCCGGCACACCCCCAACGCCAAGGACGCTGACGGGAGCGGCATCGCCGGCCTCCAACAACGCGCCCAGCCACACCGCGCGCAGGTCCGCGTCGTCGACGTGCCGCCACGCCGGGGACGCGTCCGGAACCCTGACTGCGATGACCTCAATACTGCGCCCACCGTGCGCAAAATGGGTACCCAACGCCCGTTCCGTCGCGGACCCCAACATCGAAAGCCAGGGCTGGGCTACGATTTCATGTACTCCCGACAAGCACCAACGCTGGACTTCAGATGGGCCCGGGTCCCGCCAACGACTGCGGGCGACAGGCACGACGATTCTCCAGCTCGGCGCCAATGCCGCTGCCAACCGCCGCTCTCGGTGGGTGACCTGCAGGCGGTAGACGTCGATCACCGGCCTTGCCCATCATTGATGCGCTGATTGATGTCTGACACCGAGGCCACCCAAGCGCGTCGCTCCGCATGGGGGAGGTCCAGCAACGCCTCCCTCCCCCAATGCAAATGGTACGCCACGAACGCTACCTCCTCCTGGATGGCGCCCAAGGGGTAGCTCACGATTCCCCCACTCGGCCAAACTCCCGCTCGAAACGATGGTCACATTGCGGGCAGGCCAATTCGACGCGAGCATCGTCCTCATTGACGCGATTGTAGAGCTCCTCGAGAAACCGAAGGTCGGCTGCGAAGAGGCCCTCAACCACGTTCGCGTCAACGGCGGGGAGGTCCCCTAGCCGAGTGATGACGCGGGAAAGAAGGACCACAATCAGGTAGGCGCGGTTGCGTTGCACTCGCAGGTCATTCAGCGGTGCAATTTCGTCCCTGGCCGTTGCCAGGCGCATCACGCCCTCGCGGTGGACCACCCCAGCCGCATCGACGAATCCGAAAGGTAGAATGAACTCATATTCGGTCCGAACCATGGCGCCTCCTCAACTCACGCGTTCGATTTTTTCGACCGAGATCTCGATCTTCTCAATGGCCAAACCGGCCGCATCCGAGTCCAACTCTGGCACATGCCATTTGCATGGCCAGCCCTCGAAGAAGTTGTATTGGGCGACGATGGTCGACATGTCTTGATCGAGAATTGTGATGGTTCCCGACCGTCGGTCGATCTCACCGTCTTCGATCGCCTTCCGCCACTGCCAGAGGTCCTTCGAGGCCGTAAATCCCCGTTCGAGAACGATGTTCGAGTATTTCGTCCGACCTGGCTTTTTTCGAATCACTCGATCATTTCCTTGTTTGAACTCGATGACCTCAGTTTCCGAAGTCATCCCGCTGAGCGACTTGAAGCCCCCGACGATCGTCTTCTGGTCCGGAGTCACGCCGGCCACCTCCAGGAGGAAATGGTAGGCGCCGTAGAGTTGTTCAGTGTCCATGGGTCGTTCTCCTGAAAAGGACGGATTACTCGTTCACGTCAGAACCGCCGTCCCACTGCCCGATCGTGAAGATCACGAACTCAGCCGGTTTGACTGGGGCAATGCCGACAACGACGTTGACCTGGCCCGCGTCGATGGCCCAACGGGGATTCGACTCGGCATCACATCGGACGAAGAACGCCTCTTCGGCCGTCTTCCCAAACAGCGCCCCCCCGGACCAAACGCGCAGCAGGTAGGCACGAACGTCGCGCTCGATGCGGCTCCACAGCAACGCATCGTTGGGCTCGAATACAGCCCACGTGAGCCCAGCTTGAATGGAGCGCTCCACCTGAATGAAGAGGCGCCGCACGTTCACGTATTTCCAGGCGGGACCGGATAGGGTCCCGAGCGTCCGCGCCCCCCACACGCGGATGCCGCGCCCCTCGAAGGCGCGAAGGACGTTGACGCCGCGGTCGTTGTAGCGGCCCTGCTCGCCAGCGTGGATCGACTGGGACAACCCGGTGATCCCCAAAATCGTCTCGTTCGCAGGCGCCTTGTGGACGCCCCGCCCCGCATCGACTCGGGCGAATACACCCGCGACGTGCCCGCTTGGGGGCACGACGACCTCGTGGTTCTGCGGTGGAACAAACCGACGGCGGTGTTCGTCCGGGATGGCCGGGGCCGAGGAACCCTCGAACCACGCTGGACGCTGCGTTTTGACCCAAGGCACATACATGGCACCAAAGCCGCGGTCCGACGACGGCGCCGCCACCTCTCCCGTCGACACCACCGGACCATCCAGAATCGCAAATCGATCCTTGCGCACCTCGCAATGCTCGAGTACCTCGCGCTGGTTTTCTTCCGGAAGGCCCGGCGCCAACAACATGGCCACATCCTCGCAACCATCCAGCGCGTAGAGTCCGCGTCCGTCGGACGCTTCCTCACGAATCGACCCGCTGGCGGACGGGCGGGCCTCCAACACCAACCATGCCTTGTTGCCGCCGTTGTCGAAAAAGCCATCGACGGCGGCGACGAAGCGAAAGACGTCATGCCGGGACATCCAGGCCGTCATCGCACGCCGCACCGGACCTGGACGCTCAAGGTCGCCGGCCGTCACTTGGTCCCCCTCTGCAACCCTCCACCCGGCGAACCAACGGCCAAGAAATCGATGGGCCTCAGCCTTGTTGAACACGGCCTCGGCAGGAAGCGAGAAGCCCTGCGGGGCCACGCGCCGACGCGCCCCGTACGCAGCCAACAAGGCCCCTGTGTCGACAGGAACTTCGGCCGCCGGACCCAGGGTGGTGCGAACGGCCTGCGCGAAATCAGCCCCCGTGAGGCCAAGTGGCCGGCCGTCCACGTCCACTTTGTCGGGGCCGATGTCGGCGTGGTTTCGGCCGATGGCCAAACGCCACCCGTCGCCGTGACGTCCCCACGATGCGCGAGGCCAGCCTCGGGCAAGCGCGCCCGGATCCCGGAGCGTCAGGCCGGCGCTCTCGAGTTGGGTCGCCGCCCGAAGCAACTCGACGGGTTCGAGGCACCCGTTGCGCTCATCGACGTCCAATCGCCCGATGAGACCCGAGCCTTCCCATTGAATGCCGGCGACACATTCCACATGGAATGCGCCATAGATTCCGGCAACTGAACTGGGAACGGCCGCGATGGGGCGCGCCCCACCGTCGAGCTCGCGGACGTACACGCCAGGGGTTTGAATGTCCATCGCTTCACTCCGATTGTTTGGGTGGGATCGAACGCGGTTCCAGACGTGCGACGTGAATTCGAGTGGGCGCCCTGGAGGTCGTGGGGCCGTCCAGGGCCACCGAGGCCTTCCAGGTGACGTAGGGCCGCCATGGGGCCTGCCAGGCTGCAAACAACGCTGCCGCACCGTGGACGTCGAGGTCATCGACGAGCGCAAGGCCCACGCGCTCCCGCGCGACACCGACCGTCGTCGGCGACCACGGCGCGCCGTTGGAATCGACGCACGCCCCAGTCTCGAGAAAGAAGCGCCGAGGACGGTCGACCAGCGTCGCGATTTCGCCAAGGCGCACGAGCGCCGCGCCGAGGATGCGCTCCGCATCGGATCGATGTCGCGCGGACGCTGCGACCGCATAGTAGGCGTCAAACCTCAGAGGCGGCCTGGCCACCCACGCTTTCGCGCCCACTTCCGATGCCTCAGAGTAGGGGACGCCAAGCACCTCCGGTCGCCGGCAAGAGTGCGAACCCGCACCCCGAGCAAGCCGGTAAAGGGCGACGAACAATGCGGGGGTCCCGTCGCGATCCGGCTGGCTGAAGTTCTCATGAATCGACGGAGATTCGCCAACCCAGCCCTTTGCCAAATGGGCAACGATGGCTTCGGTCACCTCGCCCACGACGCTGCCCATGGTCGGGACCATTACTTGCCCCGGATGGGCCAGAGGGGGAACGCGAGCGGTCGACGCACGAGGCGCGCCAACGGCGGCGCCACAACGCGCTCTGGCGCGGGCCAGGTGGGTTTGACGGGCCGGCCAGCCATGGAACCTCCCTCGGCACCACCGTGGTTCACGCCCGCCGCGGAATCCACTGGCCACTAGGAAGGCCAAAGGCCGAGATAGGACGGCCCCGCGAGGAATCTGTGGACGTGCTGCGGGACCACCTCAGGCGGCTGATCGCCCATTCGTCCGTCTCGAGCCGACCGATGACCGACCTCGCACAAGAACTGGCCGACGCCCATCGGCGCCAGGGCTTCGACGTCACCATCGACGCTGACCCCGAGCGGCCGGGCAAGGCGAACGTCATCGCGCGCGTCGGTCCCCGTGGCCGCGGCGGTCTCACGCTGAGCGGCCATCTCGACGTCGTGCCTACGGAAGGTCAGCCCTGGACATCTGACCCGTTCACCCTCACTGAGCGCGGTGATCGCTGGCTCGGCCGCGGCGTGGCGGACATGAAGGGCTTCATTGCAAGTACCTTGACCGCGCTCGAACGCATCGACATCCGGAACCTGACGCGGGAATTGGCCCTCATCTGGACGCACGACGAAGAGGTCGGCTGCGTCGGCAGTGCGCGCCTGGCCTCTGGCTGGACGGACGACCCGCTCCCGAGCGACTGCCTGATCGGCGAACCGACAGACTTCCGCGTGTTGCACATGCACCCCGGCCACTGCGTGGTCCGCGTCACCCTCCATGGAAAGGCGGCGCACACTTCGCTACCCGAGTTGGGAGACAACGCCGTCGTCCACGCTGCCCACGCCATCCTTGCCCTCGACCACCTGTCCGCCACCCTTCGCGCCGAACACCACGACTTGCCCGGGGCGGAGCGACCTTGGGTGGTCCTCGCCGTTGGCCCGGTTCACGGCGGCACCGCGGTGAACGTGGTCCCCGACGAAGTGACGCTATCGCTCGGCCTACGCCAGCTTCCGCGCGTCACGCCGGAGAGCGTCGTCGAACGCATCGTGTCAGCGCTCGCCGGGCTCCCCGGCGACCCGAAGGTGGTCCTCGAGCGGGTCAGCCCGGCATTGTGGACGCCGCTCGGAGAGGACTGGGACACCCACCTCGCTCAGCACGCGCGCCACCACATCCCCGGCGCCGCGCCCTTCGCGACGGACGGGGGAAACTTGGCCCGTTTGGGCCTCCGACCCCTCGTCTTTGGCCCAGGCGCCATCGATGTCGCCCATCAGGCCGACGAATGGGTCACTTCCGCCGATTTGAGCCGGGCAGCCGACATCCTCGAACAGCTCATCCTCGCGCGGGCTGGCTGAACCTTCGGCGAACGGCGTCGCGCGCCGCCGCACGGCCCTCGGAGACCACCCGGCGACCGCCCACCCACACATCAGACACCCATTCCGGGCGGCTGGCGAATGCGATTGCCTCTAGCGGCGGAACGCCATCCGCCGCGGGACGATCGAGGTCCCAAGCGACAAAGTCGGCCGGACCTCCCGGAACCAAACCCGCGCCGTTGCCCCCCAAGGCGCGGTCGCCCGAGGTCGTCGCCACGTCCATGATGCGCTGCGCGACGGCAGATTCGTCACCGAGCCGGCCCCAAACGTTACGTTTGTGCATTCGACCCCGGGCGCCCATTTCCACCGCGCGCGCTTCACCGACGGGGTCGATGGCCGCCTGACTGTCGCTTCCGACACACAACGGGCCGTCGATCCAGGCGAGCGGCACCCACCCGTCGCCGAGGTCGAGCTCCGTCGACGGCGTCGCGCACACGCCCGCTCCCGATTGCGCCATCCGCGCGACATCCCCGGGCCCAGGCCGCGTGAGGTGGACGGCCGTAAATTGCGGCCCCAACCATCCGGCGTCCTCGAAACAGGCCAACGGCTCCGCGCCCGTCTCCTGCTTGCAGGCCTCCACTTCGGCACGAACCTCGGCGACGTGCGCGTGGACGAGACCGTCGTAGGCTCGCAATTCCCGCAGGAAAGTCGGCGGGACCGCTCGGACGGAATGCAGGGCCAAACCCACGCGCCAACCCGGAATTCGCTTGAGGCGCTCGATGGACGCTAACGTTTCCGTAGGGTCGCGGTCGACAAATCGAAGTTGTGGGGCCACCAGGTCCCGGCCGGGGCCTGCACGGTAGTAGGCGGTCCGCAGCAGGACGACGCGCAGGCCTACTTGCTCCGCCGCAGCGCGTACGCGATGCGCGAGTTCATCCGGATCCGCGTATCGGTGACCGGCCAGTCCGTGATGCAGATAGTGGAATTCTCCGACGGTCGTGATTCCAGCTTCGAGCATCTCGAGAAAGCACTGGGCGACCAGGGCTTCGAACGCATCGGGCGAAAGCGAATCGGCCAACGCATACATTCCTTCCCGCCAGCTCCAAAAATCGTCGTTTTCGCTGGTTCGCGATTGGACACGTCCCCGGAGGCCACGCTGAAAGGCGTGACTGTGCGCGTTGACGGCACCGGGCGTCACAGACTTCCCCTTCAAGCGCTCGGACGGAACCCCCGTAGGCGGTCCGACGCGTACGATGACGCCGTCGTCCCAGGCGATTTCACAGTCCGCCATCCAACCCTGCGGGGTCCACGCCCCGTCGGCAACGATCACGGGCACAGCCGCCTCCTCGGGCGACCTACTGCGAAGGAGGGATCATGACCCCTTGGATCGCCCTGGCGCTGGCCCGCACCGTGCCTGGAACGGACCCCAACCCCGCGTTCACCGCTGCCGCCCTCTCCGATCCTGCGTTGGCCGAGGTCCAACGGCGCCTGGACCTGGACGACCTCGCGGCCTCCTTGCTCGCCGTGGCCGTCGCCGCCGATTTGCACCCCATCGTGGCGCGCAACTTGCCCCGAGGCATCCAGCCAGCCGCGCTGGCCCCGCTCGGCTGGGACATCCTTGCGGTGCGCCGGGCCTTGCTGCCCGGTGCGCCGCTCATTCGTCATCGCCTCGTCGCGCTCGATGGCCAAGGGGCATGGCGCCCAAGCGAACGCGCGGTGGCCGCCCTCCTCGGGGAGCAGCCGCCGCTGCCAGCGGGTTTGCGCTGGATCGAGGGCTCGCGACGACCCCCTGCCGCGCGGCCAGCACCCCGAAGTTTCGTCGGCGCGAACGAACAGCTTCGAGAAGACGCGGCACTGGCCTGGGCGGGCGGCCACCCCCTCCTCGTGGTCGAGGACCCCGCGCCTGCACCTGAGGTCATTGTACTCGAAGCCCTCCTGCGCGATGCAGCCGTGCTCGTCGCCTGCCCCCTCGGCGCCGATCCTGCGCCCGACGCCAAAGCGCGCCTGTCGGCGCTGGCCAGAACGCTCGTCCGCGAGGGCCTGCCCGCGGCGTGGTCGTCAGCCAGCCCCCAGGCGAGCGCTGCCGCCCCGTCAAGCTGGCCGGTTCAAGCGGTGCCCTGGCCATCGCAGGCCGATGCGCGCGCCGCGTGGGCAGACGTCGTTGGCAACGGGCCGGTCGCCGACGCGATGGCGGTCCGATTCCCGACGTTGTCGCCGCGGACCCTCGCGCGCCTCGCCGACGAAGTCGGGCGAGATCCCAACGCCCTCGCTCGTCGGGCCGAGGTGGACGCTCCCCAGGGGCTCGGAGCCTGGGCCCAGGCCGTCATTCCGACCCGGGGATGGGACGACCTCATCCTCGACGAACCCACCGCCCTACGGCTGCGCGAACTCACCGAACACGCCCGCCAGGCGGAGCGCGTCTACGACGTGTGGGGGGGTGCTCGCGTGAGACCACGGGGCCGAGGCCTGCGCCTGTTGTTCGCGGGACCCCCGGGCACAGGCAAAACCACCGCGGCGGAAGTCGTCGCGGGCGCGTTGGGGCGCGACCTGCACCGCATCGAGGTCGCCGCGGTCGTCTCTCGATGGGTCGGCGAGACCGAAAAGAACCTGTCGCGGATCTTCGACGCCGGCGACGCCGCCCGCGCCGTCCTATGCTTCGACGAAGCCGATTGTCTCTTCGGCCAGCGTACCGAGGGGGGCGACGCCCAGGACCGTTACGCCAACCAGGAAATCGCCACCCTGCTGCAGCGACTTGAGCAGTTCGAAGGTGTCGCCATCCTGACGACCAACCTACAGAACGGCATGGACGAGGCCTTCCGACGTAGATTTACGGCCGTTGTTCAATTCAAAGCGCCGGGGCTCGCTGAGCGGCGCCGTCTTTGGCGGAGCGCCCTACCTGCACGCGCTCCGCTTGCCGACGACGTCGATGTCGACGACCTCGCAGCTCGATTTGCCCTTTCGGGGGCAGGCATCGTCAACGCAGCGCTCGACGCCGCATTCTCCGCCGCGGCGGCGGACCGCCCCATCGATCGCGCGGCGCTGTGGCTCAGCATCGCGAGAGAATGGCACAAAGACGGCCGTCCTATCGTCCCCGCGTGGTTCGGCGACGACGCCACGGATTTGCGACGCCGAGTCGCCTGAGGTCAGTTTGGCGGCAACTCGCCGCTGATTGGCAGGGAAATGGGCGCCGTCGGATCGATGGTTCGAACCGTCACGATCTGAGTGTATGGATTTCCAGAAACGCCCGTCGCAGCCGCTGAACCCGCCGTGGGTGCGCCGTCTGAGCGGTATTTGCGATCGACAAGGCCACCCGCTTGCGGATCCCACGTCGCTGCACCATGCATTTCCATATCGTAAATATCTCGGCCGACCTCCGAACCCGAGTTCTCAACCGAAGAATTGTCCGTGACGGAACCCTTGGCAACGGTCTCGATGATCCACCGCACTCCGTCCACGCCGGTCACCGACGCGACTCCGTTGACCGTGCCACTCGAAGACGGGGACATCGTCCTCATGGCCTGCGGAAGCCCGATCGCCCATTGGCCACCACCGTCGGACCCCGACTGCGGCAATTGGAAATCCAATGCAGCAAATACGCGTCCAGCAATCAAGCTCAACGATTCGGCTTGATGCTGCGAACGCTCGCTGTCGCTCGAAAGGCCGTCGACGTCGACCGACTTCACTCGGCCTGAAGGCGACATCAGGAGAGTCACGGTAGCGCCGGCCATCGCGTTGGCGGCTTCGACGACGAGCGGACCCGCGCGGCCCACTTCGGCGTCCACGGCGCGAGCCTGCAGGGCAAAGCCGTCGATCGTGCAACGGACGTCGAAGGTCTTCTTTGTCGACTCTTCGCCAAGGCGGCAAGTGGTCGTCACGTCGGCAATGAAGCTCCGCAGCCGCGTCGCGCCTGTCTTGCCGCCCGCGAGGTCGAGCCAGCGCGGCATGGTGACGTCGGCCGTGATCCACCAGCTTCGCGAGGTCTCGGGCGTCCACGTCCAAACAAGGCCGTCGTGAACTTCCCCGGCGGTTGCCGCCAACGCAAACCAAAGTGTCATGGCCTTCTCCCGCAGTCCAGGCTGTCATCCCGTCGACTGCAAACGTACCTTCCAGCTCCCGACAACTCGATTTCGCCTCGAAGCGGCATCACGGGCGTCAAGGCAGCCTCCACCCGACAACGGCCGGGGCTGGCCACGAAGTGCGTCGTGTCCCCGTCCGCGTTCACACTCAAGCGACCGCACGCGACCGAAGTGGTCATCGCACCGGGGACGTGGATCTCCACTATGCCTGCTGCGGTCCGCAGGTGGCCCACCCAGCCCGCACCGAATCCAAGGGCCAACGAGACGATGCCTACGCCAACGGTCCGCATCCAACCCCCGGCTTGGCCTAACCCACGTCACCAGCCGAGTACGACCCCTGCGCGGACGCTCCAGGTGGGCTGCGGGAGGCCCACGCGCCTCGTCCGCGAAGCCGCGGCGGGGATGGGATCGGTCCCCTGCACCCAAAGGGAGTCCCCCACGGGAAGTCGGAGGCCGGCCACACCGTCGAAGGTGAGGCCGAGTTCCCCCCCAAGCCAACGGGGTTCGCCAGGGAGCGGCACGTTGGCACCACCGGCCAACGCGAGCTCGGCGGCTCGCGGCAAGCTGACCTGGCCGATGCGTCCGCCAAGCCACCCGCCCCACCCCCGATGGGCCTGCGCGCCCCACGCCAAGCCTGCCCGGGCCCAGGGAGTCGTCTGCCAGCGGGATTCGTCTGCGACCAAGACGACGTCGCCGTCCCGGTCCGTCGCTACGAGGTCATGGGTCACCCCGAGGCGCACTTCCGTCGGATACCGATCTCTCCAAGAGGCGTCCACGGCGACCGCAGCATCCACGCCGGCACCGACCCGCCAGCGCCCGAGGTGCAGCTCCGCGCCCATCGCGAACGGCACCGCAACGGGGTGAGGGACCCACCCCCCAGGGACATCGACCGCTGAAGTCCCCAATCCGCCGACGGCCACATGGACGGTCGCATGGGCTGGAATCGCAGTTTGGGGGTCGAGAATCCGAATGAGCCGCCCAAGGACGGGATCGAACTGCCAAACGCGCGGGCCTTCAGCGGCCCCTCGCTCGGCGATCTGCAGAACGAAAACGTCCTCGCCGGGGTGCAGCGCCGCGTACAGGTCGAGCCACGCGGCGACCTCGGCCTCCAAGGCCGCGATGGCGCGGTGCGGGTCGCGATCGAGGGCCTCGCCAAGAGCGACATCCACTGCCTTCTGGGCGGCATTCAGTACGAAATACAGACCGGACCCAAGGGCTTCGGCCTCCAACCGCATCGCCGGGCCGAAGCCGTCCGCGCGCCGCAGGTCCACATCGATCCGGCCGACGGGTCGGGAGACGAGGCCGGCCGCAGTCGGCTTCATCGTGAGCCCGTCCACGCGCAAGTCGTAGGTGGCCGCGAAGTCTTCGGCGTCGAAATGTGCGCCCGAATCGAATCCGAGTTGCACGCGTGGGACCCCACCCGCCCCGATGGCATCGACCCACCAAGCGACGGACGCGTGCAGATCGGGGTCGACAAGACGAGCCAACAGGTCCGGCGCGTCCGATGCGAGCGCGGCCGCAGCGACCCAGTAGGTGGGCACCTGCTGGCCGTCAGACCAGTGGTAGAAGGGCGCCGTCGTCCGCCCGCTGTTTTCGGCGGCGCGGCCGACCTGCACCGAGAGGTCGAAGGCGAGCACGCGCTCTTCCGGGGTGTCGACGAATCCGAGCCGACCCAGCCAGCCAAGCAACGCGTCGGCCTGCTCGGCCCATCCATCTTCGTCCAGTGCGCTCCATGGCGTCGCGACGGCCTCGGCCAGAGCGGCATCCAAGCCGTCCCGGTCCGTTGGCGCCCTCGACCGCCCGGCTTGGACCCGGCCCGCTTGGAAGAGGTCCACCGAAGGACAGAACGTGGCGCTCTCTCGCGCGATTCGGCGCAGCACCTCACGCTCCATCGAGGGTCCGAGCTCGACCTGGACCGGTTCAGGCCCAAGCACGAGGACGCGCGCCCCGGCGCCCGCCAACGCCAGCGAAGTTGCCAAGATCCACATCACGCCCCCCTTGTTCGAGGCCCACCGCGGACGACCGTGCGCATGGCGCGCAAGGCCAGACCTGCCAACGTCACCACGGCCCAGCCCGCCAACGGCGTCGCCGCCGCGTCGACGACCGTGCCGATGAGCCCATCGCCGCCAAGGGGAGCGCCCCAGCCACCGCCCCCGACAGTGAGATGTGCACGCGCGTCGTCCGGAAACGCGAGGACGACGTCGCCAGCCAAGGTTGCCGGCCAACAGGCGCGGCCGCCCTCAGGCGTGGCCACCCACCGGATCGCCGCGCCCTCGAGCGTCGGGCCCACGACCGACGGTCGTTCGAGTTCGACGGTGACGCAGAGCCAGGCACCGTCGCGGGCTGGACCCTGGACCCCGGGAGCCAGAACGACCAACGCGCCGCGATCGGGCAAACGGCCTGCGCCTACGGACCGGACGTCCCCCACCGGCACGGTGAGACCCGACCCATCCAACCCACTCACGTCGGCGTCCAAAGGTCGGCCAAGGCGACGACCACACGGTCGCCAATCTGCACGCGCGACCCATGGGCAAGCCGAAGTTCAGGAGGCGAACCACTTTTCCAACCCAGACGCCAGCGAAACGGACCGAAGGCCCAAGCGACCCCTTTCGGTGCGGCTACCGCGAAACGGAGCCCGCCCGTGGAGTCGACGGCGAATTCCCCCATCAACGGCCCGCTAGCGCCCACATGCCAGTCCGCCTCAGAACCCACAGAACACCGTTGGCCTGGCGCCAGAAGGCGAACCGCGCCCTCCCCTCCTTCCTCCAGAAGCCACCAACGTCGGGGCGACCCGCTCCACGGGTCGGTCAGCGCTGCAAACGCCGCGGTCCCGGCCCACACGCCGGTCACATCCGGCCAAGGGCCACCTGGCCGAAGCGCCCAGCCAAGGACCCCAGCCAACAGGCCAACGAGGACGTGCCAGCCACCGCCAACGGGCCCGAGCGCCCACGGCGACCGCGCCCTCGACCACGCTACGCACGCCCCAACCCAAGCGCCTGCAGCGCTGGCTGTGGTCAACGCCGCGGCGAAATGCCCGACCTTGCTCGCGGAAAACGCGCCCAGCCCTGCAAGCGCCAACGTGCCGACCGTGGCTGCCAACGGCGTCCACAAGGCGGCCCGTCCCACCCTGGTCGATTGCCCGTGGGCGGCCCAAAGTGCGGCCAGGGCCGCCAGTCCCCACGGGGCGCCGGGCACGCCAAAGGGCCCGAGCCCGTCAGGACCGACCCATGGGGCCAACGCGAACGGCCAACCCAGACCTGCGAGAGCGGCAACCCCAAAGGCCCGATGCAGACTCGCCAAGGCCGGCTCGATGCGAGCGAACATGTTGGTACCCTAGGGGCCGGGCGAGGGGCCTCAGGAAGCCACCATGCTGCAATGGAACAGAATCCATCTCGAATTGGACCCGAGCTTTGGCGGTCGGCGATTCGGCCCATGGCCCCGCGCGACGATCGTCATCGGCTCGGGACCGGACGCGGACGTCCTCCTGACGGCCGCATGGGGCATCGCCGACCGACATGCAACGCTCCACGCGTCAGAAAAAGGCGCGCGCCTCTTCGCCGAGGAGGGGGCGTTTACCCAGGTGGACGGGGCCGACGTTCCTCCCGGGGGTGCCCTTCTGTTGCCCGGTGCTCGCGTTTACTTGGGCACGGCTCAAGGGCCCGTGTTGACGGTGGCGGTACCCTCTGGTCAAATGAGCCGGCGAAACGGTTTGACGAAGGCCTTTCGGCTGGCCCTCGGCGCTGCGGTGCCTGTGGCTTGCCTCAGTTCGGCAGGGCTGGCCGCCTACGCCGTTCAATCGACGCGTACATTCGTTCGAAACGCCTCTCTTGCCCACGTCCAGGGGTCGGCGCTCTCGGCAGCCGCGGACCGATCGCACGAGGAGGCCGTGAGGTCCGCGTTTTCGTCGCCGCCCCAACCGCTGTCCAACGACGAGGTCGACGCCTGGCGCGCGGCCGGGATGACGACGTCGGCCATCGTCCTCGCCACCTGGTCCTCGGGACCTTGGGTCGCCGTCGAAACGGAACAAGGAACCCCGGCCTGCGGCCGAGGCCCGCTCGCGCTCGACGACGTCCGGGCGCAGCGCCTCGGCCTCTCGGTCCAGCCAACCCTGTGGCGTCCTCCCTTCGCAAACCCGCCGATTTTGGCCGAGTTGGAGGCGGTTGCCCCAAAGGCAAGTTGGTCGACGGTCCCGTTGTCCGACGGCGCCACTTGTTGGGTCGCCGAGGGCGCCGACCAACGCGACGATGTCGCGATTCTGGCTGCGCACCTCGGCCCCGACGACGGTGCCACGCCACTCTTTGCGGCCGCCTCGGGCCATCGCGTGCGGGACGAATCAACACTGGCGACATTCGTCGGTCGAGCCATCGCCGCCCAAGCCGGCGCCCGCGTCGCGGCCGCACAAGCCACAGCCACGGTGGCGAAGTGTGCGGCGTGGGCCGCAAACGATGGCCCCGCAGGTCAAGAGGAGCGCGACCGCTGCGCTGTCCTCGCCGCACGCGCGTCCCGCGGTGACCCACTGCGGGACCTGGACAGCAGGGTCCCCGATCGTTAGCTGCCGCGGCCGTTTACGAGGTAAGAATGTCGAAGACCGCGACCGTCGCGAGCATGGTCCGCAACGCGGCGCGCAGCGAAGAAGAATTCGTCGGCACGATGCAGACCGTCTTCGAAGAAGACGATGTCGAGCGCATCGCCGATTTCTTTGACCGCCTCAACATCCCGCGCGGCCAAGGGGGCGACGCGCTCGCCAATGCCCTCCCCGCCGTCGACGGACCCGCCACCCAACGCGTGACGACGTGGGTGGACGAAGCTCGCATCGCCGTCGGCATCCAGCGCTTCCTGGACCGTCACGAGCGCAAGGTCAAGTGGCACGTCAGCCATCCGGCGCTCGATGGCGCCGAAAACATGCTGCTGCTCGTCCGGACGGCCATGTTCGTCACGAACGTTCGCCTCCGCCGCATCCAAAGCCTGCTCGCGAGCGACGCGCCGATGACCCCCCAAGACTGGGCCATCGCACGCGACCTCATGAACCGGAGCTTCCTGACGTGGCGCCACTTCCTTCAGCACCTTGCGGCGGACTGGATCGAGGCCATGCTCAAGGTGGCGACGCGCGAGGAGATTGCCGCGAAGTTGGGAAGCTTCTACGAGCTCATCGACCGCGAAATCCGCACCGTCGAAGAAATGCGGATCGCGTTCGAAGATCGCCGCCTGGAGCTCACGGTTCTGCCTGAGGGATTCCCCCCGGTTCGCCCGCCCAACTACTTTGGCGGCGACTTGCTCGGAAAGGGCCCCTGGAAGCAATACTGGATGAGCCTCGGCGGCCTCGCCCATCGCTTCCGTGAGTGCGCCGCCTAGCGGGCGGCTCGGTCACACCCCCCGCGCAGCGGGGTCCCAAATCACCTTGTGGACCTGCAGCATCAAACGCGCGGCCACGCGGTCGGTCACCATCCACTCCACGAGGGTGGCCGGCGAAAGCACGCCCCACACGGGCGAAAAGTGAACGGGCCAGCGCGCCGCCAGGCCGCGTTGCCGGATGACCTCGCGGGCCCACTCATAGTCGGTGCGATCCGCCAGAACGAACTTCACCTCGCCGTCGCGGTCGAGGACATCGAGGTTCTCCCACCGATTTCGGTCCTCCATCGCCGAACCCGGCGCCTTGAGATCGAGGATGACGCGCACTCCTGGGGGAACGCCGTCGATGGCCAGCGCACCACTCGTCTCCAGCAACACCTCGAGCCCGGCATCCAGGAGCTTCTGCATCAGCCCGACCGCATTGGGCTGCATGAGGGGCTCGCCCCCTGTGACCTCAACGGCTGGAAGGCCAAAGCGCAACACTTCGGCCACGACGTCGTCGACGTCCCGCCAGGTACCGCCCTGAAAGGTGAAGGTCGAATCGCACCACGTGCACCGCAGCGGGCAACCCGTGAGTCGAATGAAGACCATCGGCTTGCCGACGTGGGTCGATTCCCCCTGTACGGAGGCGTAGACCTCGGTCACGCGCAGGCGACGGTCGCGGGGGACTTCGTCTCGGTGCGGCACGACGCACGATAGCGCAGCGCCATGGGACGCGTCATCCTCGGCGCCTTGGCCATCGGGTGCGCGCCACCGCCGGCGCCCGTGGAGGACTGCATCGTTGACCCCCCCGCACCCGGGGAGTGGCGGGTGGGTCCCATCGTTTGCGCCGAGCAAATTCCGCCCGACGGCGACGCGAATCTCGGCGACCTGCTGCTCGCCAACTCGACCCTGAGGGCCGTGATCCGACACCCAGAATCGGCGCTGAGCCTCGTGGGCCACGACGGGGGAACGCTTGTCGACCTGGCGACTTGGGATGGTGACGACGACCTTTACGAAGCCCTGCCGATCGTCGCCGGAGGGTGGCTGGACATCACCTCGTGGAACGTGACGGACGACGGCGTCGAGATCGTCGGCACGCCCCGCGCTCTGCCCGGCGAAACGGAGTTGCTGGATTCCACCCCGACCTCGGTCGTTTGGCGGATCGATGCCGAGAGCCCAACCGTTCATGTCCTCGGCGCCAGCGCGCTCCGGATCCACCCTGCCGGCGCCTGGCGCCGACACGACAGTTTCGTACAGGCCGACCAGTGGTTTCGCACGGACGGCTCGGTCGTCAGCGATGAAGGAGGAGCCGCGACCTGGACGGGCGCCACGTTCATCGCCCTCGAAGCGCCAGAGGTCGCGGTGCAGGCCCTACCAGGGACCCCTACGGAGGGCTTCGCCCCTGGCGCCCTTGAGATCGCGGCCCGGGCCGGCGACGTCCTCCTTGGCGTGATCCCCGTCATCGACGGCCGCTTTTCAGGACGAATCCCAGCCGGTACGACGTCGCTTCGCGCGGAGGCGCCAGGCCGCGCACCGTCGCCCGACCGCTCTCCCGGAGGGTCGACCGTCCACCTGCTTGGCGCGCCGGCCGACGTGGTTGTCAGCTTCGCATGGGCCACCGGCGGCGCGCGGCCGATACGCGTGGACTGGGTCGCCGACGATGGACGCAGCGGCACCTTCGGCCTTTCGGCATCGGGCGGCACGTTGGCCCTTGGGGCCGGTGTCTCCACGCTCACCTTTGGAGCCGGACCCGCCTTCGACGGCCGAACCACACGCCTCGAGTTGGCCGACGACGCCGTGTTGCCGCTCACGGTCGCCCTCGACCGTCGGCTCTCCCCCGGTTCGCGCGTCGCCTGTTCGCTCGACGTCCGCGCCGACCGGGACCGAACCTGGCGACAAGGCGACGTCGCTGCAATGGCGCTGGCTGAGGCCGACGGCTTCGACTTCGTCCTGGCCACGGCCGAGAACGACGTCCCTTCGGTCAACGTCGCTTCCGACGGCGCACCGCGCATCGTGGCGCAGGAGGCAGTGGTCACCCCCGTCCCCGGCGGCCTCATTCGCTCCTGGCCGTGGTCGGCCGACGGCGACCGCCCCGGCCACGGCGCACCCGACCCACGTGGTCGCGACGTCGGGGACCTCGTGGCTGAAGCAGGAGGGGGCGGTCGTCACGTCGCCGTCGACCTGGATCTGCTGCCCGCCACGCCGTGGACCTGGCCGACCTCCCCCGACCTCGTCGTGCTTCCGGATCCCGACGGCGACCCCTCGACGCGGTGGGCTGGCTGGTGGGCGTTCTTGGACGCGGGCCTTCGGCTGACACCCGCCGGTCCCGTCACGTGGGCAGAGGTCGACGACGTGGCCAATTTCGCGGCCGTCGACGTGCACCAGGCACTGCTCAGCGGCTGGAGTGCGGCGGGCACCGGACCCGTGGCGACGCTCACCGTCGACGGCGCCACCGCGGGTGAACGCGCCCCGGAGCGCCCGCTACGCGGCGGCCCTCGGCTCGCGACTTGGGAGGTCGACGGACTGATCGGTGCGCCGACCGTGGCGCTTCTCACCGCGGGCGGGACCATCTTGGCGAGCGGCACGGATCTGGTTGGCAGCCTCGCCATCGAAGCCGACGATTGGGTCGTCCTGGCCGCCTGGGACGACGCCGGCCAATGGGCCGTCACAGGGCCGGTTTGGATTCCTTCGTCCTAGTCTCGGTCCACTCGCGAGGTTCGGCTGCTGGCGGCGTTTCTCCCGGTGATAGTCGTGCACCTTCGCGCCAACCGATCGTCTCCACCACAGTCCGTCCATCGGACCCGTACACCAGCTGCGTTCCGTGGCGCTTCCCCTTGTACCAATCCACCGCTTCTTCAAGGGTACCGTCGGCCCGGTAGCGCTTCCAGTTGCCGTTGCGCTGATTGCGCCAAAACCAACCGTCCACACTCATCTGACCGTTGGCATGGTACTGGATGAACAGGCCATTGCGGGCGCCGGTGGTGCCCTCGCACCATGTGGTCCGCCCCCCGTGCACCGGCACCGCGACGTGCCACGTCATGTACTTTGGGCACTCTGGAACCGCTGACTCACACGCCGCGAACCACCACCACATCGATCGCCTCGACGCGTCCCCTACCGCGTTTTTTGAGGGGCCATCAAGCCGACCGCAAATGTCCAGGGGCCATCATCGGCGCCCAAACGACGACACCAGACGACGAGGGCGACCCCGCGAATCGGAGCCTCCCCCTCTGGCACAATCTCCACGCGAACTTTGTCGCCAGGCTCAGCCCGAACGGTCGTCAGCAGGCAGAGTCCCCCTGACGATACGTCGCGAACCTCGCTCGTCGCCGCCACGGAGAGGCCAGAGCGCCCTTCAACGTAGAGGACGCCCCGATGGGCGACGGGGTATCGGGGGGCCATCCGACGATTGTCCATGTCGCCCATTCCTATAGGACCCATCGTCACCCGCCCACGAACCCTTGCGCCCACGGCTCACACTCAGGGTAGTAGCCCGCAGGCAAAGCTCAATGACATTCTCCTGGACATTGGCCGCAGCGCTGTCCGTTGCGGCCATCATCGCCGTCATGATCGCGATCGCGGTCGTTCGACGCGCGTTGGGTGCCCTCAAGTGGATGGCGCTCGGGTGCGCGGTCGTTGGCCTGCTTGGCTTGGCCAGTGGCATTGCTGTTGGCTCCCTCGCGGCGCGCTGACGCCCCACGATTCCGTGGCGATCGACGTCCCCACGGATAGGATGCCACTGGAGACGCGATGCGCACCCTCACTTTGTCCTTGGCGCTCGCCTGCAAGACGGACGACGGCGCCACCACCAACGTGCCGCCTGGGCCCACCGACTCCGACACGGACCCGTCCACCGACACGACCACGGAAACCACCACGACGTCCGAAACGGGCACGTCGTACACCACGCTCCCGGTCACGGCCGATTTCACCCGCCCTCGCGTGGCCGTGAACGACGCCACATCCTGTTGGCTGCGCCCCGATGACTCCACCATCGAGTGTTGGGGCCAAAGCGATGTCGCCAACGACGCGCCACGCGGGGCCTACCTACAGATCGATCTCGGTGGAGAATCGGCCTGTGTCCTGGATCCCTACGGTGTCGCCGTCTGCTGGGGCGACAATACCTTTGGCCAGCTGAATGTGCCCGACCAATCCTATTTCATCGACATCACTGTCGCTGATCGGCACGCTTGTGGCATTGAGACGGACGGCGGTCTCCTTTGTTGGGGAAGCACCGGCTACGGAATGATCAACGCGCCCGACGGGGCCTACGTCCAGGTGGACGCACAGAATCTCACGACCTGCGCGATTCGCACCGATGGTCTTACTTTTTGCTGGGGCAATACATTTACGGGACAAGCTGCCGTACCCCCGCTGGTGTTCACTGACGTGGACCTCGGCGAATTCCACGTTTGCGGCAAGGCCGACGACGGTGCGCTGGACTGCTGGGGCATCGACAACACCTTCGGACAGCTCGACGCCCCCATCGATGGTGGACCCTACGTCGACATTTCGGCCGGGCACCTCCATGGGTGCGCGTTGTCGGACGCCGGAGTTGCCACCTGCTGGGGCGACGCCAACTTGGACCGTCTCGAAGCCCCTTCCACGATGGGCTTCATCCAAATCGACGCCGCGGCGGCACATACGTGCGCCATCACCGAATCGGCCATCGATTGCTGGGGCGACAACACGGCAGGCCAGTTGCCCTGATCAGACCTGCGCAGCGGTTGCAAAGGCCTCAGCGACGAACACCGCCTGGCTCGGGTTGAGCCGGGGGTCACACGCCGAGCCGTAAGCCCGTCGAAGGTCTGCTTCGACGACCCCGCAGCCGACGCACTCCGTGACGTCTTCGCCGGCCACCTCGAGGTGGAGCCCCGAAAGCCGTGTCCCCGCCGCCCGGTGTGCGCGCGCCGTCACGGCGATCTCCTCCACGACATCGTCAACGAAGCGTACCTTTCGGCCGTCGGGCATCGCCCGCGTGTTGCCGTGCATCGGGTCCACCAGCCAGCCGGCTGCCAGCCCTGCCCCAGCGTCCAACAGCTCGGGCAAGCGTCCCGGCGCGGCGGAGCCGAGCCGCGTGACGAAGGTCAAACGCCCCGGCGACCCCGAAGGGTCCAGTCGTGCCGCCAACGCACATACGTCCGCTCCGGTCGCCTTGGGACCCAGCTTGACGGCCACTGGATTTTCGCACGCCGCGAAAAAGGCCACGTGTTTTCCGTCGAGCTGACGCGTACGATCTCCGATCCAGGGGAAATGCGTCGACAGACACCAATGGCCTGCGCGACGCGGGACCTCGCGGGTCAACGCCCCTTCGTAGCCGAGGTGAAGGCCCTCGTGGGACGTGTACAGCGCCGCATCTGGCCGCCGCGCCCCGTCCAAAGCATCGCCGACGGCGAGCGCTCGCCTCACCGTCTCTTGATGACCTTCGTACCGCACACGCACCGCCCCCAGCAGGTCCTTGGCGTCCCAGGCGCTCGCGGCGTGCAGGTCGGCAAACCCGCCTGCGAGCAGGCTGCGAACGAAGTTCAGCGTGAGCGCCGCGTTGTGGTAGCCATCGACCAGCCGCCGGGGGTCGGGCCGTCGAATGTCTGCGTCAAAGGCCGCACCGTTGACGAGGTCCCCAAAGTAGCTTGGGAGCGTGACGGCGGAACCGTCGGCACCCTGGCGCGTCTCTGTCGGCTCGGAACGAGGCTTCGCATATTGTCCGGCCAAACGCCCGATCCGCACGACGGGCCGCTGGGTCGTCGCCACGAGAACGAGGCTCATCCTCAGCAGCACCTTGAGCCGCGCGCTGATGGACGCCGAACGACAGTCGTCGAAGGTCTCGGCACAATCCCCTGCGACAAGCACCAAGCGACGGCCGGCCGCGGCGTCGGCAAGGTCCCCCCGCAGGCGTTCGATCTCCCAACTCGTGACGAGGGGTGGGCTCGTCGACAGGCGGTTCAGCGCCACTTTTAGGCCCGCCTCGTCGTCGTAGCGCCCGTCGAAACCGGCGCCGCTCACGACATGGCCAACATCGCGTCCAGCGGGCGCTTTGCGGCCAGGCGCAGCGACTCCTCCAACTCGATCTCCGGCGCCAGGTCGCGAAGCGCCCGGTAGGCTTTGAGCAGCGTGTTGCGCCGCATGTGGGGACACTCGTTGCACGCGCAGCTGATGTCGCGGCCCGGAATGGCGACGAACGTGGCGTCCGGTCGCGCGAGACGCATCTTGTGCAGAATTCCGGACTCCGTCGCGACGAGAAAGGTGGTCGCCGGATCGGTCGTCGCCCGCTGTAGCAACGCCGTCGTACTTCCGACGAAGTCTGCGTGGATGAGCACTTCGGCCGGGCACTCTGGGTGCGCGAGAATGGGCGCGCCGGGGTGGCGCGCGCGCAAATCGAGGACGACGCGCTCTGCGACGGCTTCATGGACGATGCAGGCGCCAGGCCACAGGTCCATCGGTCGCCCCGTCTGGGCGACCAGCCAGGCGCCGAGGTGCCGGTCTGGGCCAAACAGGATGGGTCGGTCGGTCGGAAGCGCCGACACGATGCGCCGTGCGTTGGACGACGTCACGATCACATCGGACAGCGCCTTCGTGGCCGCCGTACAGTTGATGTAGGACACGATGATGTGGTCGGGGTGGGCGGCTTTCCACGCTGCAAGCGCAGGTGCAGGTGCAGCATCGGCCAGGCTGCATCCCGCATCAAGGTCCGGCAGGACGACGCGGCGGCTCGGATTGAGGATCTTGGCGGTCTCCGCCATGAAGTGAACGCCGCAAAACAGGATGACGTCAGCCTCGCAGCGCTGTGCAGCGACAGCGAGTTGGAGGCTGTCACCGACATGGTCGGCGAGGTCCTGAAGCGTCGAGTCCTGGTAGTAGTGAGCAAGCACGACCGCATTGCGTTCTTGTACCAGGGTACGAAACGCGTCCGGCAATTCCGCAGGCGATGGCTCAGCAACCATGGCCGCCCCGTTTAAGCGCCGGGCACGTGTCGTCCAGGGGTTCAGAGTCCTATGAGGAGCGTGGAACCCGTGCAGACCTCGTCGCCCAAACGGGCTTGGATCTCTTCCACCGAGACCCCGACACCGTAGTAGACGCAACTGTCGAGGAAGTCGTCATCGACGAGCCACGCCGTGTACAACACGGCGAAACCAGGCTGACCCTCCAGGCGGCAGTCCCACGTCGTTTGACCGGCTGTCGCACTGGCCTCGACAATGGGAAAGGTCGCCGTCACGTGCCCCGTTTCGGCGTCCAGGTTGCCCTCGGAAAGGTCGTGTTTCTCGAGGGGAGTCGAACACGTGTCGCAGAAGATCTCGATGCGACCGAGCTTCCACTCGGCCCCAGCGTCCGCTGGCGGCAGTCCCGTCACCACCATGTTGTACTCGGCGACGGCCAAATCAGGATCGACCGCGCAGTCGAGCGAGAAGAAGGGGTTCCATTCCCCGGTCGGAACGGTCGTCGGGTCGTCGGTGACGTCCACGACGTCGGTCACGACGGGGTCGTCGCCGAAACCAAGAAAGCCCGAACAGGCCGCAAGCCACGCCAGCACCATGTGCCCTCCCATCGCATCATGGCCCGCCCGAACTGCCGTCGTCTACTCCCTTGACCATCCTTCGACCGCGCGCGCGCGGATGGTGTTGGGCGTGTTGTTCGCGCAGGTGTTCGCCCGCCACGTGCGTGTAGACTTGGGTCGTCGCGATGTCAGCGTGGCCGAGCAGGGCTTGCACAACGCGAAGGTCGGCCCCTCCTCGAAGCAGATGCGTGGCAAAGGCATGGCGGAGGACGTGCGGGCTCGCCTTGCCCCTCAAGCCCGCCCTCCGCGCATGTTGGCCCATCCTCTGCCAGAAATTCTGGCGCGTCATGCCTGTGCCCCGCGCGGTGACGAACAGCGCCGGGCTTCGTCCACTCGGGTCGAGGGCCGACCGCCCCTCCGCGAGCCATTGAGCCACGAATCCTGCGGCAGTGTCACCGAGCGGAACGAGGCGTTCCTTGTCCCCTTTTCCACGCACACGAACAAGCCCCTCCGCGAGATCGACGGCGGAACGGCGAAGCGTGACGAGTTCGCTGACCCGTAGCCCGGACGCGTACAACAACTCGAGCATGGCCCGGTCGCGACGCCCAAGCGCGTCACCCGGCACGGATTCCAGCAAGGCGACGACGTCATCGGCCGACCACACCGTCGGCAGGGGCGCGGTGAACCGAGGTGCGTCGACGAGCGCCGTGGGGTCGGATGAAGCCAACCCTTCATCGCGGCAGAATCGGTAAAAGCCGCGAAGGGCCGATCGTGCGCGTGCAATGGACCGAGCCCCCAACCCGGCGACGTTCAAATGGACAAGATGGTCGGCGACGTCGTCCCGAACCACCTCGGACGGCGCCCGACGCCCCTTGGCGGTCAGAAACACCAAGTGGCGGCGAACGTCCCGCGCGTACGCCTCTCGCGTCCGACCCGATGCGCCCCGCTCGGTGGACAGCGTGGACAGCCACGCGTCCATCGCCGCCTCCAGCGCCGTCACAGTCGCACCATCGTCGCCAGGCGCGCGACGAGGTCGAGCGCCATCCGAGGCGTGAGGTCGTCCACAGATACGGCCAAGAGGGCCTCCCGGACGGGATCCACCGGAACCTCAGCCACGGCGGACAACGGAGGTGCCGACCCGAACAAGCTGAGTTGGCGTCGCTCGTCGCGAGGCGCGTTCCGTTCGAGTCCCATCAGCAGGACGCGTGCGCGCGCGACGACGCCTTCGGGCATACCCGCCAACCGGGCACACTGGATGCCGTAGCTCCGGCTCGCTGCGCCCGGCCGAAGCTGGTGGAGAAAGGTGATGCTGTCGGCGCGTTCGGCCACGGCCACGTGATGATTCCCGACCCCGTCGACCTCGTCCGCCAGCCGCGCAAGTTCCTGGTAGTGCGTAGCAAATAGCGTCCGGCAGCCGACCCGTGCGGCGAGGTCCTCCGCGACGGCCCAGGCGATCGACAGCCCGTCCCAGGTCGACGTACCCCGGCCAATTTCGTCGAGGATCACGAGGGACGACGGTCCCGCAGCGCGCAAGATGGCCGCGGTCTCTGACATTTCCACGAGGAACGTCGAACGCCCACGCGCCAAATCGTCGGACGCTCCGACCCTGGAGAAAATCCGATCGATCACGCCGATTTCAGCGGAATGCGCGGGGACGAAACTCCCCATCTGGGCCAGGATGGCGGTCAGCGCAACCTGCCGCAACAGGGTCGATTTTCCAGCCATATTGGGCCCGGTGACCAATGCGAGCCGTTCTCCGGCCGCGTCCAGCGCCACGTCATTGGGTACAAATCGCCCAACGCCCGTCTCGACCACCGGGTGACGTGAACCCACGAGATGGAGACGCGTACCCGCGTTGACATGAGGCCGGACCCACTGTTCAACGTCCGCGACCTCGGCCAAAGCGCAGAATGCGTCCAAGGACCCCAGATGTCCGCCCAACGCCAACAGCCGGCTCGCCGCCGCGGCGACCGTTGCGACAACATCTGCCCAGAGACCTGCCTCGAGCCGAACGCGGGCGTCGTCGGCCCCCAACACCGCCTCTTCCAACTCTTTGAGCTCGTGAGTGATGAACCGCTCGCCACCCGCGACCGTCTGGCGCCGAATCCAGCTCGCCGGGACCCGGTGCAGGTTGGCCTTAGAGACTTCCAGGTAGAACCCAAAGACCCGGTTGCGCCGTACCTTCAGGCTTGCGATGCCAGAGTCGGCGACCAAGCGCGCCTCGAGGGCCGCCATCTGGGAGGTGGCATCGTGAGCGAGCGCGGCCAACCGATCGAGATCAGCGTGGGCGCCGAGCCGGATCATCCCACCATCCGTCGCCGTGGCCGGAGGGTCCTCGACCAACCAATGGGAAAGCGTGACGGCGAGGTCGGCGATGCCGTCGTGCGGCACCCAAGGCAGGTCCCCCACACGTTCGGACGCCAACGCCACCAACGTCGGCATGCGGGCCAGCGTGTCCCGCAAGGCTCCCAACTCTCGGGGGGAGACCGTTCCCACACATGCGCGTGCCGCAAGTCGCTCGACGTCCGCACAGCCCGCCAACGTCTCGCGAAGCGCCCGACGGCCTCCAGGCGAATCGACAAGTTGCGTCACTGCGTCGAGCCGGACCCCAATCGCAACCGGGTCGCGCAACGGCGCGGCCAGCAGGTCGCGCAACCGCCGCGCGCCCATCGCCGTGACCGTCCGATCGAGGAGCCCGAGCAGGCTGCCTGCCCGTTGGCCCGTGCGCGACGTTCGGAACAGCTCGAGGTGCACGCGTGTCGTCGCGTCGATGATGAGGTGGTCGTCCGTCCGGATCGCCTGTAGCCGGCCCACGTGGCTCGCCGGCCGCCGACACACGTCACGGACGTAGGCCAACGCCGCTCCCACCGCCGGGAGCGCGGCGGGCTCGAGGCCAAGATGGGACGGGTCCATCCGCCCCACAACCTCGGCCAGCGCGGCTTCCGCCTCATCCACCCGCCACGCGCGAGGGTCCACCGGCGCAACCGGCAAGTCCAAGAGCGCCGACGCGAGGTCGCCAGTCACCTCCCCGTGGACGATCACTTCGCACGGCTCGTGCCTCGCGATCCAAGCGGCCGCGGCGTCCTGTGTCGCCGCCACGCCAAACCGCAGGTCGCCCGTAGACGCGTCCACGAGAGCGACGCCGACCCCCTTCCTGCCGACGTGCACCGCAGCGAGCCATTGGTGGGTTGAGGCGTCGGTCAGGTCGAGGGCCACCCCGGGCGTGACGACGCGCACGATGGCGCGCTTGACGATTCCTTTGGCGGTGGCGGGGTCCTCCACCTGGTCGGCGATCGCCACCCGGTGCCCAGCCTCGACGAGCTTTCGCACGTATTGGGCGACGGCATGCCACGGCACGCCGCACATCGGTACCGGGTCCGGGTCGTCCCGATTGCGGGTGGTGAGTTGGACCTCGAGAATGGGGGCCGCCATGACGGCGTCCTCGAAGAACAGCTCGGAGAAATCCCCCATGCGAAACAGGAGGAGCGCGTCGCCGGCCTCGGCCTTCAAGGCCCGAAGCTGCTGGAACATCGGCGTATCGTTCGCCATCCGTCCCCCGTCGGCGCCGCTATCGCGCCGCCCGGATCTCAGATCCGCCGGTACACCGTGGCAGCGTGGCCATCGGCGTCCCAACTGTCGGGCGTCCTCCATTCGCGCTCGACGACGAAGCCGGTGGGTACCGGCCGCTTCGTCTCCTCGGGCTCGAGAGAACAGACGGCCACGACGAGTTGCCCCCGTGGACCGACATGATGGGCCGCTGCGGAGACCACTGTGGCTTGGCGTCGGGCCAATTCCGGCAATTCCCACGGGTCGCGGCGCCACTTGATTTCGGGATGCCGGCGCAGCGTGCCAAGGCCGGAACACGGCGCGTCGACGAGCACCGCGTCAAACTTCCCAAGCGCCGCTGGACCTCGCGTCCAATCATGGGCGACGACGTCGAAGCTCATCCTCAGGCGCCGCTGACCCTCGCGCAGACGCTCGAGCCGGTCCGCACGATCGACGGCCGTCACGCGAGCGCCACGCGCAGTAAGCCGGAACGACTTTCCCCCGGGCGCGGCGCAAGCATCGAGCACGCGCTCCCCCTCCACCAGGTCGGCCACGGCGACGGCCGCCAGGTCGGCGACCCACCAAGCCCCCTCCGCAAATCCTGGCTTGTCCGCGACACGGCCGCCGCTTGACCAACGCCCAACCCCCGGCACTTCCGTCGGTGACACCTCGTCGGGCCATGGTGAGCCCGCCTGGAACACGGTCGTCAGCGGCGCCGGCTCGGCCGCCCGATCCGCCCGGGCCGCCGCATCTGGCCATCGCGCCGACCAACGCTCCCACAACCACTCTGGGAGGTTCGCTAGGTCCGACGCTCCCATCGTTTCAGGTGGGCTCGCGCGGCGGAGCACACCGTTGACCAGCCCGCTTGCCCGCCCGCCCCCAAGGGCCCGAACGACCTCCACGGCCTGGTCGACCGCTGCATGGGCCGAGCGCCCGTCAATCCAGCGTTCCCAGGCCCCCAACCGCAGCGCCGCCCGAACGGGCGCGTCCAGGCCGCCAAGCGGTTGGGCCAATGCGGTCCGCAGGATCGCATCCACCTGTCCCCTGCGCCGCAACACGCCGAACACCATCGCCCACGCCGCCGCGCGCGATGCGACGGGGACGTCGGCGACGCGGTCTTCGGCGTGCGCGCCGTCTTCCACCTCGATGAGGACGCGGGCAGCTGCGACGCGCGCCGGTGTCGCCCGTGTGAGTCGCCCCTCTTGGGTCAGTCCAGGCAAGGGATCAACGCCAGGTCGGATCCCCGACCGGCGCCTCTGGGACCTCGCGCTCCAAGGCGCGCACCCGCGAGGCGAGCCGCATGCGGCCGGGGACGAGCCAGAGGAGGGCCAGGACGAAACCGCCCCCCGCCGAAGCCGCCATCAGGACGACGACACTGACGGGTTTGCGGAGTTCCCAGGCGGACAAGCCCAGGTCCACGCTGAGTTGGGTCGTGCGTGAGCCGTTCTGAATGCCGAACAGCGTGACCAGCAGCCCAAGGGCCAACACAGCGCCGAGACGGATGAGGGTTCCCCACATGCCGCTTCCTTAGCCCCTCTGTGGGCGGGCGACCCTTGGCCGCCCGCAGGCCTGCTCAGCCCTGGCCCTTGTCGCCGAGCTTCTGCTTGAGGTTGCCCATCACGTCGCCAAGGCGAGCGCTCGACGAGCGCTGCTGCTGCGCAAAGGCCTCGGGGTCGTCAGACCGCTCCGTCGCGCCCTTCTCCGAAAGGCTGATCTTGCGGTCGCGGGCGTCGATGTGGATGATCTGGGCCTGGACGTCTTTGCCATCCGGGTAGAGATCCTTCCAATCCCCACCCTCGCTGACCATCTCCGACACGTGCACGAGGCCTTCGACGCCATCTTCGAGTTCGACGAAGAAGCCGAAGTCAGCACGGTGGACGACCTTACCGCCCACGATCTGGCCCGTGTAGAAGCGGCTGTGGACCGTGTACCAGGGGTCCTCGGAGAGCTGCTTGACGCCCAAGCTGAACCGCTCGTTCTCCTTGTCGATGGAGAGCACGCGGGCCTCGACGTCGTCGCCCTTCTTGTACTTGTCGCCGGGGTGCCGGATCCGGCTGCCCCAAGACATGTCGGAGATGTGGACCAGGCCGTCGATGCCCTCGTCGATGCCGACGAAAACGCCGAAGTCGGTGATGTTGCGCACCTTGCCGGTGACGACCGCGCCCACCGGGTACTGCGCTTCCACGAGGTCCCACGGGTTCGGCTCAAGCTGCCGGCGGCCGAGCGAAATCCGCTTGTTGTCCACGTCGACGCCGAGAACCTTGGCCTCGACCTCGTCGGCGACATTCAGCAGCTTGCTCGGGTGCTTGATCCGCTTGTTCCAAGTGAGCTCGGAGATGTGGATCAGGCCCTCGATGCCGTCTTCCAGCTCCACGAAGGCGCCGTAGTCGGCGATCGACACGACCTTGCCGCGGACGATGGAGCCGACCGGGTACTTGTACTCGGCCTCCTCCCAAGGATCGGGGCGGATTTGCTTGTAGCCAAGGCTGACCCGCTGGGTTTCCGGGTCGAACTTGAGGACCTTGACTTCGACGCTGTCGCCGACGTTGAACATCTCGCCCGGGTGCGCCATACGGCCCCAGGACATGTCGGTGATGTGCAGCAAGCCCTCGATACCGCCCAAGTCGACGAACGCGCCGTAGTCCGTGATGTTCTTGATCTGGCCGGTCATGATCGCGCCGATCTGGAGGCGCTGAATCGTCTCCTCGCGCTTGTCTTCGCGCTCCTGCTCGAGCAGCGCGCGGCGGCTGAGCACGATGTTGCCGCGCTTCTTGTTGAACTTGATGATCTTGAAATCGAAGGTTTCGCCGATCAACTTGTCGAGGTTCTTCACGGGCCGGAGATCGACCTGGCTGCCCGGGAGGAAGGCCTTGACGCCGATGTCGACGGACAGACCGCCCTTGACTCGACCCGTGACCACACCCTTGACGACTTCGTCCTTCTCGACGGCCTTGGAAATCTCGTCCCAGGCCTTCATCAGATCGGCCTTCTCCTTGGAGAGGACGAGCTGGCCATCTTCCTCTTCCATCTGGTCGAGGTACACGTCGACCAGATCGCCGAGCTTGAGCGTGATTTCCCCTTCCGGCGTGCGGAACTCCTTCGTCGGGATCAGACCCTCGGCCTTGTACGAGATGTCGACCGTCACCCACTCGTCGGTGATGAGGATCACCCGCCCCTGCACAACCGATTGCTCACGGACACCCTTTTCCTCCATGTAGGAGTTGAAGAGGCCCTTGAACTGGTCATCCGAAATTTGGTCCAGGGGAAGGTCGACGAGGTTGGGATCGATCATGGCGTGTCGGCTCGGGGTCCGCTTCAAAGCGCGGAGCTGCAGGTTCGCTGCGGTCGGCCCGACCGCACAGGGTCACGGCGCGGCGAAGGCCACGTCGCAAGCCCGCGCGGATAACGCCCGCCTGGGGCTCGGTCAACGCGCGTCGGCGGCGAGCCTGCGGGCCACAAGTTCCAACACACGGTCGACCGCCGCGCGCAGCGTGAGGTCTGTCGTGTCGACGCGAACGGCATCCGGCGCACACACGAGCGGTGCCACCGAGCGCTCGCGGTCCTGGCGGTCGCGCAATTCCAGGGCGTCGCGGACTTCGGCAAAGGAGCGCACATCGCCGCGGCGAATCAGCTCTTCGTGGCGCCGACGGGCACGCTCGTCGAGGTCGGCGTCAAGGTAGATCTTGAGGTCGGCGTCGGGAAGCACGACGGTGCCGATGTCGCGGCCGTCCATCACGATCCCGCCCTTCCGGGCGAGCGACCTCTGGGTCGACAGCAGGGCGGCGCGAACGGGCGGCAACCGGCTGACGTCGCTGGCCGCACGCCCCACACTCTCCTCGCGGAGGCCCGGGGTGATGTCCTCACCGTCCACGAAGCTGTGCAGAACGTCGCCGTCCCACGCCATGTCGAACTCGAGGCCCTCGGCCAACGCGCCCATGTCCTTGCCGTCGTCGAGCTGAACGCCCCGTCGGAGGGCCACGAGCGCCACGGCCCGGTACATCGCGCCGGTGTCGACGTACCGGTAGCCGAGCGTCCTCGCGACCCATCGGGCCACGGTCCCTTTGCCCGCCGAACCGGGGCCGTCGATCGCGATCGTCAGCTTGCGCGCCACGTGTCCACCTATCGCGGCGCCGCTGACCACCGGGACAGGTGACGCCAAAAGGTCGGGTAGCTGCTCGCCACGCTCTCGGCGCCTCCAACGACTGCGCCCCGTCCCCCGCCTCCAAGCACGGCAGCGGCCATCGCGATGCGGTGGTCGTGGCCAGCGTCGATCTCCACCGCTCGACGAGGGCCACCCCCAAAGATGGACATGCCGTCCAGCCGCGCTTCGACCTCGATTCCAGCACCCGACAACAGCTCTTCCAAGGCGGCGAGGCGGTCGGACTCCTTGACGCGCAACTCGGCCAGGTCCCGAAGTTCCGAAGGCGAACCCGCAAAGGCCATTGCGATGGCGAGCGCAGGAATCTCGTCGAGGCACCGCAGCGCCAAGGTCCCATCCACGTGGGCCCCGACGAGCGCGCCGGGTCCAGTGACCGTCACGTGACCCATCGGTTCGCGACCCAGCCCTTGGCCGTCGGCGACCTCCACGTGCGCTCCCATCGACCGCAACACGTCCAGCGCTCCCGTACGGAAGGGGTTGAGAGACACGTCCGGCGTGTGGACGACCGCCCCAGGCGTGATTGCGGCGGCCACCCACCAGAAGCACGCGGAGGACGGGTCGCGCGGGACCTTCATTGCCCAAGGCGCGAGGCATGAAGGTCGAAGCACGCCGCGCAGGCCCTCCAGATCGAGGTCGGCGCCCGCATCCAACAACAATCGCTCCGTATGGTCGCGGGCCCCCGGTGGGGAGTTCAGCTCCACCCCGACGCGAAGGCCAGCCAACCACACCGCCGACCGCAGTTGCGCGCTCGGCAGCGCGAGGTCCACGACGGCGCGGTGCCGTGCCGGGCCCGTCAGCCTCAACGGGACACGGGCCCCATCATGGCCGATTCCGAAACGCGCCAGGGGTTCGAGTACGCGGCCCATCGGACGGCGACGGAGGCTTTCGTCTCCGTCCAAGGACAACGGCCCCTCCACGTGCGCGGCGAGGGCGGCCCCGATCCGCATGGTCGTGCCGCTGTTGCCACACTGGACGAGGCCGGCCGGGCTCCGGAGGACGGAGGGCGGGGACAGCCGAATCCCACCCGCGACGGACTCGACGGACACGCCCAAGGCCGCGACGAGGCCGACGGAGGCCCTGACGTCGGCGCCGTCGGGCAGCCCCTTCACCGTACATGGACCATCGGCGACGGCGGCGAAGAGTACGCGGCGGTGTGCGATCGACTTGTCGCCAGGCACCCGGATCGTGCACCGCGGAGGCGCCGTCCAGGGTGCAACCGTGCGCTTCACTTCAGCGCGTCGACGGGACCCAGGGACCGAAATCGGTCGTAGCGCTGGGCACGGAGTGCAGCGCCGTCCAGCCCGCTGAGCGACCCGAGGTGCTCGGCCAGGGCGCGGCCAACGGAGGCAACAGTTTCGGCGACCGCGCGATGGGCGCCACCGGCAGGCTCGGGGATGATTCCGTCGATCACACCAAGTTCGAGGCAGTCGGCCGCCGTGATGCGTAGCGCCGCCGCCGCGCGTGGGCCCTCGGCGCGGTCGCGCCAGAGGATGGCCGCACAGCCCTCTGGGCTGATGACCGAGTAGACGCTGTTCTCGAGCATGAGCACCCGGTTTCCGACACCGAGCGCGAGCGCCCCGCCTGAGCCGCCTTCTCCGCAAACGACCGCGATGACGGGTACCCGTAGCCGCGACATTTCCAGGATGTTTCGCGCGATGGCCTCCGCTTGTCCTCGTTCCTCGGCGTCTACGCCTGGGTACGCCCCCGGCGTGTCGATGAACGTCAGGATCGGCAGGCCTTGCGCGTCGGCCAACCGCATGAGGCGCAACGCCTTGCGGTAGCCGTCGGGCCGGGCCATCCCAAAATTCCGGTAGAGATTCTCCTTCGTGTTCCGGCCCTTTTGGTGTCCGATGACGACGACCGGCAGGCCGTCGACCGACGTCCCCGGCAGACGCAGGCGGGCGACACCCCCGACGATGGCGCGATCGTCGAAGCCCCCGCGGTCGCCGTGAAGTTCGGTGAACTCGGTCATGAGCCCAGCGACGTAGTCGAGCACGTAGGGCCGACCCGGATGTCGGGCGAGTTGCGTGCGCTGCCAGGGCGTCAACCGAGAGAAGATGCGCTGTTGAAGTTCGTTGGCGCGGAGCGCCAATTGCTCGATGGAAGAACTCAGGCTGACGCCATCGCTCTGTTCAAGCTCACGAAGCTGCTCAATGCGACGCCAAAGCTCAACAATCGGCCGTTCGAAGTCCAGGGTGACGTCCACGCACCCTCCCGAGCTGGCCGCTAACGTGCCGCCCCCCACAGCCGCCCGGCCGCGTCGACCGCCCGGTCGGGGGACGCGCCGTCCAACGCGGGCCAACCAAGCGAACGGAGCCACGTCCGCTGTTTGCGGGCGAAACGGCGCGTGTCGCGCGCGGTCTCGTCGAGCGCGGCCGCCCACGACGTCCCCTCCGCGACGGCGCGGGCCACGTGCCGGTAGCCAAGGCTCCGCATCGACCGAAGCGACCGTGTGTAGCCAGCGGCCAACAGCCCCTCGACCTCGTCGCGGTACCCTTCCGCGTCCATGTTCACGATCCGCTGATCGATTCGCTCGTCGAGGTCTGCACGGTCAATCGTCAGCCCGACCACGTGCGTTGCGACCGGGGCCAATTGGTGCCGCCGGTGGTGCTCCGACAGGGGGACTCCCGTCGCCAGCACGACCTCGAGTCCACGGACCAGTCGAACCCGGTCGCGGGGCGCCAACCGCAGCGCAAGGGCCGGATCGACGCGCGCGAGCCACCCGTGGAGGTCCGGTTCGCGCTCAAGTGCCGCGCGAAGGGCGGGATCGGGACGCGGCAGGTCGACGAGCCCGCGAACCAGGGCCGCCAAGTAGAAATGGGTTCCGCCGACGACAACGACGCGTTCGTGCGATCGGCGTGCGGCGTCCACCAACTCAAGAAAGCTGGCGACGTCGAAGTCCTCATCCGGCAGGACCACGTCGAGACCGTAGTGCGGCACGCCCAGCCGCTCCGCCCGCGGAACCTTGGCGGTCCCCACGTCCATCCCGGCGTAGACCTGCATCGCATCGGCGCTGACCACGACCGCGTCAAAACGTCGGGCGATCGCGATGGCCACGGCGCTCTTGCCAGCGCCGGTCGGGCCGGCCACCACGAGCAGCGGGGGTGGCGACACGCCATCGGCTATCGCGGGCCCATGAGGCCGCACGCGCGCGTCGTCAGGCGACGGCGACGCCGTCCGCCAGTTCCTCCAACCGCCACCCCGGCACGACCCGAACCTCGCAGCAGAAGTGGCAGGTCACCTCCGCTTGGCCCAGTTCGGCGACGATGCTTCGCAACTCGTCCGGGCCCAAACCGCGCAACATGCCCTCCACGCGGTCGTCCGAGCACGTGCACTGCCACGTCAGCGGGGTCTCGGACAACACCTCGATGGGTTCGCGCCCGAATTCGCCGCCGACCGCCTCGATCACGCGTTCGTCCAGGTTTTGGGCCTCGCGCAGCCAAGCCACGCGCTCGGCGAACGCGGCGATGTCCAGGGAAGGAGCGTTGGCGTCGGGAGGAAGGCGCTCGATCAACAAGCCGCCGGCGAAGTCGATGGTGCCATCGCCCCTCACATGCGCCGCGAGGCGGATCACGGCCTCCACCTGCGCGCTGTCGGTCAGGTGGCGCTGAAGGGCCTGTTCGATCGTCTGGAGCTGAATCTCGGTGACGCCACGGTACAGCTCGCGAATGGCGTCGGATTTGATCGCGAGCAACATGCCAACCACGACCGGTCGGGGTGGGATGTCCGCCGGAGCGAATCGGGCTCGGAACACCCCCGACGCCGAGATCTCGCCGTACCAGCCACACGGCGGGCTGGTGGCCTGCAATTGAATCGCAAGCCGTTCGTCGCCCTTGATGTGGCTGCCCATCAGCGCCGTCGCAGCCGACAACACCCCGGCTGCGGCCGCCGCATTGGGGGCCAAGCCATGTCGACGCTGCGTTTCCCGAGCGAGGCCGGTCACGTCGACCGCGATCAGTCGCGCGGCGCCGCCTAGGGCAAGCGCGCGCAGCATCCGTCCATCATCGGCCACGGCATGGCTCCACTTCGATCCACGTGCGCGCCTCCGGCCAACAGCGACCGCCCTGGCACCCTTGGTGAACCACGAGCAGGGCGACGTCGACGGCACCCCCGGTGCAGGTGAACGGCACGTCGACCGTCGAGTCGGCCACGAGCAAGACGACGCGGACATCATCGTCGCGTTCGACTTCGACGCCGGGAGGTACCACCGGCTCGGCCAGTTGAACGCCGTCGGTCCGCACCGGCACCACGCGAAGGCTGTCTCGACGAATCGCACCGCCCGCCGGGAGCGCGACGTGTAGCCGCAGCGTGCCGGCCCCATCTCGCTCGACGACGCTCGCCGTCCAACGGAACGGATCGGGCAGATCGGTGGGGAGGATGGCCTCCACCGCGACGGTGTCCTGAGCCAGCGCAGCCGACATCACCGTCACCGCAACCACGCGACAACCCCCACGCGGCTATTAGCCCGCCCGCTTCACGGAGCCCGTCGCAAGGTGTCACGACCCATCCCGAGCATCGGACTCGTCATCCCGGCGCGCGACGAAGCTCAGGCGCTCCCTTGGGTCCTCCAACGCGTGCCGACGGGCATTCGAGTCGTGGTTGCCGACAACGACAGCCGGGACCGCACCGCGGCCGTCGCAGCCGAACACGGCGCGCTCGTCGTGCACGCGCCCCGCCGCGGCTATGGCGAAGCGATGTGCCAAGGAATGGCGGCCTTGGCGCTCGATCCGCCGGACATTGCAGTGGTCATCGACGCCGACGGGGCCGACGATCCCAAGCACCTGCCCCAACTGATCGCGCCCATCCTCTCGGGGGAAGCCGACATCGCGCTCGCCCGCCGGCTGGCCGCTCCGGCTGCGCTCACCCCCGCCCAGCGCTTCGGCAACGGCCTCGCCACCCGCCTCATCGCGTGGCGGACCGGGCGGCGGTACCGCGACCTGGGGCCCTTTCGGGCCTTCACTTGGGACGCCTGGACCCGCCTGGAGATCGAGGACCGAACCTGGGGGATCCACGTCGAGGCCCAGATGAAGGCGGTCCGCTTGGGACTCCGCACCGTCGAGGTCCCGCTACCCTATGCCTGCCGGCGCGCCGGGCAGAGCAAGATCTCGGGGGAGCTCAAGGGCGCCGCCCGAGCCGGCGTGCGCATCCTCGCCGCGGTTCACCGGTACGGCGGCTGACGGCTGGATAGGTCCGGCCGCCCGAGGTTCCGTTGCCCCACCTCCCCTCCCCCCGGTCTGACCTCGCCACCGTCCACGTCATGGGGGTCGGGGGTACCGCGATGGCCGCACTCGCCGGCATGTTGGTCGACGCCGGCTACCGCGTGACGGGCTCCGACCGCGCCGTCTACCCGCCGATGTCCGACGTCCTGCGCAACATCGGTGTCACCGTCATGGAGGGGTACGAGGCGTCGAACCTCGCACACCGGCCGGACCTCGTCGTCGTTGGCAACGTCATCCGCAAGACCTACGCGGAAGCCGAAGCGTTGCTCGCCTCCGACCTGGCCTATTGCTCCTTTCCCGAGGCCCTGGGTGCGCTGTTCCTGGCCGATGCGCACAGCCTCGTCGTCGCCGGCACCCATGGCAAGACGACGACGACGTCCATCCTCGCCTGGCTCCTCGAAGCGGGTGGCCTCCACCCTGGGTTCCTTGTCGGCGGCGTCGCCCGCAACTTCGACCGTACCGCACGCCGCGGCGCGGGCACCCACTTCGTCGTCGAGGGCGACGAGTACGACTCGGCCTTCTTCGACAAAGGACCCAAGTTCCTGCACTATCGGGCGCGCACCGCGATCGTGACATCCGTCGAATTCGACCACGCCGACATCTACGCGGACTTCGACAGCTACCGAGCCAGCTTCGTCCGGCTCGCCCGGTCGCTGCCGACCGACGGCCTCCTGCTGTTGCGGGCCGACGACGTGGGCGCCGCCAGCCTCGCGGACGACTCGCCCTGCACCGTCGAGACCTTTGGCCCCGGCGCATTTTGGGACGGCCGCACGGAGTCTGTCGACCCCGCGACGGGATTCGCGACGTTTACGGTCCTCCGGCGCGGCGTACCACTCTTCACCGCGCGCAGCGTCCTCGTCGGCCAGCACAACCTGTGGAACCAGGTCGCGGCGGCCGCTGCGGCGATTCACGCCGGCGTCGCGGTTGAAGATCTGCCGAGCGCCTTCGAGCGCTTCGAGGGGATCAAGCGCCGCCAGGAGGTCATTGGCGAGCCCTTCGGCGTCACCCTCGTCGACGACTTTGCTCACCACCCCACGGCCGTGAAGGTCACACTTGCGGCCCTGCGCGAGCGTTTCGGCGGACGGCGCCTCTGGTGCGTTTGGGAGCCCCGTTCAGCCACGAGCCGGCGCAACATCTTCCAAGCCGACTATGCGCGCAGCTTCGACGACGCTGATCAGGTCGTGATCGCGCGGCCCTTCGACCAAGGTGGAATACCCGAAGCCGAGCGCTTTTCGTCGGACCTCCTCGTCGCGGATCTCGCCGACCGCGGGGTCGACGCCCTCTGTCTCGACTCGGCCGACGCCATCGCGGCCACGGTCGCGGCCCGCGCGATGCCGCAGGACGTCGTCGCCATCTTCTCCAACGGCGGCTTCGGCGGCCTTCACGGCAAGCTCGCCGAGCTGCTGCGCGCCCGCGCCGCGACGCCATGAACGGGAGGATGCCGCCGCAGCTCGTGGCGGCCGTCCCCGGACCGATGGCCAGGGCTTGGGTGGACATCCTGGCTCGCCACGAGTGCCCAGCGGTCACGGCGCGCCGGGCCCGACGGGCGGCGACGCTTGGGACCGCAGATGACGACCCCATCGTGTTCGACGAGGCGGTGGGTGCCAACATCCGCGACGTCGACGGCAATGTCTTCGTGGATCTCACGTCCGGTTTCGGGGTCGCCCTCGTCGGCCATCGTCATCCCGCCGTGGTCGACGCCGCCGTCCGCCAGATCCAGCGCCTGCCCCACGCGATGGGCGACGCCTTCCCGGACCGAACCCGGATCGCGCTGCTCGAGCGGCTCGCCCAACTCGCCCCCCCGGGCCTCGACGTGGCCCTGTTGGGACTCTCGGGCTCCGACGCCGTCGACGCCGCGCTCCGCACCGCCTGGTTGGCGACCGGTCGCCTCGGCGTCCTCGCCTTCGACGGCGGATACCATGGCCTCGCCCTCGGCGTGGCGGGACTGCAGTCTCATGCGCCAAGGTTGACGTCGCCGTTTGCGCCGCTCCTGCATCCGGCCGTGCGCCGCCTGCCCTACGGGTGCCCTACCGAGGACATCGTTCGCGCCCTCGCCCAAGGCGCGCCGCATCGCGACGGACAAACGGTTCCCATCGGACTCGTGATCGCCGAACCCGTCCTCGGCCGCGGCGGGGTGCGGCCCCCTCCCGACGGCTGGTGGACCGGCCTCGCCGCCGCCGCGCGCGCTGCAGGTGCGCTCCTGGCCGCCGACGAGATCATGACCGGCCTTGGCCGTTGCGGAACGCGCTGGGCCAGCGGGGGGGCCTGCGACCTGCTGCTGACGGGCAAGGCGCTCGCGGGCGGCTTTCCGCTTTCGGCCTGCCTCGGAAGTGCGGACCTGATGAACGCGTGGGGTCCCTCGGCCGGTGAGGCCTTGCTGACCCAGACCTTTCTTGGCCATCCCGTGGGGTGTGCCGCCGCGCTGGCGGTGCTCGATCTCGTGGACGGCGGCCTCCCCGACCAAGCCAGGACCTTGGGGAGCGACCTCCGCTCGAAGCTGCAGGCACGCGGCCTCACGGTTCGCGGAACCGGCCTGCTCCTCGCTGTCCACGTCGACGGCGACCCGTTGGCCTGTTGCCGCGCGCTCCTGTCCCGCGGCTTCCTTGCACTGCCCGCGGGCCCAGATGCCGTTGGCCTCATGCCTCCCGCAACCCTTGACCCGTCGCAGGTGTCCGCCGTCGTCGACGCCTTCGCGGCCCTCGCGTGAACCCCCGCGATTCGCTCGTCGCGCGGGTTCGCGCCTTCGTGGACGCCGACCTCGCCGGAAAGGCCGGACCCGAGTCGTTTGAGGTCCTCGCCAGCGCGCTCCACGCCTACCAGGCGACGATGTGCCCGATCCGCAAGACGATGCCCGTCGGGCCGTTCGCCCGGGCCGCGGATGTCCCTGCCGTCCCCACTGGCCTGTTCCGGCGCCTGCCCGTCGGCACCTGCGGGCTCGACGCGCCGGTCCAGTTCCACACGTCGGGGACGACCGGACCCAAACCGGGCGTCCATCGCCTATGGGACACGGCGCTGCTCGACCACGCCGCCCGCGGCGACGCGCTGCGCAGCCTCCCCGCCGTGCCTCGGCGGGGCGTCGCGTTGCTCCGGGACCCCGCCAAGGACCCGCACAGCAGCTTGTCCCACATGGTGTCCACCCTGTTTGGAGAGACGAGTTGGCACCTCGGCTCGGATCTCGACGTTTTGGGCCTTCGCCGCGCCGTCGAGACAGCAAGCGAACCCCTGTTCGTCGCAACGACCGGGTTTTCGCTTGCGGCCTGGCTCGCCGAACCCGTGCCGCACCTCCCAAGCGGCAGCGTTCTCATGGTCACGGGCGGCTTCAAGGGCCGCATGCTGAACATCGATCCCGACCGGTTGCTGGACGAGGCCGCAAAACGCCTGCGCCCGGACCACGTCGTCCGCGAGTACGGCATGACCGAGTTGTCCAGCATGGGGTGGTCAGGCACCAGGGGCCCCTACCGCCTCCCCGGTTGGCTTCGCGCAGTGGCCGTGAGCCCTCTCGACGGCACCCCGAGGCCCGACGGCGAGCGAGGACAGCTGCGGTTCGTAGACCTGTGCAACGTCGATGGCAGCGTCGCCATCGAAACGATGGACGTCGGCGTCGCCGGCCCTGGGTGGGTCGAGCTCGAGGGACGCCTGCCCGGTGCCGAGTTGCGCGGGTGCTCGCTGGCGGCCGAGGACCTCGTCCGATGACCCCGTGGGCGCGATGGCGCGACGGCCTCCGAGCCCTCCCGCTCGACGTACCCCACCTTTCCCCTGCGGGGGCTCGCCTGGCCTGGGACGACGCCGTCGACGCCCTGACGGACGCCGCCGCGGAGTCGCTTCGGGGACCGGCCGCCCGCCGTACCGGGGTCGTCGGCCCGACCACCGTGTTCACCGCCCCGCTGCCGTTCGTCGCTGGCATCCTGTGGCGCGGCGGCGAGGCGGTGTGGAAGGCGCCAAGAGGCCAATCCGCCATGGCGGTGGCCGTCGCCAAGCTGGCGCAGATCCACGGGCTTCCGCTCGTGGCCACGGAATCGCGCGACGCCCTGATCGGGTGCGAACGGATCATCGCCACGGTGTCCGACGCCACCGCGGCTGAACTCGCCGGTTCGTTGGGCGACCGCCTCGTGGCCTTCGGCCATCGCTACGCCGTGGCCTGGGTGACGGACGTTGGCGAGGTCGAGGGCATCGCCCGCGACCTGGCCAGCCATGACGGTCGAGGATGTATGGCGCCGACGACGGTCTTCACGCCCCTGCCGAACGTGGTGCCGGCCCTTGTTGAGGCGCTCGACCGCGCCGCCGCCCGTTGGCCGCAGGGCCCGCTGACGGACGTCGAAGGCGCGCGCCATCGCGAACGGGCGCTTTTGGCCCAAGCTCTGGGTCGTGTGACGCGGGCGCGCCGTGCCGAGGTGCACGAGTTGCCGCCGTCAGCCTTCGAACCTGACCGTCCGGGGCGCCATCCCGTCGTGCACCACGTGCGAGACGTCCACGAGGCCGTTGCGACGCTGGGACCCTACGCACGCTGGCTCGGGGGCGTAGCGGCCACCCGCGACGAGGCGACCTGGCACAAGGCCGGGGCGACGCGGGTGGTCGCGCCCGGTACCCTGAGCCGACCTCGCTGGGACGGGCGCCACGACGGCGTCGCTTGGCTGGAGGCCGTCCTACGAGGATGAAAAAATTCAGCCGGACAGATCCGCTTCGGGCCGCCCCCGGTATACACGCGCGAGCGCTTGATCGCGACAGTCTGGAGGACCCCTTGAAAACCTTGCTGCTTCCCTTCCTTGCAGGCCTCGTCGCCTGCGGTGACGACACCACCCCGACCACGTCCGACGCCACGGACACAACCGACACGACGGACACGACGGACACGACGGACACGATGCCTCCGCCGACGACCGACACGGTGACGCCGCCAACGACGCCCCCGACGACGATGCCGCTCGAGTGCACGACCGACATCTGCGTGGTCTACGGCGCGGCGGTCCCGGACGTCGCCGCGGACATCACCACGGCCGCCCTCGCGGATCCGCAATTCTCCAACGACTTCGCGGGCCTTGCCGGCGGATCGGCACAAGGGGCTTTCAACGCCAGCCTCGCCAACTTCATCACCGACGCCTACGGCTGCACCACCGGAGCCTACACGGGTCCGTCGATGCAAGATGCCCACGCGGGCATGGGCATCACGCAGGAAGAGTACGACGCCTTCATCGTGCTGATCGCGGGCGTCCTGCTCGACAACGGCGTGGCGGAGACCGACGTGGCTGCGTGCTTCGCGCCACCGCTGGTTGACCCGGCCTTCATGGCCACTATCGTCGGTCAGTGATGTCCCTCGGGCGAATCCTGTTGTGGCTGGTCGGGGGCACGAGCGCCGTGGCGCTTGCCCTCACCGGCATCATCGGTTTCGCCCACACCCCGCCCGGGCGTCCATTGCTCAAGTGGATTCCCGGGATGGGCGACGACGGCTGCCCGATCCCCGACGTCACGCTGACGCCTGAGCAGCGTGACGAAGCCCGCGCCACTTCGCTCGTCGCCGTAGCCGGGACCGCGGCTTCGCCAGCACAACCGGCCCTCGCGTGGTCCTTCGGCACGACGTCGCGCGCCGACGTCGAACGCGACGTCGCGGCCCATGGCGTGGCTTGCGAGGCCACCAGCGATCACGCGTTGCGCTGCACCCAACTTCCCGCAACCTTGGCCGGCGGCATGGACGCCGACACCGCTCTCTTCGAATTCGATGCCAAGGGTCGGTTGATCACCATCGATCTGCACGAGGCCGTCCCCGACGCCGCCGCTGCCGTCCTTCTGCACACCCAGCGGCGCGACGCCCTCGCCGCCGAGGTGGGTCCTCCGACCTCCCAGCGGGGCGAGCCCGACGCCGCTTGGATTGCCGGCGCCCCCCTTCGCATCGCAGCAGCCAGCTTCCGCTTTTCCGACTTCCGTGCCGAAATCGAAACGGCGCACCTTGGCCACGAGCGGTACCGCCTCCGCGATTTGCGGCAGGCTTTCGGCGCCGCAAAGCCCTAGGGGTTTGCAGGGTCAGGCAACCAAGATGCCGTCCAACGTGGGACGCGCAGCGCCCACCCTGTTTGCCGAAGCCGAGCGTACGGCGACCGACCCCGGGGCCCCGTGACGCCGCGGGGCGGGCTGCCCCCGCGGGCGCAGCAGGACGGCGCTTTGCAGCAGCCTGCTAATCGTCGCCGAAGAACATCCGCCGGATCTCTTCCGCATCCTCGACGGCGGGATCGACTTCGACACCGTCGCGGATGTTGCTGAGTTCGCGCAGCCGGATGAGCGCCTCTCGCTCGATCTGGCGCACCCGTTCGCGCGAAAGGTCCATCTCCTTGCCAACCTCGGACAAGGTGCGGAACTCGCCGTCTTCGAGGCCGTAGCGACGCTTGAGGACGAAGCGCTGGCGGTCTGACAACAAGCGCTCGAACGCGTCGTGCATCCGGCGCAGCTCTTGAGACTGCATCGCTTCGCCGTCGGGCGCGACAGCGTCGATGTCGCTCAGGAAGCGTTCGAGCGGACGCGGGCGCGGGCCGTCATCGACCGGCTGCTCCAGGCTGATCGTGTTGCCTTGCGACAGGAGCAGCTCTGCGCGCTCCTTGTCGATGCCGACCTCGGCCGCGAGTTCGGCGATCCCGTAGGTGACGCCGGCCGCCTCGAAGCGCTTGATGGCCTTCCGGAGATTGCGTGTCTGCTCGACGGCGCAACCTGGCAAACGCACGGGGCGACCCGTGTGGTCGATCGCGCGGGTCATCTGGGCGCGCACCCACCAGCGGGCGTACGTCGAGAAGCGGATGCCGCGGTCCGGGTCGAAGCGCTTCGCGGCGCGGAGAAGGCCGATGTAGCCCTCCTGAACGAGGTCCTCTTCGTCCATAAACGGGCCCGCGAGCTTGCGGGCCTCGCCGTGCGCGATGCGCCGACCCGACATCGCGAGCTGCCAGCGAAGGCTCTCGGCCTGGGCCCACGCCGTCCGCGCCTGGCGGGCCACGAGGCGGAGCGATGCGTCGGCCTTGCTCTCCTTCCAGGTCGCTTCTACGGCCGCTTCGAGGCGGTCGACGGCGCCGGCGCGCGTGCGCTCAGCCCGGTCCGGCCGCTTCTTGAGTATGTCCTCCGCCGCCCGGGCGCCCTTGAGGGCCTGCCGCGCGTCGGCCTCGCAACGACGGATCTGCCGTGCGATTTCCTTCTCTTCCTCAGCCGTCAGGCGCTCGCCCGGCCGGATGCGGCTCTGGTCCTGGAAGGAAAGGTCCATCATCCGAGGCTCCCGCGGCGGAGCGCGTGGAGGCCCACACGCTCTCTTAGCCGATCGAGGGTAGCTGCCGCAGCAACCCGCGCCCGACGTGCCCCCGCGTCCAGGATCTCGTCCAGACGCGCCGGCGACGCCAGCCATTCCGTATAACATTCCCGAGGCATAGCCACCGTTCGCTCCATCACCAACGCCAGCGCCTCTTTGGCATGGCCGTAGCCGTACCCACGGCCCCGCCGCAGGTCCGCATCCATTTCCGCGACCTCGTCGTCCGTGGCCAGAAGCTTGTACAACTGGAACACCGTGCAGCGGTCCGGGTCCTTGGGTTCGTCGACGCCAAGGCTGTCCGTGACGATGCCCATGATGGCCTTGCGCGTTCGTTTGGGCGTGTCGAAGAGGGGCACGACATTGCCGTAGGACTTCGACATCTTCCGGCCATCCGTCCCAGGCACCACGCCGACCTCCGCACGTACGCGGGGCTCGGGGACGACGAGCGCGTCGTCGCCAAAGCGGACGTTGATCTTGATCGCCATGTCCCGCGCCATCTCGACGTGCTGCTTCTGATCGGCGCCGACAGGGACCACGTCGGCCCCGTAGGCCAGGATGTCCGCCGCCATCAGCGTCGGGTACCACCACGTGGACGCGTTGACCTCCCGGCCGCCGTCGCGCGCCGCTTTCACCGCGTGGCCGCGCTCCAACAGGCCCGCCGGAATCACCGTTCCCAAGATCCAAGCCAGTTCCTGGACTTCGGGTACGTCGGATTGCCGGAACAACGTCGAACGATCGGCGTCGAGGCCGAGCGCAAGCCAAGTGGCTGCGATCTCCCTGGTCGCGCGCCGCAGCACGTCAGGTTCCGGGTGCGACGTCAGGGCATGCCAGTCGGCTACGAAAAAGTAGCTCTCCCAATCCTGCGCGATGGTCAGCGCAGGGCGGATCATGCCCAACCAGTTTCCGACATGGACTTGCCCCGAGGGCTGAATCCCAGTCACCGCCCGTGCCAACGGTCCTCCGAGCCGCGCCCGTTATATGGCCGATGCCTCCGCCGCACGGTCGCGGCCGCAGGGACGGAGCCCAGGTGCCGCAGAACAGCCTCCGAATCGCATTTATCGCTGCTGCACCTTGGGGATGCGCCGGGCCGGAGACCTCCACGGACTGCACAGACTGCACGACCGACACCGGGACCATTCCGTTGCCGATCGAGGAGGGAACGGAAGTCACCGGGGCGCTGCTCGAAGGTGCCTCGGACACTTGGCTCTATACGGCCACCGGCCCCACCTGGGTGCGCGTCGAGACCCGGACTGACGACCCCACGCTGGACACGCGCCTCGAATTGCTTTCGCTCAACGACGTCCTCATGGCGGCTTCCGACGGCTTCCCCGCGGGCCCCATCGAAGGGACCGACGACGTCCTCGTCACCTTTCTCCCCCGCGCGGACGCCTTCAAGCTGCGCGTGACCTCCCAGATCGGCGGAGGCACCGGGACGAGCACCGTCCCGGCGACGTACTCCCTGAGTCTGGATCGCTGGAACCTCACCACGACGGAGTCCCCGGCTCCCGTCGATCCCCTCGTCATCGCCGACGGCTTCACAGCCTGGACCGTGGGGTCGTGGCTGGAGACGAGCCTCGACATCGACACCGTCACCTTCGACGTCCAAGTCGGCGGCGAACCGCTCGAGGTCTACGGATGGGCGGAGGTGCCAGGGAGCGACCTGACGCCAAGGCTCACCTGGGTGGACCCGGCCGGCGTGGACGTCGCGACGCTGGACGGCGTCGGTGGGAACGTGGTCCTCCGGGTGTTCGATCCGGCGCCTGGCACCTGGACCTTGCGCGTGGCGGATGCGGCCGGCGGGGGGGGCAGCGAGGTGTACGGCGCATTCGTCACTCGGACCTGGTCGCCCGGCTCCACCCACCCCTTTTTCGGCGCCGACCCTTGGACCCGGGAGGTCGAGCCCAACGACGTCGTCGAGGCCGCCTTCGTCACCCCGGCCGAGCCCTCGTACGACGTGCGCGTGAGCCAGGTCCAAGGCACGGTCGACCCCAACGACGTCGACCACTTCCGGCTGCCGGTCGAACCTGGCGAACTCGCGTCGATCCGCTGTTGGGGACCGGAATCCGGGTCGCTGCTCGACCTGGAGGTCGCCGCCCTCGTCGTCGGCGTCGACGTCACCCCGTTCGACCAGGGATCCGACCCAACGAGCACGTCCTATTACGCATGGGACATCGACCCGGAAGGCGCCCTCGACGTCGTCTTTGCCGTGTCCAGTCTGACGCCCTCGAATGGCGCCGGGTACCGTTGCCGACTCATTGCGGCCGCGTTTCCGATCAGCCCCGGCCTTCCTTGATGGCGCCGCCTGCCCACGGCGAGGCCTGACGTGCGCCACCTTCCCGCCGTGGCCCTTCGTGAAGCGATGCACACGATGCGGACCGCATTGTTTCCGCTTCATCGATTGTCGCCGCTGCCCCCCGCTGGGCAGCGACCCGTCCCGCACGTCGTCCTCGTCCACGGGTTTCTGGCCCACCCCGACATGATGCGGCCCCTGGCGAGGCACCTCCTGTCGGAGGGCTGGCCCCATGTGGAGCGGTTTTCCTACCCGAGCGTCGGGTTGGACCTGCCGACCATCGTGGCGCGCCTCGCAGCCGTCGTCGAAAGGCAGGGGGCCCCCGTCGACCTGGTCGGGCACAGCTTGGGAGCGGTGGTCTGTCGCGCCTTCCTCAAGGCCTATGGTGGCGCACCGCTCGTTCGACGATTCGTCTCGCTCGGCGGGCCACACCACGGAACCGCCCTGTACCGGTTCGTGCCTGGCGCCCTTCGGCCGGTCTTCGACCCCGAGGGTCCGTGGGTCCAGCGACTCGCAGAAGGGCCGGAGCCCGTCCCGACGACCGTGGTCCGTGCCCGATGGGACCACCAAGTACTCCCACCCATTCGTGCGCGCATCGCCGAGGCCGTCGAACACGAGCTGCCCGGCACCGGCCACAACGGCTTGTTGTGGAGTCGCGAAGCGCACAAGCTGGTTGCCCGAACGCTGGCCGCGCCCTGACGCCACTGGCAAGACGGCGCTTGCGGCAGCCTGCTAGCAGGCTGCTGCAATGAGGGCGAAACGCTCGCCGGCGTGCCGGCGAGCGTGATGACCGGCGCCGTCCGTTGCGAGCCCGCGAGGGCGCCCGATCCCGCAAGGAAGGGTGTGCAAGGCGAGGAAAGCCGTACCGAGCGTACGGCGACCGAGCCTGGGGTCCCCGTGACGCCGCGGGGCGGGATGCCCCCGCGGGCGCAGCAGGACGGCGCTTTTGCAGCAGCCTGCTAGAGAACCTCAAGGATGAGCGACATGCCGACAGGCCAGCTGAGGCCGATCTCGGCAATGCCCGTGTCGCACTCGGCCGACGGAACTTCTGGGACGACGTCACCAAACCACTGGCCTTCGACAGCCCCAGGTCGCAATGTGTGGAACAACCCGCCCGTGCGAATCACCAGAACTTCGGAATCCGTCCACGTCAACACGTTGGGCTCTTCCGGGCGCACGCAGTTGGTGAGCGGAGCCTGAACCGTCGGCGTCGAGGACACGACGTCCATGGGCCATTCGCTGCCGTTGTAGATCCACTGAATTCGGGCGTCATAGGTCGTCAGCAAGCCGCAGAAAATGCGCGTTTCGACGATGTCGTCGACTTCGGCGTCGGGAGGAGAACTGTCCCAGGTGTCCACCGGAGGCGGTTCAAAGATCGTGGTCGACGACGACGTACTTGTCGTCGACGTCGTAGGCACGTCCAAACCGGTCGTCTGAGAACTCACTCCGGCGCCACAGGCCGCAAGCCAGATCGCGGTCACGGCCCCACCTCCCAAGCACCGCACCGCCGAACGGCCTCTTCACGGGAAATACCGGTGCGCCGCGCCAAATCCTCAAGCTGGTCGGCCCCCAGGCGCCCGACCGCAAAATACGCGGCGGACGGGTGGCCAAAGTACATCCCAGCAACCGTCGACGGCGGCGACATGGCGAACCCCTCCGTCAACGTAGCTCCCGTTCCGGCGGTCGCGTCGAGCAGCTCAAAGATCTGCGCTTTGACACCATGATCGGGGCAAGCCGGGTACCCGGGCGCTGGCCGGATGCCGCGGTAGGCTTCGCTGATGAGCGCGTCGACGGCGAGGTCCTCCTCGGGCGCGTAGGCCCAAAGCGAACGCCGTGTTTCTCGATGGGCCCATTCGGCGAGCGCCTCCGCAAGACGATCGGCCAGCGCTTTCGCAAGGATGGCTTGGTAGTCGTCGTGGTCGGCCTCGAAGGTCGCAACCACGCTGTCGAGGCGGCCGTCGATGCTGACGACGAACAGGCCGATCCAGTCCTCGGGGCCGTCCAGCGGCGCCACGTAGTCGGCCAACGCGACGTTCGGACGGTCCTGGGCGTGCTGTTGGCGCAGCGTCGGGAGGCGAACGCCCACGTCGACCAACACGATGTCGTCGCCCGACCGACCCGCGCGGAAAAGGCCGACGACGGCGCGCGGCCGGAACCAACCTTCAGACACCGCTCGGGCCAACATGGCCACCGCGTCCTCGTGGAGCTTCCGCGCCGTTTCGCCGACCATCGGGTCCGATGCCATGCGCGGCCAAGTGCCCTTGAGTTCCCACGTCTGGAAGAACGGCGTCCAATCGATGAGCGGAATCAGTGCGTCGACGGGCGGTTCGAGCACGGTCCTGCCCGGTTGGTTCGGCCGAGTGAGTCCCGCGAAGTCCAGAACGAGCGCGCCAGCCCGCGCCGCTTCGAGGCCGCGCATCGTCCGCGCCCCGGCGTCGGCCCTCGCGGTCCGATCGGCCTCCTGTTCGGCCCGAAGCTGGGCTCCCGTTTCGGCGCGATCGGGGCCCATCAGTCGCTGGGCCACCGTGACGGCTCGGCTCGCATCCGCGACGTGGACGACCATACCCGGAGTGGCCGGCGCAATCCGAACGGCCGTGTGGATGCGACTCGTCGTGGCGCCGCCGATGAGCAGCGGCGTCGTGATTCCGCGACGCGCCATCTCTGCGGCGACCTTGACCATTTCATCGCGCGACGGCGTGATCAGGCCCGACAAGCCGATCAGGTCTGCACCTTCGGCCGTGGAGACGTGGACGATGTGGAGAGCGCAGCCAGTTTCACCAGCGAGATCAAGAGCAAGCGTGATGGCGTCGAGTTCGAGTTGGATGGGGCGGGAGGCGAGCCAGGTGGCCATGTCGTGACCGGGAGGGCGGGTAGTGGGAT
>SXGS01509540.1_pt1 | contig 99195 bp, 92 predicted proteins | sample 3174681 | NCBI WGS metagenome assembly SXGS01 (sample SAMN11356861, study PRJNA531348) | freshwater metagenome | isolation source: freshwater sample F1-80 | place: China: Fuxian Lake, Yuxi | collected 2017-12-25 | reverse complement strand
GGAGATGCCGCCGGAATCGAACGTGACGCCCTTTCCCACCAGCCCGAGGTGCGCCGCACCCGCGTAACTCTCCGGACGGTAGCGCAGCACGATCAACGCCGGCGGTTCATCGCTGCCCATCGAGACGCCGAGAAGCGATCCCATTCCGATCTGGCGCATCCGGTCCTCGTCGAGGACCTCGATGTCGAGCCCCACTTCCGCGGCCATCGCCGCGGCCCGCGAGGCCAGTTCGAGAGGATTCATCAGATTCGACGGTTCGTTGACGAGCGAGCGGGTGAAGTTCTGCGACTCGGCCAAAATCACCCCGCGCTCGAAGCCCGCGGACGCATCCGCGTCCGGACCGGAGGCGAGCAGGATCTCGAACGAGCCGACGTGCTTGGCGTCCTTGTCGGGTCCCGTCTTGTGGCGGTCGGGCTCGTAGTCTCCGAGGATCGCGCCTTCGATGGCGGCCTCCACGAAGGCGCCGGTGGAATGAGCGGCCGTCAGCGTCAAAGCGCACGAGTGCGCCGACTTCGACTTCGCGGTTCGGAGGCCCGTCCCGGCGGCGGCCCTCATCTCGGCCGTTCCGAATTTATCCGCCGGTCCGCATCCCACCAGTGTCAGGCGGCGGGTGGCCAGACCGGCGGGCGCGTGCAGAACGGCGGTCTCGCCGGGCTTGCCCGAGAACTCGCCGGATTCATAGAGATGGGCGATGACGGTGTCGCAAGGCGCGTCCAGCTTAGGAGCTTCGCCAGCGAAGGCCAGAACGATGAGAGCGTCCGAATCGGCCGCCGGGGCCGTCGCGCGCCGAATGGTGGCTTGCATGAAAATGAATCAATCCTTGCGTCGTCGTTGAACCGCCGCGCGAGCTTCGGCCTCCTGCTCCCGTTTTCTTTCGCTATCGCGTTTGTCGTGGAGCTTCTTGCCGCGGGCGACGGCGATCTCGCATTTCACGAGACCTTCCTTAAGGTACACTTTGGTGGGAACGAGCGTGAAGCCCCGGTCGCGGGTTTTTCCGAAGATTTTCTCGATCTCGTCCTTGTGAAGCAACAGCTTGCGCTTGCGAACGGCTTCGTGATTGGCGCGGTTGCCGTGCGAGTACGGGCTGAAGTGCGCGTTCATCAGCCACGCTTCGCCATTGACGATATCGCCGAAGGCGTCCTGGAGGTTGATCCTCCCGGTGCGGGCAGACTTCACCTCCGTTCCGGTGAGGACTAGCCCCGCTTGATAAAAGTCGAGGAGCTCATAATTGTGGCGCGCCTGCCGATTATCGGAAAGGACCTTGAACTGTTTGGGGGTGTCGGCCATGGAATCGTACTCAACGCCAGGAAGCCTTTCCGCGTCAGTCTTTTATGACGGGGAACGACCTACCCTGAGGATAACACAGGACCGGACGACGTAAGATGCTTCTTTTGAACCGTTTAGCCGTGATAATCACGGCCTTGGCGATGCTCGCGCCGCTCGCCGGTCCGGCGTTGGCCCGCAACCGCAAAGCCGAAAAGCTGCTCAAGGATGGCAGACTGGCCGAAGCCAAGCGCGATTTCGACAAGGCGCTCGAGCTTTTCGAAGAGGCCGTGTCGATCGACCCCGAGGATGCGGCATATCAGTTGGCGGTGCGCCGGGTCCGGTTCCAGGCAGGACAGCTCCATTTCGATCGCGGCATGCGGCTTCGCGAGGAAGGCAAGCTCGAGGAGGCGGCGGCCGAATTCCAGAAGGCGTTCGCCACCGATCCTTCGTCCGGCGGTTCCGCCCAGGAACTGCGGCGGACGATGCAGATGATCGACCAGGCGAAGAAAAGGGCGGAGGGTGGATCCCAGGACCGCTCGGCTCTGAATCCGTCGGAGGCCGCGCGCGTCGATCTCGAGGAGCGTCTCGCCTCCATGCTTCCGGCCCCGGAGTTGAAGCCCCTCCAGCGGCAGATTTCCACCCTGAAGATGAACAACCAGCCGGTCAAGGTGCTCTACGAGACGCTCGGCAAGCTGGCGGGGGTCAACGTCATCTTCGATCCCGAGTACCAGAGCACGGGCCGCAACTACTCGATCGACCTCAGCAATACTTCGCTCGAGCAGGCGCTGGACCACCTGTCGATCCTGACCAAAACGTACTGGAAGCCGCTCTCTCCGAACACGCTCTTCCTGACCAACGACAACGTCACCAAGCGGCGCGATCACGAGGATATGGTGGTCAAGACGTTCTACCTGAAGAACCTCACGACGCCGCAGGAGTTGCAGGAAATCGCCACCATTTTGCGATCGGTCACCGACATCCGCCGCGTGTTCACCTTTAACACGCAGAACGTGATCATGGTGCGCGGAACCGTGGATCAGGTGCTGCTCGCCGAAAAGCTGGTCGCCGATGTCGACAAACCGAAGGGCGAAGTGGTCATCGACGTGGTGGTGATGGAGGCGAACCGGTCCCGAACGCGGGATCTGGCGGCTTCATTCACCAGCGGCGGCACCAACGGACTGCGGCTGCCGGTCAGTTTCTCGCCCCGGAGTGTTCTGGGATCGATCACCGGTTCCAACGGGACGGGCACGACCGGAACGACGGGAACCACCGGTTCCACCACCACAACGACAACAACCGGAACGCCCGCCACGGGAACGACCTCCAGCGGATTGGTCAGCTTGCCCAATGTTCCCAACATCCGCCACGGAGATTTCGCGGTCGCGGTCCCGAGCTTCCTTCTGCAGGCGCTCATGACCGATCGCGGGACCCGCGTGTTGCAGTCGCCCCAGATTCGCGCGACGCACGGCGTCAAATCCGATCTCAAAATCGGCGACCGCTTTCCGTACGCCACGGGCAGTTTCCAGCCCGGCGTCGGAGCGATCGGCGTGTCGCCGCTCGTCAGCACGCAGTTCCAGTTCGCCGATGTCGGCGTCAACGTCAGCTTGACGCCCACGGTGCACGGCTCGGACGAAGTGAGCCTTCAGGTGGAAATCGACATTTCGAACGTGCGCGACCGCATTGATGTCGGCGGCCTGTCGCAGCCCGTCATCGGGCAACGCAAATTCACGCATTTCGTCCGGCTGCGCCAAGGCGAGGTGAGCCTGCTCGGTGGATTGATGCAGAATCAGGACACGCGGTCGATTTCCGGCACGCCCGGGCCTGGCAATATTCCGATTCTGCGCCGGCTGTTCAGCGGCGAGAACATCGAGAAGACGAACAGCGAGTTGCTGATCGCGCTGGTGCCGCACATCATCCGGACGGCCGATGTCCAGGACATCAACCTGCGCGACGTCGCCGCCGGAAACGACACTTCGGTGAAGCTCAACCGTAGCCCGCGCGTCGAAGTTCCGAAGCCGGTTGTCAAGCCGGCCCCTGCCGCCGCCGCTCCGCCCGCGCCCACTCCCGCGCCTCCCACGCCCGCTCCCGCGGCATCCAATCCCCCGCCTGATCCTCCTCGAACGCCGCCTGCGGGGTTGCCCCAAGGGCTGCCCTTCCAACTGCCCGGCGTCAACGTCCCCGGCGGGGCGCCGCCGCCCCCATCCGGCGTCCCCGCCGCGCCTGGTGGGATGTCTCGCGCGCAAATCAGCTTTCTGCCGGGCGGAGCGATCGCCACCAAAGTGAGCAGCGCTCTGACGGTAATGGTCCAGCTCGACAACGGAAGCGACATCTTCGGCGCTCCGCTGAAGATCAAGTGGGACCCCAAGGTGTTGCGATTGAACGACTGTCACCAAGGGAACGCTTTTCGTCGGCAACGGACAGCAGAACATCTTCACGCGCAATATTCGTAACGATGCCGGCGAGGCGACGGTGGAATTGACCCGCAAGACCGGAATGACGGGTGTCAACGGTTCCGGTTCGCTGGTGAATCTGGTGTTTCAGGCCATCGGCAAAGGCTCGACAACCGTGAGTCTGACCGACCTGGCGGTCAAGGACTCCAAGCAGCAGCCCGTTCCCGTACACTCCCCCGTGGTGTCGGTCAACGTCGAGTAGCGGGCAACCTCATGTCGCGCAAACGTTCCAGACGGGGACTCACGCTGGTGGAGCTCATCGTGGCGTTCACGATTCTGCTCCTGATCACCGGCATGGCCGTGCCGCTCACCCGCTACCGGGTGCGGCGCGAGAAGGAACGGGCGCTTCGCCTGGCACTGGTCGACATGCGGAAGGCTATCGACAAGTACAAGGACGCCTGCGACTATGGCCTGCTCGGAGCCGAGAGCAAGAAGCTCGACTCGGAGTGCTATCCCGAGTCGCTCGAGGCACTGGTCGAAGGCGTGAAGGCGGCCGGCGCGCAGGATAAGAAGATCAAGTTCCTGAGGCGCATCCCGAAGGACCCGTTCACGGGCCGTCGCGATTGGGGGATGCGCAACGTAAAGGACGATCCGCAGTCGACCAGTTGGGGCGGGTCGCACGTATTCGAAGTTTATACCAAGACCTACGAGAAGGCGCCGGATGGGAGCCCATATGCGGAATGGTAACAGTACTCATAGTAAAGGCTTTACGATTGTCGAGATGATCATCGTGATGACGATTATCTCGATCCTCGCGACACTCGCCGTACCGATGTATCAGAAGTCGATTCAGCGAAGCAAGGAGAGCGTGTTGAAGAACAATCTCTTCACCATCCGCAACGTGATCGACGAGTATACATACGATAAACAAAAGGCGCCGCAGTCCCTGCAGGATTTGGTGACCGAGGGCTACCTGCGGCAGGTGCCCGAGGATCCGATCACCGGTTCCAATCAATCCTGGAAGGTGATCATGGAGGACTCGCTCACCATGGTGAACCAAACCGAACCCGGTATCTTCGACGTTCGTAGTGGAGCCGACAAGAGAAGTCTCGAAGGAAGTCCGTACTCGGAATGGTGAGGCGCGTGCGGGAGGCAGAGCGAACGGGTGCGGGGATTGAGGCGCCCGCCTTCGGCTCGAGGGGACCCTCCGCCGCGACATCTCTCCCCTTGTCAAGGACTCGATGTCGCCTTGTTCCAATTTGATACGAACCGGTTGACAGGTAGATTACGGTCCTGTTAAGTTCGCCTTCTCCGATGAAGTCTCTCGCTGTTTCGAAAACCACTGCCGGCCGGTTGTTGATGGTGGACGACAATCGAATGGGCCTCACCGCGAGGAAGGCGGTTTTCGAGGAGTTGGGCTTCGAAGTGGACACCGTTTCGACCCCCGATGAAGCGCTCGAGAGGGCCGCCGGCGGGGATTTCGACGTGCTCATCACCGACTACCGGATGACCACGATGAACGGGGTCGATTTGATCAAGAAGCTGCGCGAGAAGGAGTCCAAGACGCCCGTCATCCTCCTGTCGGGATTCGTGGAAGCGCTGGGGCTTTCCGAGGCCAACACCGGGGCGGACGCGGTCATCCAGAAAAGCGCCAACGAGTTGAGCCACCTCGTGCGGGCCGTGAAAACGCTCCTGAAGCCGGCCCGAAAGCCCCCGTCTTCCGGTGGCGCGCCACCGTCTTCCCGGCGCAAGAAGGCATAGACGTCCTGGACCCCTCGCTCGAGCGTGAACTCGCCTACCACGAGCGCTTGTACTCGGGGTTCGCGCAGGGGCATTTCGCGAAACCGGCGGTTCGGGCGCTTCGCGCGCATATGGCGCGCCGGGTGGTCGCGAGGCTAGGGCTGGGAGCCCGGTCCCGTGTGTTGAGCGCCGGGTGCGGGATCGGCGACACGGAGTTGCTGATCGCGCCCCAGGTGGAGAGCGTCATCGGCGTCGATTTGTCGCCGGCGGCGGTTCGCCAGGCGAACGACGACGCCCGGCGCGCCGGGATCGGCAACTTCCGCGCCATCGAGGGGGCCCTCGAAGCCGCCGCCGCGCACGGGCCGTTCGACGCCGTGATCGCGATCTTCTTCCTGCACCACCTGCCGGACGGGCCGCTTGGGGCGGCGGCAAACACGATTCACGCCCTGCTGGTCCCCGGCGGCGGCTTCTACGGCCTGGACCCGAGCGAAAAGCGGCTGGCCGGGTGGATCGGCGAGACGTTCTTTCCCCGGTTGATGGCGCGCTACCAAAGTCCTGGAGAACGGCCGCTTTCGCCTGCGGCCACGCAACAGGTCTTCCAGCGGGCGGGGTTCCAGGCCGAGACCTCCTGGTACGATTTCGTCTCCACGCCGTTGGCCGGCTTGTTGCCCGGGTGGAAGTCCGGCTACGCGGCCGCCCGGCTGCTGGATGAAGCGCTGGTCCGCGCTCCGGGACTGAACCGCCTGTCGAGCAACTTCGAGATCGTCGCGCGGCCCGCTATAATCGCTGCGAGGTGATTGTCGGCGAGTGAGGATACTGATCTCGGCGGGGGAGGCTTCCGGCGACCTGTATGCCTCGGCGCTCGCCACCGCCTTGCGCGCCGTGCTTCCCGGTGCGTCGTTCTTCGGCTGCACCGGCCCGCGGATGCGCGCCGCGGGCGTCGAGACGGTGATCGACGCGGCCAGCCTGAACGTGGTGGGGCTGGTGGAGGTGATCCGGCATATTCCGCGCATTCACGGCCAGTTCCGCAAGCTTGCGGCGTCGGCCACCGAGCGCCGTCCCGATCTCGCCATTCTGACCGACGCGCCCGATTTCCACCTGCGGCTCGCGCCCAAGCTGCGTGCGATGGGCGTCCCGGTGGTCTATTTGGTGGCTCCGCAGGCATGGGCGTGGCGCAAGGGCCGCATTCCCGCGATGCGCCGCGATCTGAACCACCTGCTCTGCATTTTTCCGTTCGAGGAAGCGTTCTTCCGGGGTCACGGCGTTCCCGCCACCTACATCGGGCATCCGCTCACGCGGATCGTGCGGCCTTCGATGGAGCGGAAGGAGTTCCTGAGCAAGCACGGACTCCCGCTCGACCGTCCGCTGGTGACCCTGCTGCCCGGCTCGCGCCCCGGGGAAATCGCCCGTCATCTGACGGTTCTCCCCGCCGCCGTCGAGCGGATCGCGGGCCGCGCGCCGGCTTCCTTCGTCCTGGCGACCCCGGCGGGGCTGCGGCAACGACTGGGGTTTACATTTTTCACGGAACCGATCGGCCGCGCGCCCATCCAACACATTGAGGGTGAAACCTGGGATGCTATCGCCCACGCGGATCTCGCCTTGGCCGCCAGCGGTACGGTGACGATCGAGGCCGCGTTGCTCGGCGCCCCGATGATCGCCTTCTACAAGGTCAGTCCATGGAGCTGGTGGATGGGCCGGTACTTCGTCGACGTTCCGTTTTTCTCGATGGTCAATCTGGTGGCCGGAAAGCGCGTCGTTCCCGAACTGATTCAGGACGATTGCACGCCGGACGCGCTCGCCTCCCACGCGCTGGAGTTACTCGCGAACCCCGCCGCGCGGGATACGATGAAGAGAGATCTCCTCGACGTTTCGAACCGCCTGGCCACTTCCCGCGATCCCATGGAAACCGCGGCCGGAATCGTCATGGGGATTGCCCAAGGAGAAATGCGAAAGTGAAGAGACTGCTGGCCACGATGGCCGTACTCGCCTCGGCGGCCGTCGCGCAACAGGACAAGCGGGTGCGCATCGATGTGGAGGACTACCTCATCGAAGCCGAAATCGATCCGCGCGCGCAGACGCTCAAGGCGACCGTGGCCGCCCGCTTCCAACCCGGCGAGGACACCCTCACCGCCGTTTTCGAACTCAACAACGCCCTGCAGTTGACGCGCGTGGTGGACGGGACCGGGCGGCAGATTCCCGCCACGAGGAATCCGCAGGACTTCACGGTGCGGTTGAACTTCCCCGAATCGCTGCCCAAGGGCAAGACCGCCACCGCGATCTTCACCTATGAAGGCAAGCTGGTGGGCAACCCCGACGAGTCGCCAGTCTATGGCATCAAGTTCGCCGCGATCAATCCCGATTTCGCCTACCTGATGTATCCGGCGCGATGGTTCCCGGTGAGCGAGTACACGGCGGACCGTTTCACGGCGACGTTGAAGATCGCCGTGCCGCCGGAGTTCCAGGTGATCGGCGCCGGTCTGGAAACCAAATCCGAGGCGGGCGGCAAGACGGTCCACGAGTTCGCAAACACGCGGCCGTCCTTCCCTGGCAGCATCGCGGTGGTGAAGGGGACGGGCATCAAAAGTTCGTCCGCGGGTGTCACGACGCTGTTCCACTTCCGCGGCGAGTCCGCCGGAATGGCGGCGAGCTACGGCGAGGAGACCGGCAAGATCATGACCTGGCTCACCGATCTGTACGGGCTGCCGCCGCAGGCCAACCTGACGATCGTGGAAACCGAGGCCGGCGCTCCGAACGGCTATTCGGCTCCCGGAATTCTATTCCTCAACACGCGATCGATCGGCAAGAGCGTGAACTCCCGGCTGCTGGTGAATCAGATGTCGCGGCAGTGGTGGGGCAATTCGGTGTCGCCGTTGTCGCGCAACCATATATGGATCACCAACGGCGGGGCGCGGTACGCGGAATTGATGTGGCTCGAACAGAGCGCGGGAGCGGCGGCGCTGGAAGCCGAACTGCGCGACATCTATATCGAGGCTCTCACCGTGGACGAACCGCCGGTCATCCAGGCCGGACGGCTGGAGGATTATTCACCCGAGTTCAACGCGATCACCAGCGCCAAGGGCGCGGCGGTCATGGGGATGCTGCGTCACGTGGCCGGCGAGGAAGCGTTCAAGAAGACGCTGAAGACGTTTCTCACGGAGAACGCCGGCAAGTCCGCTGGAACGGAGGCGTTTCGCAAGCAGGCGGAGGCGGCCTCGGGCCAGAACCTGCAGGGCTTCTTCATCCAGTGGATCGAGTCGCAGGGCGCGCCCGAGTTCAAGCTCGAGTACACCGTCTACCGCACCACGAAGGGGTTCCGAGTAATGGGGAAGGTGATGCAGGATCTGGACACCTTCCGCATGCCAGTGGATCTGTTGATCGAGACCGAGGGCAACCCGGAGCGGAAGACGGTGGAAGTGGTGGGCACGTCGTCGGAGTTCATCGTGGAGACGTTCGGGCGGCCGAAGAAGGTGACGCTCGATCCCGGCTACAAGGTGCTGCGCTTCTCCAATCAGGTGCGCGTCGCGGTGGCCATCCGGCGTGGCGAGATGTTCGCCGAGGTGAGCGAATTCCCGGATGCCCTCAAGGAGTATCAGAAGGCGCTCGACTCCAATCGCAACAGCTCGATGGCGCACTTCCGGGTCGGGGAGCTCTTCTTCCTGCAACGCAACTATCAGGCGGCGGCCAACGAATTCCGCTACGCGCTCGACGGCGATCTCGAACCGAAGTGGATCGAGGTGTGGGGGCATATCAACCTCGGCCAGATCTTCGATATCACCAATCAGCGCGAGCGCGCGGTGAGCGAGTACAACCAGGCGATCCGCACCAAGGACAACACGCAGGGGGCGCAGGAGGTCGCGGCGAAGTATATGAGGACTCCGTATCAGCGTCCGGCGCAAGCGGAGAACTGAGGCTCGCGGACCTAGCGAGGCTTGGCCGGGCAAGACCGCCGGCGCTCGATTCGCGCGGAGCCGGCGCCTACCGGCGCAAATAGCCGGCTCGCGAACGGACGCGAGCGCCGTCGCGCTTCACCGAGATGTTCAACGCGTGGAACCCCGGCGTTTCGCCCGGGTGGAATCCGATCACGTACCGATTCCGCAGATCGTCCGCGATCCTCTGGAACATCGCGCCATAGCCGCCGTCCGCGGCGAGGAACTGTAGGCCTCCGGTCTCTTCCGCCAGCCGCTGCGGACGGAAGACGGGCCTGGCTGTCGCATGGCGCGGGTACTTGATCGCGTAGACGAGCGCTTCCGAACGGTGCGCCTCCACCAGCGTCTCGGCGAACGATCGCGAACTCCCGGTATCGACACCGTCCGACATCACGATCAACGCCTTGCGCCCGGCGGTCTCGAGCAACCGGAGCCGCAGCGCCGCCCAAACACCATTCCAGAGGGCGGTGCCTCCGCAATCGGAGATCGCCGCGCCCGGCTCCTTGCCGAGACCCGCGAACACCCGCAGCGCGCACTGGCCGCCGAGAGGCGGACCCACCGGCGCGCCGAGCTGGATCGCACGAACCAGTTCCTCCGGATCGGCGGTCAGATCCCGGGTGAGCCGCACCTCCGCTCCCACCGATACCAGGAATGCGCGATCGCCCGGCCGCAAGACTCCGCGAAAGAAGTCCGCCAGCGCCGCGCGCTGTTCGCCCGCGCGATCCTCCTGGCTGTCGCTCACATCCATCACGATGCCGATGGTCAAGGGCAGGCCCGACTCGAACCACAGGTTCTCGACGCGGCGCGGCTCGCCGTTGTCGAGGATTTCGAAGTCCTCCGGCTTCAGATTGCGCGCCACTGTCCCGTCGGGGTTGGTGACGTGCACGGGCACATTCACCAGGTTGACGTCGACTCGGAAGACCACGTCCTGCGCGGCGGCCAGCGCGGCCAGGGCTAGAGCGAGCCGCGGTAGGCGATGCATGCTTCCAGTTCCCGGCGGAACTCGGCGATGTCCACCTCGCGGTCGGAGCAGACCAGGAATAGCACGCCGTCGTCGCGGAAATCGCCGCACCAAGCCATGGTTTCGGCGTCGCTCCATTCCGCCCGGTACTCGCGCATTTTGTCGTCCGGCATCGCGTCGAGATAGGCGCGAAGGTTGACTGCGGCGTCGTCGCCGGGCTCCTCGCGGGGGAGCTGTTCGAAGTTCCAGCGCGGAGTTGCGTCCATCGCGATCAACCATCAGTGTACACTGTGTCTTTGACCGATCCCATCGTACAAGCGCACTTGAGGGAGCTCGGCGCGCCATACCGTGTATTCGCGCGCATCGAATCTCCGGAGCTTCGCCGGCAAGCCGCGGGTCTGATCGACTTTCTGCAGGGCGAGCGGTTCGCCGTGCCCGATCACCTGGGCGATCCGCCCGACGCGATCCCTTGCCTGTTGGCCGCTGTTCGCGCGGCGCATCCGGACCGCAAGTGCGCGGCCTATGTGATCTCCGATTTTCCCGGCTGGCTCGCCGGCGTGGCGGAGGGTTCCCGCGAGGCGTTTCTGAGCGGGTTTCCCGAACTGGCGCCAGCGGCTTACGATTTGGGCGCGGCCGGCATGAAACAAGTAGTCGACGTGGTGAACGCCGAACCGCGCACGCTGAAGCCGGTGGCGGCGTACGCGTTGACCACGGCGGAGGCGATCCGCGCGGTGGTGCGCATCGCGCACGGCGCGGTCGAGCACGGCCGTTTGGACCTGCTGGACGGGATGGTGGCGGCGTTTCCGGCGGCGCGCATGGAAGAAAGCAAGGAAGCCGAGCGGATTCCCCACGGCATCGCGGAGACGTCGGCGGCCGCCGGCGCGGCGTGGCCGCTGGCGATGGAACTGTGCCTCGACTTGGTGAAGCGCAACCTTTCAAGCGCTCACTCGGCGATGTCGTCGCTTCCGGGGATCTTGAAAAAGAGCGCGGACGCGGCGGCTTATCTGGGCGACTTCCGCTCGATCGTGGACGCGATGGACATCCAGGCTCTCGGCGCATGTCTGCATGCGCTGCCGGGATGGCACGCCAAGGGAGGCGCGGCCGCCACGCGGCGATTCGTGGCGCTGGCCTGCCAGGCGTCGGATGAGTTCGGAGTGGTGGCGGGGATGGCGTTTCTCGAGCGCAAGACCACGTCGTCGCGCCAGTTGCTTCCCTAACAGCTCGTGGCGTGAGGGATATGGCCGCGCGCAAGTCCAATGCGCCCCTGGGAGAGGCGTGGTGAGTGCGCCGATCCGTGTGCCGCGAGAGCGCTCCGAAGGCCGGCAGGCTCCGCTCTCTTCGAGCGGGCGCGGTGGGCGAACCCCACCGGAATCGCCGGTCCTTCCTGTTCGAGCTACGGTAGCGTCAGCCGCCGCAGCATCGTTTGAACTTGATCGCGGAGCCGCATGGGCAGGGCTCGTTGCGGCCGACTTTCGGCGCGGGGCGGCGAAAGGGCAGTATGCGCGGGGGGTGTTCGGCTCTCGTGTGCTCTTCGGCCGCGGGCTCGGGATCGCTGGAAACGGTTTCCTTTGTTTTCAACGACTTCTCGGGTTCGTTTTGCAATCTAATATTTTTTTCGTCAGCGGGCTCTGGCCGGTTTCGCTGGATGGCGCGGAGTTCGCGGACGGCCCGGAAGAAGGCGCGCGCGGTGCGATCTCGTTCGGTGAACGAGGCTTCCGAGCCCATGGCGTCGATTTGACGCAGAGCCGCCGCGGTTACCAGGAGATGGGCGAAGACGAGTTCCTCGAGGGCTCCCTTCGGCGCCAGGTCGCTCCGCAGTCCCGCGGCCAGTATGTCTTGGGCGCCCGCGGCGCCGTTCATCGCGATCATGATTCGCTCCTTTCGAGGTCAGCGGAGCGTGCTCCGCCGCCACCCAAAGAATGGCGCCCTCGTCAGCCGACGCGTCCCGGCAATGGCGCCTCCTTTCGATGGTCCGTTGTAACCGATTGAAAAGGAGGGAAATTTAGTTGCAGGTTTTTTCGATGAATCGCGGAACGGCTTACCGGCCAATCCGCGGTGGGGCGGCGGGAGGCAGGCTGCTTGCGAACGCTACGTCAGCGCGGCGCCGCCCGGCGAGTCAGTCCTGCACGATGATCCGCTGCCGGGCGTTCATCTCGCCGGCGTCCGCTTCCAACCGGTAGAAACCGCTGAGGGCCGGGGTGATGAGGCGCACGGTCAGGCGGTCCAGAGGGGCTCCCGCATAGTCAACGGCGACCGGCGGGGTGATGACGCCGCCGGCCGCCGGCTCACCCATCTCGTCTACTTCCACGAAGCGCAGCGACGCGCCGATCCGGGGAACCGGTTCGGAAAAGTGGAGCGACACGGCAATGGTGGATTCCGGCGGGACCACGTCGCTCACGACGAAGAGTTCCAGTTGGCGCCCCATGGCAGCGGCAAGGACGCCGGGCCGACCCAGTAGGAGTCCGAGCTTGCGGCGGAGATCGCGGTCCTTGTAGATGGTCCCATGCGGAGCGCCCACGATCGAACTCTGTACGCCGCTCTCGATGGCGCTCCAAATAGGGACCGTGCCGTCGCCGCCGCCATCGCGGAGCTCCCTGTCTTCCTGGATGCCCGCGCCCGTATCCCGGAGCCATGCCGCCGTGATCGTCTCGTCCCGGGTTCCGGCGAAGAAGAAGTAGCGGACCTCGGCCGGCCGGCGGGAAAGATCCAGCTTTGCACGGAAACTCCGCGCGGCGGCAAGGTTCGCCGCGCTCAGCCCGAGCGGACCGGCAACCGCCGGATCATAAATGTCCAGCGGCTTCATCTCCCCGTCGTGCGCGAATGGTTCCCCCGGGGGAGGCAGCAACTCATACACGGAAGGGAACCGCGGATCCGCGGCAAGTTCGGCCACCTGGTCCGGCGCGAGGAACAGCTTGCGCAGCCATCCCTTGATCGCGAAGAGCGCGTCGGTAGCGCCCCGGTGGGGCGTGCCGAGCGTGAACAGGTTTGTCACCGCCTGGAATCCGGCGCGGCCCGCGTAGTCCCCCGATTCGAGGTAGCAACGGGAAATCAGCCCACCCATGCTGTGCGCGATCAGAGCGATGCTCTTGCCGGGGTTGGCCGCGGCGGCGCGATCGATGACGGAGGCCAGCACGTCCGCCGCAAGCAGGTTGGACTTCCGCCAGTCATAGGGGCAAAGCCACAGCGTTTTCGGGCGCCCATGCTCATGGTAACCGAGTTCTTCCAGATCGCGAATCAGCGATCCGTACTGCTCCACAAAATAGCTGCGAATCAGATCCGTGGCCTCGATCGCCGGATCTTTCAGTTCCGCCATGCGGTTGAACCTGCCGTGCAGGTCCCGGAGCCGGCCGGGCCAGATCACGGCGCCATGCAGCTCGAGAACCGAGCCTAGCGTGCCAGGAACGACAATCACAACGTCAGCCACCGGTCTCTCCTTCGTACTCCCGCAACGCCTTCATCCACGCGTTCCCCACCGGACGCCACGGCTCGGCGAGCGTCCTCAGACAGGCCGGCTCGACGATCATCTTTCGCAGGCCCAGAACCAGGTTTTGGCGGACCCCGGTAAAGTCGAACAGACAGCCGCGGTCTTCCGGGTGGTAGACGATGTCCGGGTTCCGTTGCGCCAGGATCTCGGCCACGATCAGGTGTCCGACGGCGGCCTCGAAAGTCCGGCCGGCTTCGCGGGCGAACTCGCGCACCTGGTAACAGGAGATCACACTCACGGACCTGCCGTCCGACCAGGTGAAGTAGTTCCAGTGCTTGGCGCCGTGCTCGACAAACGCGACCATCGAGCCGGTAAGGCCTACGACGAAGTCGAGTCCCAGGTCTTGCGCCACCAGTTGCGCCTGGGGCAGGAAGTCGTGAGCCCAGACGTTCTCGGCCGGGGGCGCGCCGGTGGCCGCGCCGAGCCCCTTGCCTATGGTTCGGGACCATTGCCGGACCGACTTGGCCTGAGAGACCAGGCCTGGCGGCACGGCGGCGAGCACTTCGGCGAACCGGACGCGGGACTGGGCGGCGTTCAGCGTGTCCAGGATCTCCGGCAGGTTCTCGACGCCGGCGTTCATGTCCCACACACCGGCCAGTTCCGGGTGGCTTCCGCCGGTTTCGAGCGCGGGCGGCGAGGACGGCGCGCCCGCTTTGACGCCCGGACGATGGACGAGGTATTCCATCAGCCCGCCCTCCGTTCGAGGAGCATCGCGCCTTCGTACAGCCGGTACAGCGTGGGGATGCCCCAGGCGAAGTGCCCGAGATCCCCGGCGATGGCGCCGCGCATGCGGAGACGCCCTTCCGCGACGGCCACGTCGATGTCCCCGTGGGCCAGCAGGGATCCGTACAGCCCGTCGAGGAAGCTATCCACGGCCGCCTGGGGCACGGAAAACTGATTGGCCACGACGGCGCCAATGCCGGCGTCGAGGAGACTGACGGCGGTGGACCGGAACTGCGCCCTGAATCCGCCCGCGGACGAGCGACAGGCGCTCAACACGGCCAGCCGGATGCCGCGGCCCTTGAGGCTTTCCGCCAAGACGGAGGCCTTCACCGGAACGCCCTTGCTGTTTTCGGGGGAACGGAAGAGCAGCACGCCTTCGTCCTGGGAATCGACGGCGCCGTGCCCGGCGAACTGGAACACGTCACATGGTTCGGCGGCGAGCGCCCTTTGCACATCGGTCAGGCTGCTGGCGGCGATGACGCGGATGTGAAAATTTCCCGCGCCGAGAGCCTGGTCGAGTTTGTCCCGCATGCGGGGCGCCCAGCGAGCCCAGTGGACCACCTGTTCGTCGGTGGGGTCGGCGGCAACGAACAGGATGCGAAGCTTCGCGCCCTCTTCGAGCCGCAGCGGCGCGGGAGGCGTCTTGCCGACGAACGCCGAGGGCAGGCGGACGATCAGGCGCGTGTTGTCGGGCCCCGGGTCGCCGAGCGGATCAAACTGCATGTACTCCCACGGGAGACGGTGAAACTCTTCGCGGGTGGCGAGCAGTTGCACGCGGACCCGCCGGCCAGAGTCAGCGCGCCCGAGCAGCTTTGCGAGGTCCCCGCGAAAGACGTAGTCGCGCAGTTGGACACCGAAGCTCTTGACCGCGGCCGCGTCCAAGGCGGGGGCTTCTCCCTTGGACACGGCCTCGAGGCGGTCGCGTGTCGCCAGCAGGTCCGTGAGAGTCCGATCGCAGGGGATTTCGGCGATGGCGACGTCGGAGCCGCGGCGGGCGAGCGCCAGGACATGGGGCGCTCCGGCGACTCCGGGGTCGAGGATGGTCAAGTCCAACGCGTCGGGCATCGGCTTCAACGCCCGATGTTATCATGCCTGGGACGAGGCCGGGTCCGCGTTTCTCGCCGGGAAAGAAGTCAAGACGCGTGGCCGAGGTACACGGGGGCCGGTTTTCACATTAGCGGCCGGCTCTTGCGCGCGACCAACCGCTTGCCGACCGGGCGGCTCGGACCCAGGTTCGAGCGGCCACGGCCACGCGAGTGTCAGTCAGACCGGGGACTATATTAGAACAGCGCCGCGAAATCGCGCGCGGAGATAATCCGCGTGCCTTTTTGGGTGTCAAGATCGAGCAGGCCGTTCTTGTCGCCCGTCACGAGGTAATCGGCATTGCCCGCTTCGGACAGGGCCAGCAAGTAATCGTCATCGGGATCGGAAGAGCGCTCCACGCGCGGCAACGGATCGATGTCCCCGGCAAGCTTCCTGACCTGGTTGACCCAGGCGGCCGGCCTTATGGGGCTCGATCAGATCGGCGATCCTGGGCTTGTGCAGCGTGGAGCGCAGCTCGTTGACATGCGTGGCGCAGGTCAGCGGCGTAAATTTGCCGTCTAGCCACATCCCGATGACAGCGGCGGGCTGGCCGGCCGGGACGATCAGGGCGGACACGAGGATGTTGATATCGATGACCACGCGCATCAGGCTTTGTCAGCCTTTTCCTTGGTGCGGCGTTCCGCGCGGACCTCGCTGACGGCCCCGTCGACAATGCGCTGAATTTCATCGGGGCCGGCGCCGGCATTGCGCGCCCAGATGTCCTGCACCGTGCACTGAAGCACGCGCCGGTTAACGGCATCCTCGGCGAATTTCGAGAGATCGCCTTTCTTCATGCCCTGGGAGCCCAGGAATGTACGCAGGTTGAGATCGGTGTCCTTCGAGACCTCGAGGCTCCAGCGAACGGCTTGTCCCTCCATTTTGCACCTATGCGCTCAAGTCCATAGACGCTCAAACGTCTATACGTCTATTAACGTCTATTATAGGCCGGATTCGGGCTGTGGACGAACCGGCGCGCGGGTTGTCGAGGAACTCGACCGGACCCGCCGCGAACTTGCGGCGCGGCAGGTGCGCATCCCTGCCGCGGCTGATGTTGGAAGAACGCCGGTCCCGGCCGGCTTTCGCTTGCGCTACCGCTAGCCCGCGCATCTCGCCAAGTTTCGGTCGAAACGCGCGATAAGACCATGCCTGCTTCGTTGCGCTTGCTCACCGTGCTCGACGTACTGTTCAAGTACGTCTCCGCGCGCTGAGCGGCGCGCGCCTCGGGTTCAAGGCTTTCTCACGTGTTTCGCCTCGAAACCTGGTGAGATACGCGGGCTGGTCCGGGACCCGTTTTATGTTTGGCGCCCGCCATCGAACGCCGGGACCAGGGCCCGGATGTGGAGTTGCACTCCCGCGACATCAGGACGCCGCGCCTCTCGCTCGAGGCTGCCATCAGCCCGCTCCCCGTCCCCGGCGCACCGGAAGCCATTGTTCTCTGGTTCCCGTCGTTGTTCCCGTTACGGTCAGACGAACGCGCGACCGTGTTCCGCAGGTTTCAGGATAGTCCATATTCCGGCGGCGTCTTTTCGATTCGCGCTCGCGAGCCAGCCGCCGGCCATCCTGCCAACTTCCTCGAGCGGCGTCGCGGCGAATCCGCAGGAATCGGCGGTGACGACGCCCACGTCCCGCGACAGGCGGATCAGAAACCGGATCCGATTCACCTCCTTTACTGCGCCCAGAATGGAGGCTGATTTTTGCTTCTGGTAACTGGCGTCCACCAGATGCATGAGGGGCGCAACGATCCTTCGGTGAGCATCTGGCCAAGGCAGAATTTGTGCGATCGCGGGAAGTTTTCGGTCTTTTTCAGCACCCACAGGTCCCACAGATTCCAAGTGTAAGCTTTTTGCACGATGACCGCGGGTTCGTCCGTGGAGGGCCTCATGTCAAAAAAACATTCGTTGGGGACTTTGTCCCCAAACCCCTTGCATGTTACTAATGCGCCGGTGTTCCATTAATATTCCATCTATAACATAAAACATAAAGTAATTCAACGTAATTCCCCGGCGCACCGAAACCCCAGCGCGAAGAACTGGGCGGAAGGCCCGTTCACGACACGGTACGAGACGCGCGGGACCTGATCGACGCTGAACCACGACCCGCCCCGACACACACGGCCCGCTTCTGCCGCACCGCCTGCAGGAACCACCGCAGGAGCGCTGGAATAGGCCTCGTGGCGATCATTAGTCCATTCCCATACGTTTCCGATCATATCGTGCAGCCCCCACACGTTCGGTCTGAGCAACCCCACGCCCTGCGTCCCCACCTTGCTATCATTCCCGTACCACGCGATCGCTTCCAACGGACCATACCGCGCCGACGGATTCCCCGCGCGCGCCGCGTACTCCCACTCCGCCTCCGCCGGCAGCCTCATCCCCCCCGCCTTCTTGCAGTACTGGGCCGCCTGCACAAAGTCGACCGTCTCCACGGGCCGGTTGTCGCCCTTGTAGCGACTCGGGTTGTCCCCCATCACCTTGCGGTACGCCGCCTGCGTCACTTCGGTCCGGCCCATCCAGAATCCTCGCGTGATCTCCACTGGATGCGCGGGCTTCTCATCGGGCTCGCACTCGTTGTCGCCCGGCGAGCAGCCCATCACGAACCGCCCCGGCGGGATCCACACATACTCCAGACCGTCCGCCGAGTTGACGCGATTCGCCAAGCGGGCCTCCAGGAACTCGACGCGGCCCTCCTCCAGACCGACCGCGATTCGCCTCGAACCCGGATCGAAGGCGAGGGCGGTAACGCGCGAGGAGAAGTCCCTCCGCTCGGAATGACCGCCCACCAGCGTCGCGAGCAAGACGGACGACCCGCGCGCGGAGACCGACAGCGCCCCGGCCACTTCGTCCCAGCCGAACACCGGCTCACCGCGCCAGTCGAGCGCTGCCTTCCCGGACGCGGTCACCCGCTTGCCGGAGTCAATCCGCGCGCCCTCATGCCGGAACTCCACGGCACTGCCGCCGGCATGGAACCAGCCGCGGCCATCCGCGCTCCAGAGCACCCGCTGCACGTTGCGCGAGGAGAACCGCGCCACTTCCTTCAGCGTCTCTTGCGCGTTCAGGGTGGAATTCGAAATGCCCACCGCGAGCAATCCGAGGCGCACCGAGCCGGAGAGCAACTCTCCCGACGGGAGCTTGGCGACGCAGGCGCCCGGTTTCTCGACGCGCGCCGTGCAGATGCCCTCGCTACCGCCCACGGTCACCAGGGTCCCGTCCTCGCTCACGGCCATCTCTTTCGGCGTCCCAATCCCGAAGGAAAGGACGCCCACCTGCTCGCCCGAAGCGGACCATACCACGCCCTGGCCGGATTCGCCTATCGCGGCGACGCGCGTCCCGTCGCCGCTGAACCGAACCAGCCGGATCGCCTCGTCCAAACGAAACGGCACGCGCGGCAGCGTCGGGCCGATGTAGCGCTGCGTAATCCCGGCATGGCTCCGCTTGCCGGCCGCTCCAACGGCAAGGACCACGATCATGGCGCCGAGCAGGCACAGCAGCGGGCGGCTCCGCGCGGCCAGCCAAGTGGAATCGCAGAAGAGAAGGCGACGCAACCGCGGCAGCCAATCCTTGTCCCGACCCTCCCGGTGGCGCGCCACGGCCATGTCGCGCTTCAGCCGCTGGCACTCGCCAGGCGGGAGGCGAAATTGCGCGGCCAGCTTGGCCCGCGAAGATCGCGAAGAGAGTGACTACGACTAGCATGGAGCGGCGCCACCGACGGAGGCCCAGCTTAGTCGAAAGTCGAAAGGCCGGACTGCCGTTCAGGTTTCGGCCTTTTTCGGCCTGTGTCGACGCCGTCGGCCCTCGACAATCCGCCGCCCTGTCCCCGGGCCGATTCGTACAATGGAAGGATGCCCATGTCCCCGGCGTTCCGCGCCCGGCTCGAGCCTCGCCTGGAGCGTATCGCGGAACGGTTCGGCACCCCGTTCCATATCTACGACGAAGCGGGAATCCGCCAGACCGTCTCCAGCCTGAAGCGGGCCTTCGCCGGCGTCGACTATCGAGAGTACTTCGCCGTCAAGGCGCTGCCCAACCCACGCGTCCTCGCGATCATGGGCGAACTCGGCTTCGGGTTCGACTGTAGCTCCATCCCCGAACTGATGCTCGCCCGCCAGGTAGGAGCGGCCCCGGACGCGATCATGTTCACGTCCAACAACACGTCCCAGGCCGAATTCGCCGATGCGCTCGGCCACGGCGGCTGCATCGTCAATCTGGACGACATCAGCTTGCTCGACAAGCTGCCGGAGATTCCGGAGTTACTGTGCTTCCGCTACAATCCAGGTCCACGCCGCCAAGGCAACGACATCATCGGCAAGCCGGAAGAGGCGAAGTTCGGCGTCGCGCACGAGCAGTATGAAGAGGCCTACCGGCGCGCGCTCGGACTCGGCGCCAAGCGGTTCGGGCTCCATACGATGGTCATCTCCAACGAGACCGATTTCCACGGAATCGTCGCCACCGCGCGCATGATGCTCGCCTGGGCGGAGACGCTCGAGGACCGGCTGGGAATCCGCTTCGAGTTCGTCAATCTCGGCGGAGGCTTGGGGATTCCGTACGAGCCCGGCTCGGAGCCGCTCGACATCGCCGCGATCGGGCGCGGGGTGGCGGCGCTGGTGGAGGAGTTCCGCGCGCGCCGCGGATACGCGCCGCGCATCTACACCGAGAGCGGCCGCTACATGACGGGTCCGCACGGCGTGTTGGTGGCGCGCGCGATCAACCGCAAGGAGATCTACCGCACCTACGTCGGCGTGGATGCCTGCATGTCCGCATTGATGCGGCCCGGCATGTACGGCGCCTATCATCACGTGGAAGTGGCGGGCAAGAACGGGAGCGAGCCGCGGGAGGTGGTGGACGTGGTGGGTCCGCTGTGCGAGAACAACGACAAGTTCGCGATCCAGCGGGAACTGCCCCGCGTGGTGGATGGCGACCTGATCGTGATCCACGACACCGGCGCTCACGGCCATTCGATGGGCTTCACCTACAATGGCCGCTTGCGTCCGCAGGAGTTGCTGCTGCGGCCCGATGGATCGGTGGAGCGGATCCGCCGCGCGGAGACGGTGGACGATTACTTCGCCACGCTGAGCTTCGAACCGGCGGTCCTCGGGCATTGATGGACTTCTGTCCATCTGTATACTGAGGAGCGCACGATGAAGACCCTTGCTCTGATCGCCGTAGCCGTCTGCGTGGCCTCCGCCCAACAGCGCCGTCCGAGAATCGCGGTGGGCGGCTTGGTGGCCGAATCGAACTCGCTGTATCCGCGCGCGCAGAAGATGGTGGAGTCCGCGCCGGTGACGCGCGAAGAGTGGCTCGAGTCGGCGGCCCGCCAGAACACGGTCGCCAGCGGTGTTGTCGAAGCGGCGGCCAAGCTCGGCGTCGACGTGTATCCGGTGGTCCGCGCGGGAGCCGGATTTCTCGGGTACGTCGAGAAGAAATCGTTCGACGAGAAGCTGGACAAACTGATCGGCCAGTTGAAAACGGCCTCGCCGCCGTTCGACGGGGTGATCCTCATCCAGCACGGCGCGTTGGTGGTCGAGGGGTATCTTCACGGCGACGAGGAGGTGGCCCGCCGCGTGCGCCGCGCGATGGGCAAGCAGTTCCCCATCGTGATCACGCACGACTTCCACTCGAACGTGTCCGACGAATTGGTGGCCAATTGCGACGTGCTGATCACCTACAAGGAGAACCCCCACCTCGACACCAAGGAGCGCGGTGTGCAGGCCGCCACGATCATCGCCGGCATGGTGCGCGGCACGCTACACCCGGTTCAGGTGGTGGCCCGGCCTCCGATGATCGTGAACATCGTGTTCCAGGATACGTTTCACGCGCCCTACGAGCCCATTAAGGCCGAGAGCCGGCGATTGGAGCGCACCAACCCGAAGATCCTCGCCGCCAGCGTGCCCGGGGGCTACCAGTGGTCCGACGTGCCGGCGATGGGTCCCAGCGCGATCGTGGTCACCGACGGCGACCGCGCGCTGGCCGAGCGCGAGGCCAGGCGCCTGAGCGGCATGCTGTGGGATCTGCGGGACAAGCTGGTGTTCCGCGTGCCCGATGCCGCGACGGCCGTGCGCGACGCCATGGCGGGCCCGAAGTTCCCCGTCGTGCTGATGGACACCGGAGACAACATCGGCGGCGGCTCGGCCGGCGACGGCACCGCGCTGCTCTCCGAGTTCATTCGCCAGAAGGCCGAGGGATGGGTCGCGGTGATCAGCGACGCGGCCGCCAATCGCGCCGCGTTCGCGGCCGGCGTGGGCGGCGCCTTCGACCAGGCCGTTGGCGGCAAGACCGACAAGATCCACGGCGATCCGGTCCGCGTGGTGGGCCGCGTCCGTTCGCTGCACGACGGCCGCTTTGTCGAGCCGGAGGTTCGCCACGGCGGCGGGCGTTACGGGGACATGGGGCTCACCTCGGTCATCGAAGTGGAGGGCTCCACGCGCGACCTGCCCAACCTTCTGCTGCTCACCAATCGTCCGACCAGTCCCAACAGCCTGCACCAGTTGATCAGCAACGGCGTCTATCCCCAACGCCAGCGCATCCTCGCCGCCAAGGGGACCATCGCGCCGCGAGCGGCCTATGAGCCGGTTGCCGCCCGCATCGTCGAAGTGAACACGCCGGGCGCCACCGATGTCAATCCGGCGCGCTTCACGTTCAAGAACGTGCGGCCAGGATTGTTCGGGATGCCGCGGTAGCCCGCCGCGCGGCGGCTATTTCTTCACCATCGCCGGATACAGCGACTTCAGCTTTGCCACCTTCGGCAGGGCGTTCCGCACCACGTAGGGGTGATCGGGATTCTTACGGACGAAATCCTGATGGTAGTCCTCCGCCCCGTGGAACTTCGTTCCCGGCGCGATCAGCGTGACGATGGGTTTGCCGAAAGCGTGAGCCTTGGTCAACTGGTCGATGTACGCCGCGGCGATGCGCTTATGCTCTTCGTTCGCCGGAAATACGGCGGAGCGATATTGCTTTCCCCAGTCCGGACCCTGCCGGTCGAGCTGCGTGGGATCGTGCGCCGCGCCGAAGAAGATCGAGAGCAACTGGCCGTAGGTGACCGCCGATGGATCGTAGGTGATCTCGATCGCTTCGGCGTGGGTGGTCTTTCCTTCGCTCACCAGCTTGTAGTTGGCGCTCGCCGCGTCGCCGCCGGCGTAGCCCGATACCACCTTGCGCACTCCCGCCACCTGCTCGAATACGGCTTCCGTGCACCAGAAGCAGCCTCCCGCGAACACGGCGGTTCGCGTTCCCTTCGAGGCCGCTCGCGGCTCGTCGACGGCGGGGTTCGGAAGCGGGCCGTCGGCGGCCAGTAGCAGCGCGGGCAGAAGAACGGCGGCGAATCGAGCGCTCATGTCTGCGAGTATACACGCCCTGGGCCGCGCCCGAGCCGCTACGCCGGCGGCGGCTTCCGGCGCGTGTTCGGCGCGGGCTTCCTGGGAGCGGCCTTCGGTTCACCGGCGCGCTTTTCCCTGGCTCCGAACAGCGACACCAGGAACGCCTGAGCCGTCTCCTCCTCCGCAGCCTTGGTCCAGACCGAAAACGCCTCGTCGATTTGCTCGATGTGAGAGTTGACCTCGTCCGGGGCCCACGCCTTTTCCAAATCGTAGTCCGCGAGATGGCGCCGTCGCTGAGCCTCCAGAAAGGCGGTGGCCACTGTCCAGAGGTCGAGTTCCACTGCCTCTTGCTTTGGGCTGAGCGAACCCGATGCGATGGCGGCGTTGACCCAGCCCACTTTGGCTTCCGCGGCGGATCGCATCGCGCCATGATCGAAGCAGCGGCCCAAGCGCCCCCGGAGCCCCGGCCGCGTCCAGTTGGCTGTGGCCTCGGAGATCAACAGCAGCCCGTGGAAACCGAGCGCCTGAGTTTGGCCTGGTTCGCTCCCGCGGCCGCAAGTTCGCGCGCGAGTTCGAGTAAATCGTCGTGCAACACCATATCAGGCGGGAATGGGTTCCCGGAGTTCCGCCAGGCGCCCGGTCCTGAAGAAATCGAAGTACGGGAGCACTCCCCATTCCTCGAGCGGCTGCACGGCCCGCACGATCTCGAACGAGAGCCGTCCAAGTGTGAGGGGCGCGCGGCCTTCGGGCATTGGCGTATCCGACAGCGTCACCTTGAAGAAAACCGAAGGCTCGCCGGTCCAGTCGTAGTCGTAGCTGGGCTCGACACTCACCACTTGGGGCGCGAGCTTGCCCGCCGCCTCCGCCACCGCCGCTTCGAATTCCGCCTGCCGGACGAAAGCTCTCGGAACTTGCATACCTTGATTATCCAACGCCGCGTAAAATGGGATTTGCATCCCTCCCTGCTCGTCCAAATCGAAAACTCCCTTCCCGCCGCCGGCCGCGCTCTTCGCGGACGTCTCCCCGATTGGCTCCGCAAGGGCGCGCCCCATCACGAACCGGTCACCGCGTTGAAGCGCGAACTCCGGTCCCTCCATCTCCACACCGTGTGCGAATCGGCCCGTTGCCCGAACCTGCACGAGTGCTTCGAGCGCGGCCAGGCGACCTTCATGATCCTCGGCAACCTCTGCACGCGCGGCTGTGGCTTCTGCTCGGTGCCCAAGGGACTCCCCGGTAAGCACGAGTTCGAGCTCGATCCCGCCGAGCCCGCCAACGTCGCCCGCCAGGCCGCCGCGATGGGACTGCGATACGTCGTGATCACCAGTGTCAATCGCGACGACCTGCCCGACGGCGGCTCGCGCCACTTCGCCGCCACCATCCGCGCAGTGCGCGAATCTCTGCCCGCCGCCACCGTCGAGGCGCTCACCCCCGACTTTCAAGGCGACCTCTCCGCGGTGGCCTGCGTGCTCGACGCCGGTCCGCACGTGTTCAACCACAACATCGAAACCGCGCCGCGCCTGTATCCTCGCGTGCGGCCACAAGCCAACTATCAACAGTCGCTCGACGTACTGCGATTCGCCAAGCAACACCGCCCCGGCGCGATCGTCAAGAGCGGCTTCATGGTGGGCCTCGGCGAGACCGGTGACGATGTGCGCGCCGTCCTGCGCGACCTGCGCGAACGCGGCCACGCCGACGTGGCCACCATCGGGCAATATCTCCAACCTACTCGCCGGAATCTGCCGGTGATGAAATACGTCCCCCCCGCCGAATTCGACGAGTGGCGCCGGTTCGGCGAGTCCCTCGGATTTCGCATGGTATTCAGCGGTCCATTTGTGAGAAGCTCTTACATGGCCGATCTCGTGGCGCACGAGGCCGGCCGCGCGTCCGAATGAACCTGCTTCTGTCGCTGCTGTCCGCCGGCCTGCTGATCCTCGTGTATCCGCCGTTCGATCTGCGCATTCTCGCGCCCGTGGCGCTCGCGCCGCTGTTGATCGCCGTGTCGCGGCAAGACAATTGGTACAGCAGGTTCCTGCTCGGCCAGGCGGCGGGGATGTTTTACTGGGGCGGCGTCTGCTACTGGATCGAGTTCGTCCTCGAGAATCACGGCGGGATGGAAACGTGGCTCGCCTGGGTCTCGTTTCTCGTCTTCTGCTTTCTCAAGGGATTGCACACCGCGGTGTTCGCCGCGCTGGTGGGTCCGATGCTCGGCAAGCCGTGGGCGGTGCTCGGCGTGGCGGCTCTTTGGACCGGCATGGAGCGTCTGCACGGCGAATTCGGCTTCCAATGGCTGCTGCTCGGCAACGCGGGGATCGAGATGGGCGTCCCCATGCGGCTGGTCCCATGGGTTGGCGTGTACGGCGTTTCCTTCGTGTTCGCGATGATGTCGGTGGGCGTGGCCCTGGTTGTACTTCGCGCGCCGCGATCCTTCCTCCTGCCGCTCGCCATCCTTCCGCCGCTGTACTTGCTGCCCGACCTGCCTCCGCCTCTCGCGGGACAGGACACCGCCGTCGCCGTGCAGGGGAACGCGCCCCAATCGGCGCGATGGACCGTCGACGCGATCCGTGAACTCCAGAACCGGATGGCGATGCAGTCGCTGCAAACCTCCATCGACGCCAACCGGCCGTCTCCGACGTTGCTGCTCTGGCCCGAATCCCCCGCGCCGCTCTACTTCTACACCGATCCGGAATTCCAAGCCGAGGCCAAGCGCCTGGCCCGCACCATCCGCACCCACTTTCTGTTCGGCACGGTGGCGTACGATCCCCGCACCAACGCTCCGCTCAATCGCGCGTTGCTCCTGAATCCCAATGGCGAGCCCGTGACCTCCTACGACAAGATGTACCTGGTGCCCTTCGGCGAGTTCGTGCCGCCGGTGTTCACTTGGGTGAATCGCATCACGCAGGAGGCCGGCGACTTCCAGCCCGGCAAGCAGGTGGTGGTCTCGCGGATCGACAATCACACCTTCGGTACGGTGATCTGCTACGAATCGGCGTTCCCGGAACTGGTGCGCCGCTTCGCCGACGAAGGCGCCGAGATGATCGTCAACCTCACCAACGACGGCTACTTCGGCCGGACCTCCGCGCGAGGCCAGCATCTGCTGCTTGCCCGCATGCGCGCCGCCGAGAACCGCCGCTGGCTGTTGCGCGTCACCAACGACGGAACCACGGCGGCTATCGATCCGGCCGGGCGCATGACCGATACGCTGGCGCCGTTCGAGTCCGTGGCGGGCCGGTTGAACTTCAACTGGATTCCGCTGAAGACCGCCTACACCCGCCACGGCGACTGGTTCGCCTGGATGTGCCTGGCGCTCGGTCTCCTCGCGGTGGTCGCCTGCCGCTTCCGGATCGAGCTCAGAACCGCATCTTGATCGGGATCGACGCGGGCTCGTTCGACACCGGCTTCCCGCGGTCTCGGCCGCGCCTGGTGTTCTACCGGGCAGGAGTCGATCCGCTGGCCGAGGACCGGCTGGGGAGGCGCGGGACGAAGTGGTGCTCCGCGCGGGCCGCCGCCTCGGCGCGCCCGTGGCGCCCGGAATCGGACGACGTTGGCCCGAACGAGGCGGGAGTGTTCGGGCATGATGCGCCAGCCGAGGAAGGTGAAACCATCCCTGGTCCGATGAGGACTCGGCGGTCGCGACCGAGCTACGCGGGCGTCAACGCCGAAGAGCGCGGCAGGTCCGGCGGTCCATCGGGGCGCCGCCCTCGCGTGTCGCCGCCAAGCGAGCAGCCCGATTGCATGACCCAAAGGGCTGCGAAAGGCACCAGCTTAGACCTTCGGATCTTCTTATCCCTCGTGACCAGGGGAACGCCGTGGACAATACTGGTCGCTGCAATCAACTCGTCCGCGGGATCGCTCGAAAAGTCCAGTTCCGTCGACTTCCGACAGATCGCCACATCCAGGGGCCACACTCGGACTCTGGTGAGAATTTTCGCGAATTCGGGAGACCGTACATCAAGCGCAATTCGCCCCAGTTGCGCCAGCTTCGCCAATTCCCACAAGACGATGGCCGATACACCCCACGGTTCGGATGTGAGCAGCGCCAGTTCGGCGGGCTTTAGTGAGCCATCCAAGGCGTACAACAGAATGTGGGTGTCAAGATTCAGCATTCCAGCCGATTCCAGTGGAGAAAACATCGCCCGACACCTTTACCTTCCCCTTCATGCTCCCGATGAGGGAAGCGCATCCGGAGTCGGCGGGGATGACCCGAGCGACGGGTTTTCCATGTTTGGTCACGACGATGCCTTCCGGATCGAGGTGATCGAGCAGCGAAAGACACTGCTCCTTGAATTTGGAAGCGCTAATTTCCATCATAATTCAGTCTAGCCTAAACCTTTGACGATTGACTAGTCAGAACAACTGGTCAGATTGCTGGCGGACGGCGCGTGACCACGGGCGATCCGGCCAAGTTCGAGGAGCGGATGCCAAGCTGGCGCTCGTTTTCGTTGTGGCTTGCCGGTTCCGGATCGAGCTCAGGACCGCATCTCGATCAGGGCAACATCCTCCGCGGCCGCGGCGACTTGCAATTCGCTGTCAAGGGTAGCGAGTGGCAGGCAGCGGCCGCGCGCCAGTTCCAGGTAGGCCGCGTCGTAGAGAGACAGGCGGTGGCGCGCGGCCAATTTCGCCGTGGCGCCCCATGCCTGACGGCCGGTCTCCGGATCCACTGTGATAGGAAGGAGCGCGAGGTCGGCAAGTGCCTCGTCTCGAAAAGTGGAATCGGACCTGCCCTTTCGAACACCCATTTCAAGAACGTTGGCAACCTCCAGTCGCCAGAGCGCCGGAACCCATGCCCCGGATTCCACAACTCGCGCGAAGACAACAGAGACCTCTTCCGTGGTTTCGGCGGAGTAGACCCAAGCAAGAGCGACGGAACTGTCGAGAACCAGACTCACGGCCGGCCCTCGTCGCGATCGGTCTTGAAAGCCCCCCAATCGAAACGTTCAGACGACAGGCGTTCCGCACGGGCACGAATGCGCTTCGCGGCTGCCTTCGCCCTCTCCCGATCAATACCAGTAGCGCTGGCAACCAAACGAGCGACGGGTTTGCCGTGTCTGGTGATCACGATTTCTTCACCCCGTTCCACGCGGTCCAAAAGAGAGCCTAGGGTGTTCTTGGCTTCGAAGGCGCCGATTTCCTGCATGCTCTTCTCCTTAAGCTAGCTGAAGCCAGCTTAACACAGGAATGCTGAACTTGGGGAGGCCGCTGGGTTCACCACGCGCTTTTCCTTGCCTTGCGAGGCCGGCAGGAAGTACGGGCGGGCCTTCAGGTGCTGGTTGAAGTGATACTCGTGCGCGGTGCCATGGATGTCGTTGGTGCCGCTCTTGATTTGCACGTTGACCGCGGCGCCGCCGGCGTAGCCCCGCTCGGCGTCGAAGCTGTTGGAGACGATGTTCACCGTCTCGATCGCGTCCATCGACGGAACGTAGCCCGCGATGTGCGGCAGCCACGGATGACCGGTGGTTGCGCCGTCCACGCGAAAATTCTCCGACTGGGAATTGGTGCCGTTGGCGTTGACCTGCAGCGACCGCGACGGATTCGCCGGAACCGAGTGCGCGTTCACCGGCGGCGTCATGCCGGGCACGGTGAGCAGCAGATTCTGGTAATTGCGCGTGAACGGCACAGGCACGTTAGCGAGGTCGGTGGCGGTGATCTCGGCGCGCACGTCGGTGGTGTCGGTCTTGAGCACGGCCACCGCCGCGCTGACCTTCACCGACTCGGTGACCGCGCCCACGCTGAGTTCGACATCGACGCGAACGGTCTGGTTGGCGGCCACCGAAACTCGCTGCTAGGTGACGCTTTGGAAGCCGGTGCTCGAGATCGTAACGTCGTAGGCGCCCGCCGGCACGGTCGTAATGACGTACGAACCTCCGTCGCCGGTGGTGGTGGAGAACTCCTGGCCGGTGCCTTTGTTCACGGCTTTCACCGCGGCGCCGGGAACGGCGGCTCTGCTGCTATCGGTTACGCCGCCGACGATGGTGCCGTACAGCACCTGCGCCGGAGCGCTGCTTACCAAGGCCGCCGCGACAGCGCCGCGAGGATACGAGTGGACGAGTTTCTTGTTGTCAACCTGGCAACTCCCTTTCGGTCATGGTAACAGGCACGCGATGCCGCTCCAGCAGCAGCGCCGCCGAATCGTCGCCGTGGTCGCGCGCGGCGATCGCATGGCGCCATGCCGCCGCCGGGTCGCCGGCTACGGCGTACATCTCCGCCAAGGCTGCGTGCGCCGGAGCCAGCGACCCGTCCAACCGCACGGCCTCGAGCAGCAATCCGAGAGCCCGCGCCCGGTCTCCGCTGGACCGCAACAGCGCGGCGAGATGGTAGTACGGCTTCGCGTTAGAAGGCTCCGCCGCGATCCACGCCTTCTGCTCGGCGATGAGGCGCCCGGCGTCCTCGCTCAGCGCGAACTCGGCTGTTTCCCTCCATAGGTCCATGGAACGCAACGATAGCATTCGCGAGAGCCGTGCGCGAGGATATCATGGAAGCGAATGCGGTCCGTGTCGCTCATCGTATGCGTGTCCGCCGCCTTGGCCCAGGATGGCGGCGAGCTCTTCGAAAGGAAGATCCGGCCCGTTCTGGCCGAAAAGTGCGAATCGTGCCATTCCGGCAAGCTGAAAGCGCCCATGGGCGGGCTCCGCGCCGACACGGCCGCCGGCCTGCGCAAGGGCGGCGATAGCGGCCCCGCCATCGTCCCTGGCGACGCGGCCAATAGCCGCCTGCTACGCGCGATCTCCTACTCGAGCCTCGACCTCAAGATGCCGCCCGCGGGCAAGCTGCCCGCCGAGGTCATCGACGATTTCCGCCGCTGGATCGAACTGGGAGCTCCCGATCCTCGCCAGGACGCCACGCCGGCGCCCGCCGCCAAGGCCGTCGACTTCGACGCGGCCCGCCGCTACTGGGCCTTCCAGCCGGTGCGCCGTCCGCCGGGCGAAAACCACTCGGTCGACTCCTTTCTGCTTGAAAAGCTCGCCGCCAAGGGGCTGCGATTCGCGCCGCCGGCCGAGCGCATCGACTGGATCCGCCGTGTCACGTTCGACCTCACCGGTCTCCCTCCCACGCCCGCCGAAATCGACGCCTACGCCGCCGACGCTTCGCCCGGCGCGGACGAGTCCGTCGTCTCCCGTCTGCTCCGGTCGCCGCACTATGGCGAGCGCCAGGCGCGTCATTGGCTCGACCTCATGCGCTTTGCCGAAACCAACGGCCATGAGTTCGACAACGACAAGCTCGACGCCTGGCGCTACCGCGACTACGTGATCCGCGCCTTCAGTCGGGACGTCCCCTACGACCGCTTCATCCGCGAGCACATCGTCGGCGACCTGATCGCCGAACAACGAGCCACGCCCGATGGCGCGTTCCTCGAGTCGCCGCTCGGCACCTCGGCGTTCTGGTTCGGCGAAGTACTCAACAGCGCCACCGATTCGGTGAAGTCCCGCGCGGACGCCGTGGACAACCAGATCGACGTCTTCGGCAAGGCGGTGCTCGGCCTCACCGTCGGATGCGCGCGTTGCCACGATCACAAGTTCGACCCGATTCCAACGGCCGACTATTACGGTCTGGCGGGCATCCTCCACTCGACCAATATCCGCGAAGCCGTGATCGATTCGCCCGCGCGCGCCCGCGAAATCCAAGCCGGTGTGGAGAAGATCGCCGCTGTGAACGAGCGCATCTCCGCGCAGCTGCCGCCCGCCTCGCCCGCCGCGCCCGCGCCGGTTGCGTTGCGGGAAGGCGACGTGTTGTTCGAGGGTTTCGAGGGCTCGTCGTTCGGCGAGTGGATGGTGTCTGGCGCGGCGTTCGGCGCCGGTCCGGCGCGGCGCGTTCCTCCCAATCAACCGCTGGGCGGCTACGCCTCGGAAGGAATCGCCAATTCGTTCGGCCCCGGCAGCGGCCGGCTCACCGGATCGCTCACGTCGAAAAAGTTCAAGATGCCGAAGCTGTGGGTCCACATCCGGCTGGCCGGGACCAAGCTTCCTCCCGGCGTGAAGCCCGATGCCTCGGTGCGCGTCACGTTGGTGGCGGACGATCACAAGAGCCAGAATTGGCTGCCGTCCGGCAATCCGGCCCTCGAGTGGAAGACCATGCGGATGACCAAGGAGATCGGCCGCACCTGCTATTTCGAGATCGTCGACCGGTCGCCCGATGGGCATCTCGCTGTCGACGCGATCGTTATCTCGGATCACAAGGAGCCGCCATCCACCGCGCCTGCGCCCTCCCCCGGCCCCGCCGTTCGTGAGGAACTGGCGAGTGACAACGCCGCGATCGCCGCGCTCCGTCAAGAGCGCGCCGCCATCGAGCGGGACCTACCCGAGTCGGCCTTCGGCATGGTCGCGCACGACGAGTCCATCGGCGACGTGCGGCTCCACATTCGCGGCAAGCACGACAATCTCGGCGATCCCGTGCCCAGACATTTCCTGACGATCGTCGCGGGCCGCGAACAACCGCCCGTGACGCGCGGCAGTGGCCGCCTGGAACTCGCGGATCGGATGGCAAGCCCGGACAATCCACTCACCGCGCGCGTGATGGTGAATCGGATCTGGAAACAGCACTTCGGACACGGCCTGGTGCGCACCACCGACAACTTCGGCAAGACCGGCGAGCCGCCGTCTCATCCGGAACTGCTCGACTGGCTGGCGTCGGAGTTCATCCGCGGCGGATGGTCCGTGAAGCACATGCACCGGCTGATGACCCTGTCGCGCGCCTACCGCATGTCGAGCGCGCAGGATGCCGCCGCCGGCCGCGCCGATCCGCGCAACGACCTGATGCATCGAATGCCCGTTCGGCGGCTCGAGGCCGAGGCGATCCGCGACGCCATTCTCTCCGTGACCGGATCGCTCGACCCCACGCCCTTCGGCCCGAGCGTGATGCCGCACATCGGCAAGTATCAGGACGGCCGGGGAAAGCCGCAATCGGGCCCGCTCGATGGCAACGGCCGCCGCAGCATCTATGTTCAGGTGCGGCGGAACTTCATCACGCCGATGTTCCTCACCTTCGACTATCCACCGCCGATCTCGGCCATCGGCTCACGAGGCTCGTCCACCGTGCCGTTGCAGGCGCTGATGATGTTGAACAACGAATTCGTGGTGGAAAGCGCGAAGCGCTGGGCGGACCGCACGGCCGGGACCGGCTCCGGCGCGGGCCGCGTCGAGAGTCTCTACCGCGCCGCCTTCGCCCGTCCGCCCGAAAACAAGGAAACCGCGGCCGCGCTCGAATTCGTCCAGCAAGGCGGCGAGACAGCCTGGGCCGGCCTTTGCCACGTACTGCTCAATTCCGCGGAGTTCCTCTATGTCCGTTAGCACCCGCCGCGAGATGCTCTGCCGCGCCGCCAACGGCTTCGGCGGACTCGCGCTGCTTCACATGATGTCCGCCGGCGCCGCGGCCGCGCCTCGCAAGACGCATCACGAGCCGAAAGCGAAGTCCGTGATCTTCCTGTTCATGGACGGCGGCCCCTCGCAGATCGACACCTTCGATCCGAAGCCGCGGCTCGACCGGGATCACGGCAAGAGCCTGCCGTTCAAGCCTCCCACGACGGTGTTCAACATCAGCGACAAGATCCTGAAATCGCCGTTCTCGTTCAAGCGCCATGGCCAGTCGGGAGCATGGGTGAGCGATCTGTTTCCTCACGTCGCCGAGTGCGTCGACGACATGGCGATCATCCGGTCGATGGTCGCCGATCACTCCGAGCACACGGCGGCCAACTACTTCATGCACTCCGGATCGGGCTTCCAGGGCCGCCCCAGCATGGGCGCGTGGGCCGTCTACGGGCTCGGCTCCGAGAGCGAGAATCTCCCCGGCTTCGTCGTGCTCGAAAGCGGCTTGGTTCCGCCCGGCGGCATGGATTGCTTCGGCAGCGGCTTTCTACCCGCCACCTATCAGGGGACGATGTTCCGGCGAGGCGAACATCCGATCGCCGACCTGAAGCCGCTCGAGTCCGATCCCGCCCACCAGCGCCGAAAGCTGGACCTGCTCGCAAAGCTGAACGCCGGCGTGCTCGAACGGTTCGGCGCGGTGAGCGAGATCGACGCCACCATTTCGAACTACGAGATGGCGTTCCGCATGCAAAAGGCGGTGCCCGATCTGATCGACATCTCGAAAGAGACCGAGGCGACCCGCAAACTCTACGGCATCGACGAGGAAATCACTTCGGAGTTCGGCCGCGAGTGCCTCCTCGCGCGGCGGCTGGTGGAGCGCGGCGTGCGCTTCATCGAACTGCTCACCCCGGCGCGCAAAGGCATCGACCGGTGGGATCAGCACGGCTCGCTCGAGTCCGGCCACAAGGTCAACGCGCAATCCACCGACAAGCCCATCGCCGGCCTGTTGAAGGATCTGAAATCGCGCGGCCTGCTGGACCGGACCCTGGTGGTTTGGGGCGGCGAGTTCGGCCGCACGCCCTGCGCGCAGTTCCCCGACGGCGGCTACGTGTCCCATGTGGGGCGCGATCACAACCCGTTCGGCTTCACCATGTGGATGGCCGGCGGAGGCGTGAAACCGGGAATCGTCCACGGAGCCACCGACGACTACGGTTACTTCGCCGTCGAGAACAAGGTCCACGTAAACGACCTCCACGCGACCATGCTGCATCTGCTCGGCATCGACCACCTGAGACTGACTTATCGATATTCCGGCCGCGACATGCGCTTGACCGACGTCGCGGGCAACGTCGTGAAGGAGGTGTTGGCATGAACGAGGAGATCCGGCGCGAACTCGACGCCCGGTTCGAGGAAGGTGGCTGGAGCGCGGCGCTCGCCGCCGTGGTCGCGCGGATGAACGCCGATAGCGGCACCATCCACGTCATGGAAGAGGATGGCGCGTTGCATCTGCGCGCCGCCAGCGCCGGCATCCCGGAGCGGGTGATCGACATCGTGCGCACCGTTCCGGTGGGTAAAGGCCTGGCCGGGCTCGCCGCCGAACGTAAGCTGCCGGTGACGATCTGCAACATCCAGACCGATACGAGCGGAGACGTGCGGCCGGGCGCGCGGGCGACGGGGCTGGAAGGCGCGATCGCGTTGCCCATGTTCGATGGCGATGCGGTGGCCGGAGTCCTCGGCGTCGCCAACCGCCAGGAACGCACGTTTAGCGCCGGGGAGCAGGCGCTGCTGCTCGACATCGGCCGGGAGTTGGCGAAACGGCGCGCCGCGCGGTGATATCCTGAGGGCAAAGCAGTCGATAGAGGAGTTTGGCCAACGATGTGTCCTTATAGCAAGATCAAGGCGATTTCCCGCCGGCGTTTCTTCCAGTCCGCCGGAACCGCGGCCGCGGCCGCCGCTGTCGCGCCGTCGTTGACCCGCGAGCTGCTCGCCGCTCCCTCCCGCATGCCGCAAACCCACTTCGCGGTGCATCCGTTCATCGAGGCGAATCCCAAGGCGATCTTCATCAAGCGCACCAACGTGCCGCACAAGCTGGACGAAGCGTCGAAGCTGCGCGAGGGACTGTCGCTGGCGCGCGAGGTGTTCGTGCCGGCGCACGCGGGCGTGCCTGTCTCGCATCGCATCATCCTCAAGCCGAACTTCACCAGCGTCCGCAACCGCAACCGCGCCAATGAGGATAACTGGGGCACCGGCACCGACGCCCAGTTCTACGAAGGCATGCTGATGGGCCTGAAGGAGCTGGGTCTCCGCAAGTTCCACTTCCTCGAGGCCAACAACTTCCACACGTGGAACTACCGCGGCCTGGTCGATATCAACGAGCGGCACGGCGTCGACATGAACGAGCCCGAGCGGCGCGTGCGCAACTTCCAGGAAGGCTACGAGATGACCTGGACCAAGGTGCCCGAGCCGGTGGTCTACTCGCGCATTCCCCACTACGCGCCCATCAACGAGCCCGATACCTGGCTGCTCAACATCGCCAAGTGGAAGTCGCACGGGATGTGCATGACGCTCGCCACCAAAAATCTGCAAGGGCTGGTGGTCAAGCCGTTCGTGCGGTTCTGCCCGGGCTGGGACATGGTGACCGGCGCGCCGGCCTGGATGCAGCCCGATATCGACAAGCAGGTGGAAAAGCGCGTCAACGGGTTCTTCGACCGCCACGTGTCGCAAGGCTACGCGCGCTACCAGAGCCGCGCCGATCTGGGCCCCGTCCATCAGGAGATCTGGGCGCATAAGACCTGCGATAACGCGCAGGTGCTCAACCCCGGACTCAACATCATCGAGGGCATCTACGGCCGCGACGGCGACGGCTTCGGAGTCGGCAACGACTTCCTCACCAATCTGGTGATGTTCGGCAAGGATCGTTTCCGCCTGGACATGATCGGCATGTACCTGGGCGGCCACGAGCCGGGCAACGTGAATCTGTTCCGCATCGCCAAGGAACGCGGCCTCACCGACACGTTCAATCCCCATGAGATCCCCGTCTACGAATGGGAGAACGGCCGCGCCGTCCGCCGCCAGCTCTCCGACTTCGAGCGCACGCCGCTGAAGACCTACTATCTGCAGCGCGACGGCGAGCCATTGTACCACCTGGTCAACGAGCCGTTCGACTACAGCAAGGTCAAGGCGTAGACGCTTCCCGGACATGAGAATCAATCTCGTCAAGAAAGCCCTCGCCGAGGGCAAGGTGCAGTACGGCACGAATTTCGGCCAGTTCCGTTCGCAGGACGTCTTGAAGATTCTGGCCCAAGCCGGATTCCACTGGGCGTTCATCGACACCGAGCACGGCGGCTTCGGGATCGAGACGATCCAGGACCTGTGCCGCATCTCGGCGAGCGTCAACTTCGCGCCCATCGTGCGCGTGGCGGACCTGCAGTATTCGCTGGTGGCGCGCGCGCTCGACGTCGGCGCCCAGGGGATCATCTTCCCCCGCGTGGAGGATGTCGCGCTGCTCGAGAAGGCGGTGAGCTGGTGCCGCTTCCCGCCGGTGGGCTCGCGCGGATTCGGGCTGGGCGCGTTCCACTTCGATCACGAGCCGGCGACGATGCCCCAGATGATCCAGCACGTGAACGACAACACCCTGGTGGTTCTGCAGATCGAGACCAAACGCGCGTTCGAGATGCGGGACGAACTGCTGTCGGTGCCGGGAATCGACGCGGTGATGATCGGTCCGGCGGATCTATCGATCTCGTTCGGCGTCCCCGGCGAGTTCCAGCATCCGCTGATCGTGGGCGCGATGGAGGCGATCCGCGATACCTGCGTATCCAAGGGGATCGCGCCAGGGACGCAAACCCGGACCCTGCAGTTGGCCAGGTTCTGGAAGGAGCGCGGGATGCAGTTCCTGGGCTGCTCGTCCGACACCGGGATGCTGTTCGAGAAGGCGAAGGAGATCGTCACGTCGCTCGACGGGATGTGATCGAAAACCGGAGCGAATCGGCGGCTTCCCGATTTTCCTGGCGTCCGCGTCATTGCGCGCCACCTCGCCAAACCAGGAACAACGCCAGGCAACTTCGTAGCGTCCATGCGAGAGTCCGGATCCAGTTGCTCCGAACTAGCCTGCGATGAATCAGGCCGTCGAAACCGGCCTCGAGGCGGGAATGACAGGGAACCTGGATCGCGGCAGTCGAGATCCAAATCAGTGCAACCAGCGCGAGTCCCACCCAAACCGCCCAGGAGGCAAGCCTTCCCCCTGCGAGGACAACAAGGGATACGGCCGAAGCCGCTTCGATCAACATCGGAGGCCCAACTACCAGCGACGTCAGCCGCGCGTGTTTCTTTTCGTAGCCCGCGAACTCCCGCTCGCCGACATTCGCGAACAAAGGGTAGTGCACGATCTGAACGAACCATATCAGGCCGGTCATCGCCAGGCTTGAACCGAGATTCGCGAGCAGAACGGCTTGCAATAACGCGTCGGTCATAGGAACTCACCGTAGCACGGGCGCGCCTCATAACAGCCAGGCTGGCCGATGCGAAAGAACGGCATCGGCAGCCGGTCTTACCCAGGCCATGGCGACTTGACTGGCGCCTCCGCTCGACTTGCTTCCACCGCTTCAACGCTTCAACGCGGCCGGGTTCGGTTTCCACCTGGCGTTGTACTCGAAGCGGATTCGCTGGACCACCTCCTGGCCTCGGCTCCCTCTGCCGCGTCCCCGGATTCACCGGTGAATCTGGCAAACCGCGCCTATCGCGGGCGCAGCAGGCCGGCCGTGAAGTGCGTCAACAGGAAACTCGGTGTGAGCTGCGAGATCACCGTGCCGGCCCGATTGAGCGCGCCGTCGATATAGCTGTCCCCCCAGACCTGCCGCTCACAGGCGTCGAGCGACCGCCGCACCAGCGCCGCTGCCGGTGCGCCAAACCCCGCGAATGCCGCGGGCACGCCCGCCACCGCGCCGAATTCCGACTGGGTCGCGCCCGGCGAGACCGTGAACACGCGCACGCCCTTTGGGTAAAGCTCGGCCGCCAGCGCTTCGCTGAAACTGAGGACGTATGCCTTGGTGGCGGCGTAAACGGCGAAATACGGCACTGGCTGGTAGCCGATGGTCGAGGCCACATTCAGTATGCAGCCCGAGCCGCGCGCCGCCATCTTGCGCCCGAGTTCCAGGCTCAGAACCGTGAGCGCCTCCGTATTCAGCCGGACCATCCCGAGCACCGTCTCCATCGGCGCCTCGACAGCCGGCCCGTAGGCGCCACGCCCGGCATTGTTCACCAGCATGTCCGGTAAGGTTGTGATCTGGTCGAGCAGCGAACGGACACCCCGGGGGTCGGCCAGATCGGCCGTGATCGCAGTCACCTTGCGCCCGGTCTCCGTACCGATCTCCCTCGCCAGCGTTTCCAGCCGGTCGGCCCGCCGGGCTACCAGAATGACGTCACACCCCCGACGGGCTAGTTGTCTTGCGTATTCGGCGCCGATTCCGGCGGACGCGCCGGTCACCAATGCGGTCCCATGAATTCTCACCTCTGTTGGATGCTGGGCTGGCCGTTCGGGACTTCTAATTCACCAGGTGTCGTTCCCAGGAATGCGGTTTATCGATTTATCACGCGTCGCGTGGTCGTGCGCTTGGCCATCTCCGAGTAGTGCGAGCCCCGCTCCTCGATTAGCGCGAATGATGGCGGCCACCCGTGCGAATCGCCTCGGCGGTCGTCGCTATGGCATGGCGCCTCTCAGGCGGTGGGCGCGCGCGGCTTTGGCCTGGGCGCGTTCCACTTCGATCACGAGCCGGCGGCGCTACCCCAGATGATCCAGCACGTGGACGACAACACGCGGGCGGTCCCGCGGATCGAGACCAAACGCGCGTTTGAGAACCGGCGCCAGGGATCGACGCCGTGATGATCGGTCCGGCGGATCTGGCGATCTCGTTCGGCGTCCCGGGCGAGTTCCAGCACCCGCGGATCGTGGGCGCGATGGAGGCGATCCGCGATACCTGTGTGTCCAAGGGGATCGCGCCGGGGACGCAAACCGGACGCCGCGGTTGGCCAGGTTCTGGAAGGAGAGCGGGATGAAGTTCCTGGGCTGCTCGTCCGGCGCCGGGATGCTGTTCGAGAAAGCGAAGGAGATCGTCACGTCGCTGGACGCGAGGTGATCGCCCGCCGGCTTCACGCTGCCAGACACGGCAGGAGCCACGGCCATAGCTTCCGGTGCGCGGTAACGGGCCGTGGTCCCGCTGTTCGATGGCGGGCGCCAAAGGTAAGGCAGGTCTCGGACTTCAGGTCGCCGTGCGGCGGGCAACCGCCCATTGCGAAAACCTGTCGCCATGCCCGGACGTAACGCAACAGGGTTTGCAACGCGTGAAGCTCGGCAAGCGCGAAGGTGGCCGGTTCATCGCAAAATCGGTCGCTTCCGCAATCGGATTGGTTCAAACACGGGCGGCGTACCAATCTACGGATGCCTGTGCCGTCAGGCACGAGTCATTGACCGGAACGGACCAGCCTCTCTACTAAAGACGGGGCCACCCGGTGTAGGAACGCGAACAGCTTGACGAGGCCGATTCAGATCTCGAACTTGTCGCGCTGGAAGCCTCTCCAGAATTCGCCGGCCAACCGATCGGGAGAGATCTTGGCCCGGCCCCGGCCGGCAGTCATCGCAGTGTCCACAGCGGATGGAAGCACTTCGAACACCTTGACCGAAGTACCTTCCAGTTGCCAACGCAGCGTCTTTGAGAAGCTGTGCAAAGCCGCCTTGGATGCGCAGTAGATCGAGGCGGTCTGCTTGGGAACCAGGGCGAGCCCAGGAGAGACATTAACGATCGCCGCATTGTCCCGGAGGAGGAGCATCGGGAGGAACTCCCGGCAGAGCAGGACTGGCGAAAGAAAATCCACGTTGAGCTCTTCCTCGATCTGGTCAGGAGTGGAATCGAGGAAGGGCCTGATGTTTTGAATTCCTGCATTGTAGATCAGACGTGAACCGGATCTCGTACACGCCGACCGCACCCGGCTTCAACGCGACCTCCGCGCCGGGCGCGGTTACGTCCCCATACGCCAGCGGCATGGACGGCTTGGCGAAGTCGAAGTAGACTTGGCAGCACCTGGGTCCGAGAGTCGAGTCGCCGAGGGTAAACGGCGCCAAGGGAACGGGGCCACGCGGCGCCGTCCCCGTTGGCACGGGAGGATTCGTCTTACCAAGGCCGGTCGCGACGAATCGTCAACCGGTCGCCCGGCCGCACCGGCGGAGCACCCGGACCGACAGGTGCTCCATCGCGCTGGATCTCGACGAGGCGCGGATTCGCGAATCCGACGCGCGCCCATACCGGAGCGGTCTCCTGACCGGCGGCGATCATCGAAGAGCCCGCTAACGTTTCTTCTCCCACGCCCGGCCGGGACTTGTCCGTTTCCCATGGGAACTGAACGGTCACGAAGGCGGTGTCGCCCAAACCGGGAAGGTAGCCGTCACCGGACCCCACCCACGGGCATGTCCGAGGTACGCTCTTCCGCGCCGGGCTCGCGTTAACGGAGCGTCGCGCTCCACCACGCCAGTTTCAACGGCCACGACGGAGGCTCGGGCGGTCCGCCCGAGTCGAGGAAATCCGGCTTCAGAACCTCCACCATCGCGGCGGGCAGCCGCACGCCGAACTCGAGCACTTGGCCTGGGGCGACTGCCGGTATCAGGAACGGCGATTTGCCAATGTCGAAGGCGCTCGCCCGGACGATCCGTGGCTCCTTTTGCGCGTGGCAGAGAGAGCCGAGCGTCCAGACGCCGATGACGGCAAGACGTACCATACCGGTACCGCCTCAGTTGCCCGAGGAATCGGACGACGGCCGAGCCGGTGGATCGGCGTCCAGATACTCGATCCAACTCGTCATCATCTCTTCCTCGCTCTTGTCGCCCCAGCGGATGCGGCGCGACGGATCGGGATTCGCCTTGTTGTTCGGGCTGTTGTCGTAGTGGACCACCACTTTCAACACGCTGCCCTTCTCCACGAAGACAGGCTCCTTCAACCGGTACACGAGCTGCCATTCGAAGTCATACTTGGGGATGCTCAGCAGGATCTCCTTGCGGCCGTCCGGCCGCGTGAGTTCGTACACGACATCCTTGCCGCGGTAGTGAAAGTGCGGCGTGAAGCTGAGCAGCATCTTGCCTTTCTCGAACGTGTAGCAGCGCTTCACTTCGTGATTGGACTCGTTCGGCGGAATCTCGAAGAAGAAGTTGCGGAGGTCCATGCGCCGCATCACCTTTTTCGGCGGACCCGGCGCGAGATAGAAGCCCACCGACGTCCGGTCGGTCCGCGGCGGGCCGGCCACCCTCGCGTAGTGCACCACGAACTCGAGCCGCGCGCCCGCCGGCACCCACTTCGCCGAGCCTTCCGGAAACGCGTCCGGCTGGCGGCCCGGCAGGAACGACGCGAGCGCGCCCTCCTGGAATCCGGTCAAGTACGGCAGGTTCGCCGGCGCGGACGCGCAGGCATCGTTCACCACGGGCGCGTCCATGGAAAGGCGCGTCAGCTTTCCATCCACGATCATGAAGTCCTTCAATGCTTTCATGCCCTGGATGGTGGTGGCTCCGGCCTCGCCGGATTCGATCAGATTTACGTGGACGTGATGCACCACTTCGCGGTTGCCCGGCTTGATCTCGGCGGCGCGAATCCAGAAGCCTTCCTTAAAGTGGGTGTCGACGAAGAAGTGCTCGTAGGCGTCGTTGCCTGGGGTGACTTTGAAATCCTCGCCGATATCGACCACCACTTCCGGCTTGCCGAGATGCCAGCCTTCCACGAACTTCGGTGGAGTGGGCATGTTCTTCGGATCGCCTTCCGGCGCGCCGTTGTCGGCCCACTGCTTGATTGCGTCGCGGTCGGCCGGCGACAAGCGCGCGTCGTTGGCGAACTGGCCGTGGCGGGGATCGGCGAACCAGGGCGGCATCTTGCCGCTCAGCACCGAGTCACGGATCGCCTTGGCCCACGGGCGCGCCGACTTGTACTCGAGCAGGGACATCGGCGCGATGTCCTTGGGTCGATGGCAGCCCGCGCAGTTCTTGTGCAGGATGGGGGCGATGTCCTTGGAGAAGGTGGGGACGGGCGCGGCGGACAGGCAAGCGGCCGCGGCCAGCGCGAAGGCGATCCTCGGAGCGGTCACGTCCGCAAGGATATCATTTCACGCGCCAGGGCGAATGCGGCCCAGCGCGGCGCTTGCGGCCCTTGCCACCTCGGCGTCGCGATCGTACATCAGCTTCGACAGGGCGTCGATCGCCTTCGCGTCCTTCCGCACGCCGATCGAGTTGATCGCGCCCACCAGCAGCTTGCCCTTCAGCCTGGACAAAGCCGAGCGGAGCGCGTCGTCCACCGCCGGATCGGGGATCGGCTCGAGCCCGGTCCGCGCGTAGTGCGACAGCCGCTCGTCTGGCAACAGCGCCGCAAGCGCCGGAACGGCCGACGGGCCGCCCACCGCGGCGAGCCGCTGGCAAGCCTTGGCCTTCGCGAAGAACGTGGCGGACGAATCTTTCAGAATCTCGATCAGCTTCGCCTCGGGCAGCGCCGCGATCTCGCCGGCGGCGCCGTAGCGGGGATCGTTCATCGCCGGAGCCTTCTGTCCTTGCGCCATGGCCGTTCTCCTCAGACCCGCCAGCCGTCGCGCATCGCGCGCGACCTCATCCGGTTCGCCTGCTCGTCGCCGATGAAGGTGTCCGTCGCGGGATCGAAGCGCAGCTTCCGCCCGAGTTGGAACGCGATGTACGCCGCGTGGCAGGCGATGTGCGTCTGCGCGGCGGCGAGGGCGTTGGCCCGGGCCGGTCTGCGCGACTTCACGCAATCGAGGAAATCCCGCACATGGCGCGTGGTGGCCTCGCCCGCTTCCTCGCGTGTGGCGTCTTTTGCCTGCGATTTCAGATCGGCCGGAACCTCCACCTTGCCGCCGTCGGCCGTCTCCACGAAACCGGCGTCGCCCTCCATGCGGAACGCGCAACTGCCCAGCCCCATGAATCCTTTGTCGCGGATGACGAGCTTCAGTCCGTTGGCGTAGCGGCACTCGATCGAGTAGGGCGTGTCCGATCCCATGCCCTTCGGGTCGTACTCCACCGGCGCCGTTCCATCCATGCCCGCGGCCCACTGGCATAGATCCACGGTGTGCGCGCCCCATTCGAGGATCCCGCCGCCGTGGAAATCGAAATAGCCGCGCCACTTGCCTTGCACGTATTGCGAGTTGTAGGGGCGCCACGGCGCGGGGCCGAGCCAGCGGTCCCAATCGACCACTTGCTTGGGCGGCTCCGGCTCCTCGGGCAGCCACGCATGCGTCGTCGCTGGAGGCCATCGATCGCCGGGGCCGGCTTCGGCGTGCAGCGTATGCACCTTCCCGAGCTTGCCGGAGCGGGCCAGATCGAACGCGGTATTGAAGTTAATGCCGTTGCGGCGCTGCGTGCCCGCCTGATAGACGCGGCCATTGCGCTGGAAGTTGACGGCCAGCGCGCGGCTCTCGGCGATCGTCATGGAGCACGGCTTTTCGCAGTAGACGTCCTTGCCTGCGTTGCCGGTCATGATGGCGAGCGGCGCGTGCCAACGGTCGCCGGTGGCGATGAGCACCGCGTCGATATCCTTGCGGGCCCACAGTTCCTCTTGCTCGGAGTACATCGAGCAATCGCCGTTGCCGTACTTCTTGTCGGCCATGCTTTTGACGGCTTCACGGCGTTCGTTGCGAACGTCGCAGATGGCGAGGAACCGCACGTCGCTTTGGGCGAGGAACGACTGGAGGTCGCGCGTGCCGCGGCTGCCGATGCCGAGTCCACCGAGCGTGACGCGGTCGCTGGGAGGCGTGGCGCCGGCGAGTCCGAGGACCGAGGCCGGGACGATCATGGGCGCGGCGGCGGTTCGCTGAAGTAGTCCGCGGCGCGAGAGTGTTTCGTCGGTAGGCATTTGTCGCTCCGGGCCCAGTATATCGCCGGCGGGCGGCCGTCAACTCCGCGCCGGGCGGTCCGCGTGGCCGAGGTCCCTGTCTGGCGCGACGCGATCCCGCACACGCCGCTTCAGTTCCGCGATCTCCTGGAAGCGGCCCTCCGCCGCGCGCGACCATACCGGTTCGCCATCCACCCGCACCTCGAACACCCCGCCCGTGCCCGGCCGCAACGCCACCTCGCCGAGTTCGCTTTCGAACGTAGTCAACAGTTCCTGCGCCATCCAAGCGGCGCGCAACATCCACCGGCACTGGGTGCAGTACTCGATCTCGACGCGGGGGTGGGAAGCGGGGCTCGTCATGCAGCAACTCGAAAGGCCAGTTGGGGTGTGAACGCGGCCGCCCACCCTGACGATACAATTATTTCAGGTAATGCGGTCAGCCAGATTGTCCGCGGCGTTGGCGATATGGGCATTCGCGGCGGCGGCGCAGCAGCGGAGTCCCGTCCCCACCCGCACCGAACTGCGGAAAGCGGTCGACGAGTTCCTTGCGCAGACTCGCGCGATGGGCCTGCGCGCCGATTCGCCCGCGGCGGAGGCAAAGACGCGCCAAACCCGCGGGGCGTGGCACGGGCGGCTGTTCCACAACGTCCGAAACAACTTCCTGGATGCCGTGCCGCACGAGATCGTGCAGCGGGGCGGAACCAAAGGTCTGCTTCGGCGCAATCAGTTCGGCGTCAACCTGACGGGTCCGGTGATCGTCCCCAAGCTCTACGACGGCGGGAAGAACACTTATTTTTCGGTCACTTTCGAGGGCATGCGGGAAAAGGTGGCGCGCACGAATCTGCGTACGATCCCGACCATGGGGGAACGTACCGGCGACTGGGCTCACGTGGTGGACGCCGCCGGACAGCAACTGCCCATCTACGATCCCGCATCCACCGCTCCGAATCCGGCGTTCCGGGAGGGCCAGCCCGTGAACGCCGCGAACCTCAAGTTCGGCCGTTCGCCGTTTCCCGGGAATCGCATCCCGGCGGCCCGCCTGGATCGCACGGCGCAAGAGACGCTGACGCTGTATCCGGCGCCAAACGCCAACGCGGGGCCTTTCTTCCGAAACAACTTCTTCATCCTCGCGCCGGAGATCAACCGGGCCGACGGGATCGTGGCGCGCGTGGACCACACGGCCAGCGACCGGCACCGGTTCGGAGTGGGGCTCAACTACTCCAACGGTTCGGACGGCCAAGCTCCGTGGTTCCCGTCGATCGCCAATCCGGGCTCGGTCCCGCGCGACCGGCGCGGCCGGCGGTTGACGCTCGAGCACGTGCTCACCTATTCGTCGCGCAACATCAACACGCTCACGGCGGACCTCGCCACCGACCAGTCGGAGAACAAGCCCCTACTCGATTCGGGCGGCCAGCCGTTCCCCTACTACCGCTTCAACTCGACTTATCTGGGAATGGGCCAGTCCTATCCGGTGTCCCGCAACGCAAGGAACACGTTCACGATCACCGACGGATTCACGACGCGATGGAAAGAGCACCGGCCCCGCGCCGTGATCCAGATGACACGCGAACAGGTCAACTCGTTCTGGCCGCAGTATCCCACGGGATCGTTCCGGTTCGGCGCGCCATACACCAGCCTGCCTGGAATCGTGAACACGGGACATCCCTTCGCGAGCTTCCTCCTCGGCGGCGTGGAAGTGGCCGAGCGGTCCGTGGTGGCGTCGCCCAGCTATTTCCGGCGTTCCCGTTTCCTGTTCGGTTTGCGGGATCAGTGGGACCTTCGTAAAGGCCTCACGCTCAGCCTGGCCGTCAACTTCGACGGCGCCACGCCGCGGGTGGAGAAGTACGACCGCCAGTCAACCGTCGCGTTCAATCGCATCAATCCCCTCAATGGGCGTCCCGGAGCGCTGGCGGCGGCGGGACTCGACGGTTTCGGCCGGGCGTTCCAACCGTACCAGTTCAAGGCCGAGCCGAGCGCCAGCCTGGCGTGGAACATTCTCGGCAAGACGCAGTCGGTTCTTCGCGCCGGCTATTCGAGGTCGTACACGCCGACTCCCGTCTACCTCGGCCAATGGGGAACGCAAGCGTTCAACGGAAGCCCGACATGGGTATCGCTCAATCCCCAGCTCCAGCCGGCGTTCACGCTCGCCAACGGGTTTCCGCCGCTGACGCGCCCGTTCCCCGATGTCCGGCCGGACAGCGCCAACTTCACGGTCGCCGACCTGATCGAGCCGACGGGCCGTCAGCCGACCTACCAATCGATGTCGCTCTCGGTCGAACACGAAGCCGGATTCGCGACCGTGGTGACCGCCGGGTTCGGACACAGCGAGGGCCGCAACATGTTCCTCAGCAATTCGGGTTCGAATCCGAACGCGATCCACCTGGACTCGCTGGCGTTTCGCGATCGATTGAACGACGAGAACTTCAACCGCTCGTTGCGGCCGTTTCCGCAGTACCAGAAGTTCGACGTGTACAGTTCCTGGCCCGAGGGCCGCTATCAGCGCGACGCGGGATACGTCCGGGTCGAGAAGCGAACCTCGGGTGGACTGTCGCTATCGGCCTACTACGAGTTCTCCAAACAGATGGACAACTACTCGGGTCCGGGAGGAGTGCAGGACTACTTCAACCGGCGCAACGAATGGGCGCTGACAGCGAGCAATACACCGCACCGGCTGTCGCTGAGCTACATGTACGAACTGCCGATCGGAGGGAGCAAGACATTCTTTCCGGTGAGCGACTGGCGCCGCTTCGTGGTGGACGGATGGAGCCTGAGCGGCCAGACCACGGTGACCAGCGGCGAGCCGGTCGCGCTCCGTCCGCAGTTCAACAACACGGGGGGAGTCGTGGAGGCGTTGACGGTGAACGTGGTTCCCGGCGTCGATCCGCATGTCGCCAATCCGAGTCCCGATCAGTGGTTCAACCCCGCCGCGTTCGCGCATCCGGCGGACTTCAGCATCGGCAACGCGTCCCGCACCCATCCCACGCTGCGGATGCCGGTGAATCAAAATCACGATCTGTCGGTGAACAAGCGCATCCCGCTGTCGCCGGAGCGTAGCGTGGAGCTGAGCGCGGTGGGCCTCAACTTCGTCCACCACGCGGACTGGACCGAGCCCGACGCCGTGATCGGAACGGCGGCGGCGCCGAACGTGAACGCGGGCAGGATCGTCGGCTCCCGCGGCGGCCGCGTCATCCAAGTGGGATTGAGGTTCAACTTCTGATGCGAGCCGCGACCCTCTTCGCCCTGTTCGCGGCGGCCGCGCCGGCCGCGAATCCGCCGGTGAAAATCGGACCGCGGACTGCGATCCGCGTCCCCTACTGGTCCGATGGGAGTCCGGCGGGTCCGGTGTCGGCGAAGGTCAACGGACAGCCGGCGAAGGTGACGCGAACCCTGAGCCCGGACGACGATTTGATGATGCTGCTGGTGCTGGACCTGGCGGGCGATCTGGCGCAGGCCGACCCGGCGCGGGAAGCCGTGATCGCGGCGGCCGGCAAGCTGCCGCCCAACGCCTACGTGGGCTTGCTGCGGGCGCAGGATGGGCTGCGCGTACTGTCCGACCCGAGCCCCGATCGCGGCCCGCTCGCCGAGACCATCCGCGCCCTGAACATCGGCGGACGCGCCGGTCTGCTCGACACCGTGGAAACGGCCGCGCAGCTCGGCGACGCTGTGCTGGCCAAGTCCGCGGTGCGCGTCGCGATCTTGTACATCACCGATTCCAGCATCGGCAACTACCGCGAGGATTTCACGAATCCGGTAGTCAACTCGGGCGATTCGCGCGACATGAGCCGCCGGTTTCCCGAAGGACTGGTGAAGGAGAAGATCTCGCGATTATCGGCCTCGCTGGGATCGGCTGAGACGCCCCTGTTCATCGTCCACCTGAATTATCAGAGCGACCGCATCAGCGAGGCGTATCAGACAGGTCTGCTCGAGATCGCGACCGCGTCGGCCGGAACGGCCGTGTTCTGCCGTTCGGTGGCGGAGATTCCCTCCGCGATCGACCAGGCGTTCGCCTCGATCGGGTCCCATCGCAGCTTGGAGATCCAGCTTCCGCCGGGGAAGGCGCGCCAGTGGGATGTCGAACTGGCGGGGGAAGGCGGCGCGCTTCGGTACCGCCAGAGAATCTCGGGCAGAAAGTGAGGAACCCATGAAGATCGCGTCGTTGGCGTTGACGGTCCTGGCGGCCGCGTTGGCGATCCTGTGGCGGCGCGACGCGGCCGGCCTGATTCGGGCTTCGCAGGAGGCATCGGAACTGCGGGCCGCGAACGCAGACCTGAAGTCGGAACTGCAACGCGCGGCGGCCGCCGCGGCCGAGCGGCCCGAGCCCGAGCCGGTTCCGGAGGAGAAACCCAAGGAGAAGGCCGTTCCGGCCACCGTGGTTCGCGAGGATACCGCGACTCGCGACGAATTGGTGAAGCTGCTCGACGAGAAGCAGGCGCGGCTGGCGGAGGCGCGGCGCGAGAAGCAGGAGCTGGAGCGTAAGCTGCTCGAGTCGGAGGAAGCGGCGGCGGCGGCGAAGGCGGAGCGGGACAAGCATCGGGAGTCGTTGCGCGACCTTCAGGACCGGCTCGATACCGCGACCCGCGTGTCGCAGGCGATGGAGGCCGAGTTGAGCGGCCGCAACGACCGCGCCGTGCGCATCGATTCGGCCAATCGCGAGTTGGCCGCCAAGGCCGCCGAATCCTCCAAACGCGCCGAACGCCTGGCCAAATTGGGAGAGGAGATCGAGGATCTGGCCCGCCGCAGAGGCACGTACCTGGCGAACCTGCTGCGCCGCTATCGCGAATTGACCGACCTGTATCGCGCGGTCGCCCTGCGCCAGAACAACCCGCGCGAGACCGGGGTCACCGCGGGCACGGATCTGTCGCGCATCCAGAACGCGGTGATGCTTGCCGAGGACGACATGCGCCAGTTGCATACCCTGGACGCGCAGGTGGACCGGCTGCGCAAGGAACTGGCGGCGGCCCGGCGGTAGCGCCGCCGGCGTTTGTCCTACACGAGAGCGGGGCATTGTCCGATACCGGCGTTCGATTCCCGCCTGTAGAGTCAGATCATGGACTCGGTTCCCGTACTACTAGTGGAGGACAATCCGAGCATTCGAGAACGGCTCATCGCACTGATAGCGGCGATTCCGGGGTTGTCGCTCGCCGGCGCGGAGGATTCCGCCGAGGGCGCGCGCGCCGCGATCGCGCGAACTCGCCCGGGGCTGGTGATTCTAGATCTGCAACTGCGCGCGGACACGGGTTGGGACGTGCTGACGTCACTGGACCCGGATGCCGGTTCGCCGCGGGTGATCGTTCTAACCAACCACTCCGAGCCCGAGTTCCGGACGCGGGCGTTGCGGGCGGGCGCCAGCGGATTTTACGACAAGTCGACGGAGTTCGAATCGTTCGCCGCCGCTCTCCGCGCGATGTAACGGCACTCCCTGGAAGTACGATTCCGGTGAGGCTCAGCCCTTCATATCCACTACCGCCTCGGTGATCTGGCCGAGATACTTGCCGTTCCTCACCACATCCGCCGCGATGGCGAATCGCGGCCCCGGCGCCGTCCATCCGCGCGGAATCGAGATCTCGATGTGCCGGTGCGCACTGCCTTGGGGCGGCACTTCGATCGTCATCGACTCCGGCGACACGGTCCATTCGCCCGGAGCCGTCAGCGCAACTTCCAGCTTCATCGGCTCGGCCCAATAGTTGCGCACGTGGACTTCCAGCTTCTGGCTTTCGCCGGGCGCGATCAGCATCTGGTATGGGTACAGCCGCACCCAACTCGGGTCCAGGCCGTAGTCGATTTCGCCATCGGGGAGCAGGTCGCGGAAGAAGCTCTGCTGCTTGCGAAACTTCGCCTCGGTGGCGAGCAGGATCGAGCGGTCCACCGGATACGGCTGCCCGTGGCCGGGACAGATCGTGTCGGGCTCGCGCTCGATCAGGTTGCGCACGCTCTTCAAGTGGCTGTCGTTCTCGACGTGGTTGCGGAAGATCAGGTTGTGCCGCAGCGTGCCGTCGTTCCGCGGATTCGGAAAGAACGCGTCCCCGGTGAACGCGATCTTCCTGCCATCGATGGTGGTGAACAGCGCCATCTGATGTTCGGTGTGGCCCGGCGAGTGCTTGATCTCGAAGTCGAACTCCTCCCAGCTGAACCGTTCGCCGTCCTTGAACGCGCGGTCCACGCGGAACGGCTCGCCGAGAATGCAGCCGAGATTGTAGCCTCGCGGATTCTGGAACACGTCGACCATGTTCTCGTAGCACCAGACCTTGCAGGCGTGATGGCGCTTCAGGTGCGGGAATCCGTTCATGTGATCGTCGTGCATGTGGCTCGGCATGGCCACGTCGACGGTCTTCAAGCCGAAGTCGCGCTTCAACCGGTCGATGGAGTGCTCCTGGAACCGGATGCGGTCAGTGGGCGCGGTGGCTCTTTCGAAGTTGCCGAAGTGCATGCCGGAAGCCGATCCGTAGTCGATGAACAACGCCTTGCCCGATTGCGAGACGATCGCGTAGAAGGACGACGTGGTGGTGTAGTGGCATAGCAGATGACGGCTCACCACCTGCGGCCGGCCTTCTTCCGCCGGATTGTTGCCGGTCTGGAATTTATAGTAATCGGTGAGCCGCTCGATCGTCTGGCGAATGCCCGCCGCCGGATCGGGCAAAGGATCGCCGTGGGAGGGGCACACCAGTTCCGGCTTGGCTTCTTCCAGCCGGGCGAGCGAAAAGATACCGAGGTCGATACCTTCCGATCCGCCGTAGTTCACCTGGGTGTCGAACAGGTTCACGATCTTCCCGGGCGAGTGAATCAGGTCGCCGGTGAAGGCGGTTTTCCTGCCGTCGATGTCCGCGATGAGGCTGATCGAGCCGAGCGTGTGTCCCGGCGTGGGCAGCACGAAGAACGAGTGGCGGCCCCACTTCAAGGTCGAGTAGTCCTGTAGCGCGTTGGCGACAGGCACGTCCTCGGCGAGCGTGTTGAAGTCGTTGCGGACGTAGTAAAGATGGAACACGCGGCGGTTGCGCCAGAAGTTGCGGGCATCGGCGAACAGGTGCTTCTCGTGCGCGGGCACGGCAATGGGGATGCGGCGCGCGGAGGCCTTGTGGTCGCCCTGGCACTGATCGCGATGGTGGTGCGTATGGAGGATCCAGTCCACTTGGGAGATGCCCATCGCGCCGAGATGGTCGAGGACCTTGCCCGAACCGAAGTCGACGAGGACGCATCGAGCGCCGTCCTGGACGACGAACACATTGCAAGTGTCCTCGAACAGCCAGAGATTCGCCGACAGCTTTCGGGGCGCGCCCTTCGGCGAGAATCGAGTACGGCGGTAGGGTTTGGCCGCGGGCGTGGTTTGCGCCGCGGCTTCGGCGGGAGCGGTGGTTCCAGCGGCCACGCCGCCGGCCGTTTGCAGAAAACCTCGTCTGGATGCGGATGCCATGGCGACATCCTATCGCAACCGCTACATGCCGAGTTTCTTGCGGAGAATGCCGAAGTCGAAGGCGGGTTTGCCGGACTTGACGGCGCGCGCCTCGCGCCACTCCATCTCGCGAAGCAGCTTCTCCAGTTGGGCGCGGCCGGTTTTCGATTTCGCCGATTGCCGCGGGGTCCGGCCGTCGAGCGCGGGAAGCGGCGTATCCGGCCACTCCGCATAGTGCCGCGCCTGATGCTCGCGCACGATCTTGTCCGCCAGTTCGGGATCGATCGCCTGGGGCGGCGGAGCGCCCTGCTCTTTCGATTCCCGCATGGCGTCCTCAATGGACTTCACCGTCTCGCCGAGCGGCCGCAGCCAGCCTCCGGCGAGTTCGGCGAGCATCCGCTTTCCCCGCTCGATGCGCTTACGGGAGTTGCAATCGAGCCGCAACCGTCCATCCTCGAAGAAGATGCCGCCGAGCACCGTTCGTCCACCCGCTTGATTGGCGGGCCCATCTTCGGGAGTCAGCCAACTCAGGGAGTTCGCCGCCCCACCCTTCTCGATGTCCCGCCCCCGCTCCAACGCCTCGCGGACAGCCGTTTCATCGATCAGATCGAACGTAGCCGAGACGAACTCGAGAGGATCGCCGTCGTAATTGACCAACTTTGGAGCGCGCGATGGCCGGCCTTTCGCGGAGTTCAACCGCGCCGCGGCAGGCGCGTTCGTTCGAAGCCACGTGGCGTCGGGAACTCCCGCGCGGGACGCCTCCGCCGAGATCGATTCGAGCAGCGCGTCCACGCGGTCGCGCGAAACGGGGACGCCGTCGCCGGCGAATTCGTTCCAGCGCGGCAGCCGGGCAATCCGGGCGAACAGCGCGTCCCAGACCACAATGTCCCGGGACATCGACCGGTCGTGAACAAAGACGGTGTCGCGGGTGATCATGTTGCCGAGTTCCACTCCCGCATCCTCGCGGACAGAGAGACACTCGAACAGGCCGAACTCGGACTTGGCGAGAGCGTCCGCCACGGCCGCCTCCTCTTCGCTCAGCCGTGACCGGTTGCGATGCACGAACTCCTCGGCCGCGGTTCGCTTCCCCGGGGAGGGCCTGAAGTCGTAGATCAGCCACGGCATGAGTTCCGCCTGCCTGTCCGGTTCGGGGAGGCCGCCGGCGGCCTCGAAATAGCTCCCCACGGCGCGTCTCTGGGTACGGACGTCCAGATAGGACTCGGTGGAAAACCGGATGATTTCGCCGGTGATCCGTTTGACCATCGGATCGTTCCTTAGCCTCCCGATTTCGCCGTCCCGACCCATGGTGGAGGAATCGGGCTCCGGAACGCCCTCCTCGTCGGAAGCCAGGTGGCAGCGCTTGTACTTCTTGCCGCTGCCACACCAGCAAGGCTCGTTGCGGCCCGGGCGGACGGGCCCCTTCTCCTCGGGCGACCCGAACAGAGCCCGCCGTTCGAGAATGTCCTCGATGGCGATTTCGGTGAGGCCCCCCTGCTCGAAGAGAGGCAGGAAGTTCTCGACCGGAGTGGTCCGCGCCCGCAACGCGGCGGCTTCCGCCGCTCCATCGGCTCCGTGAGCCCGGAAACCGCTTTCGAGCAATACCGGGAGAATTCCATCGCTGTCCTCGCCGGCGAAGCGGTCCCCATCCGCGGCGAGGCGCCGCAGCACCGGCAGCGCCACACCGCCGGGCAGATGCTGGAGTTGTTCCGCGAAGATGGCGGCCTGGGTCAAGGCTCGGGGCGGCAGCAGCGAGTCGATGGCAGCGGCCGCTTGCCCGGGGAATCTCGCGCCAAGCCGCCAGACCGCCCAATTGAAATGCATCCTGACATCGAGATCCGCGCAATCCAGCAACGCGAGCAGTTCGGCGATGCAGTCCGGTCCGCCGGCCTCTCCTAGCAGGGCCGCGTACACGCATCCGGGCGCCGCCAGCGAGTCCGCCACTATGAAGGTCCGGCCCCATTGCCGCAGCGCGGACATGAGGAGCGGAGCGTACCGCGACGGGTCCGCTCGAACCGCTTCGAGCGCGCCGGGACCGGGGAAGCCGTGCGTCTCCGGGGTCAGGGCGGCCAGAACGCGATATGGTTCGAGGCGGGCCTTCACCCGCGGGGATTCGCCGTCCATCCGGCTCCGGAGCAGCTCCCGAAGGGCGATGAACGCCGCGGGATCCTGGCGATTCCCTCCCGCATGCTCGAGCAAATCTCCCACCGCTTCTTGGAGGCCCGGCGACACGGAGTCCAAGGCGGTGAAGTGGTGGACGGCCAGTTCGGTCAATCCCAAGGCCAAGTCCATTGGACCGCCTCTCCGCTGAACCACCTCCATCGCATCCAGGAACGTAGGTCCGGAGACGGGAAGGAACTCGAGCGCCTTCCAGCACACGGCTTCCGCCTCTTCGGGTTTTCCGAGTTGGAGCAAGGAGATGCACTGCAACGCCCATCCCTCCCCGCGCCAAGGATCGACGGCGGCCATCCGGCGGCCGTCCTCCACTTTCTCCTCGGCGCTGTGGCCCGGGCCGAACTCCGCCAGGAAGCGCTTCTGAAGTTCGATGGTGGGAAATATCATCCGCCTTCGAAGATAGCGGGTTCGACCCCATTCCTGCTACATTGATCAATTCGACCTCACGCTTAGAACTGGCCCATATCCGTGCAGATCTTCCTCCAAGGCAAACTGATAGGGATCGAACCCTTCGTTTTGGCGCCGTCGGGCCAGGCCGGCGAAGCGGTCGCCGTGGGCCGTTCCCTGTGGGTGTCGTTGCTGGCGGAAGTGCTGCCGCGAGCCCTGCTTTCCGAGATCGGACTGGCCCAGATCCTGCTGGGATCGAGCGGCGGAGGTGGATTCCTTCTGGTATTGCCCGCCGAGTCGCTGCCGGCCGCGGGGGAGTTTCTCGAGCGCGCCGCCGCCGCCGTGTCGGCTCGATCGGAGGGACGGCTTTCGCTCGCGTGGGCGGCCACGGAGAACCTCGGCGACTGGATCGTGGTGCGACGGCGCCTGACCGACGAGATGGCTCGGCGGCTCAATCCCGAGCGGGCCGCGACGGCGGAGGGCGCGTTCGCTCCATTCGACGCCGTGGAGTCGAACTCCGACGCCTGGTTCGCGGATTTCGGAGCCCGGGTGCGCGCGGCCGATTGCTTCGGCTGGTCGCCCGAGGCGCCGGACGAAGTGCTGACGAGCCCCGGCAAGTATCGATGGCCGGCCGGATCGGGCGCGGGCACGATTCCGCTGGCCCGGCATGCCGCGCTCTCCGGCGATGGAGCTTCACCCGCGCCGCTGGACGCGCTGGCGAGCCGCGCTTCCGGGCGCCGGGCGTGGGGCGTGCTTCGCGGCGACGTGGATGCGTTCGGCGTGCGTCTGCGGCGGCTGGGTTCGATCGAGGAACACGTCCAGCTTTCGGTGCTGTTCAAGCAGTTCTTCGCGGGCGAACTCGAGGTCGCCTGCTCGCTGCCCGAGTATTGGCGCAAGGTTTCCATTCTCTATTCGGGCGGCGACGATTTCGCCGTCTACGGCTCCTGGGACGCGCTTCTGCTGTTGGCTCGCGAAGTGCAGCGGCTCTTTCAGCGATTCGCCGAGGCGCATCTGGAGACTTTGCCCGGACCGGAAGCGAAGACCATCACGATGTCGCTCGAGGTGGCTTCGGAGATCGACACGCCGTTCGCCTTCGTGTACGAAGAGGCGGGCCGCAATCTGGATGCGGCCAAGACGGAGGGCAAGGACTGCCTCCACGTTTTCGGCAAGACGCTGGAATGGCGCCAGTTGACGCACGCCGGAACGCTGAAGGACACGCTGCTCCGCATGGTGCGCGACTTCGGTTGTCCGCCGGAGTTTCTCGAGGAATTGGGAGGCTTCTACCGCGAGAAGCCCTCACAGACGCGGCCGGACCGCCCGTGGCGTTATCATCGCCGCCTGGGCTCGGCGCTCGGCGCGCACAAGGATCGCGAATTGCAAAAGCTCCAGGCGTCGCTCATCGGAGACATGATCGGGCGGAGCCCCACCCAGGTGAAGTTGCGTCCCGCCGGCCTGGTGGCCGTCGCCTGGGCGCGGATGTCGATGGACGCTTGACGATCGTTTGAGGATGTCGCATGGCTGACGAACAAAAACCGAAACATGAAGGCCGGCCGGACCGCGGACCGAGGGACCCGGGAGGACGCCCGGGCGGCGGCGGGCGGGACCACGGGCGCGATCGGGGAGATCGCGGAGACCGGGGAGACCGCGGCGGCCGCCCCGATGGCGGCTTCAGCGAGATCGATCTGGACAAGCTGATCGGCGATCCGCTCTACCTCGACAACCAGGCCCACCTCGTGGTGGCGCGCCTGCGCGACATGGATTCCGGCACCAAGAGCCAGCTTCGCCGCTTCTACAATGCCGTCCGCCGGGCCTGCCGCACGGCCGAAACCGACCGTCAGCACGAGTTCGTGATGCTGCGCGCCCGGCTGGCTTATACCATCGCGCGCCACTCGTTGCGCGGCATGGATAGCCTGGAGCGGCTGCTCCTCCAAGTCACCCGCAAGAACGAGACCCGCGGCTACGAGCGGTTTCGCGACCTGTTCGAAGCTATCGTCGCATACAACGAATAAGGATCACCCATGAGTTCGCATACCGCGCAAACCGAGCTGAAGCTCATTGGAAAACTGCTGCTGGACGCCGAGTTGCACTGCGAAACCGGCCTCCACGTCGGCGCCGGCAAGGGCTCGCTCGAGATCGGCGGGGCCGATAATCCCGTGGTCAAGGACGCGTTCGGCCGGCCCTACGTACCGGGCAGTTCGCTCCGCGGCCGCATCCGGGCGCTCCTCGAACAGGCCCACGGACTCGCCATTCCGCCGGAAATGGTGTTCGTGTCCAAGCGCCGGGGCCAGGAGGTCCGCATCCACCAGAGCAACCGGCCCGACGACGAAGTCTGCCTGCTGTTCGGACGGAGTCCGCTGAAGCTCGAACGGGTTACCGGTGGCGACATCGAGACCACAAGAGCGACGCCCGCGCGGCTCACCGTCTACGACGCCCCGCTCGACGGCGCCAGCATCACGGCGCAGATGCGCGAGAATCTCGACGACGAACTCACCGAGGTGAAGAGCGAGAACGCGATCGACCGCATCACCAGCCAAGCGAGTCCTCGAACTCTCGAACGCGTGCCGGCGGGCGCGCGGTTCCAGGTCCGCATGGTGCTCGACATCCTGTGCGAGGAAGACAAGGCGCTGCTGGCGCGCGTGGCCGAAGGGCTGCGGCTGCTCGAGGACGACACGCTTGGCGGGGGCGGATCCAGGGGAAGCGGCCGCGTGCGGTTCGCCAACCTGAAGCTGCGCTGGCGCGGCCGTTCCTTCTATTCCGCCGGAGCCGCCGAGGCGGAACTGCTGGCCGCGGGCGACGTCACCGCGCTGCAACTGCTGGCCAACGACGCCGAACTTTCGGGAAAGCTCTCTCAATAGCGCCATGGCCGCCCGCGTGTTCAAGCTGCGGCCCGCCGGGCCCTGGCGGCTGGGTCCGTCGTCCGGCGCGCGCGATCGCGTGGACCGCGTGTGCCACAGCGACACGCTGTACTCCGCCGTATCGTCCGCGATGGACCGGCTGGGCTGGCGCGAAGAATGGTTCGACGCGACGGCGCGCGCCGCCGAGCCCGCGGTTCGACTGGGCTCGTTGTTTCCATGGCAGGAAGACGCGCTGTTCGCGCCCGCTCCCGGGCACTTGTGGCCGCCTCCGGGAACCTCGAAACTACGCGCGTCCGGCGCCCGGCTGCTGCCTTCCTATTTGGTGGGCTGGCTCGCCGCGGGACAGCCTTTCAACGAGGATCAGTGGGACGTGGACAGCTATAGCGAGTGCCTGATTCGCAAGGGACGCAAGCGCACCAGTCCGTTCCGCGTCTCCCTGCGATCCCACGCGGCGGTGGACCGCGCCGATCACGGCGTCACGCTGCCGCATCAATCCGCGTGCCTCGAGTTCGGCGAGGACGCGGGGCTGTGGTGCGCGATCGACGCGGCGGATGAGACGTGGGCCGATCGCGTGGAATGCGCGTTGCGGCTGCTGGGCGACAGCGGCATTGGCGGCGAACGGTCGCAGGGCTGGGGCCACTTCGAAATCGCGGAGACCAAGCGTGGCTCGCTGGCGCACATGCTGCTGGGCGGACGCGGCGCTCACGCGTCGTCGGAGGGCGCGCCGGCCTATTGGCTGCTGTCCCTGCTGAGTCCCGCCGCCACCGATCGCATCGATTGGAAGCGGGGCTCGTACGAACTGGTGGAACGCGGCGGCCGCATCGAAAGCGCGGCGGGCTCGGGAGATTTGAAGAAGACGGTGCGAATGGTGCGCGAAGGCTCGGTCCTTCTGGCCGGGGAAGCGCCCGTGGGCGCCGCGCCCGATGTCGCGCCCGCCGGCTTCCCGCACCCGGTGTACCGGGCCGGGTTCGCCTTGTCGGTGCCGCTGCCGTGGCGAGGCAACGCATGAACTACCGGGTGGAAGCGCTCACTCCGCTGCTTGCCGGCGACGGCTCGGAACTGTCGCCGGTCGACTACATGGTCTGGCGCGATCAGGTCAACGTGCTCGATCAGGAGCGCATCTTCAGGCTGCTCTCCCGCGGTCCGCGGCTCGACAGCTACCTGCTGCAGATCAAGAAAGCCGACAAGCTCGACTTCACCAACTGGGGCGGGTTCGCGCAGAATTACGCGGGCCGGCGCATCGCGTTCGAGCACCCGTCGTGCGCGAGACAGTGGGAGCGTCAGCACGCGGACGACTGCCATATCCCCTGCTTTTCCACTTCGCCTCACGGTCCTTATCTGCCTGGCAGCGCCTTGCGGGGCGCGTTGCGGACCGCCGTGGTGGCGGCGCGCATCGACGATAAAACATTATCGTTCGTGAAGGAATCCATGGGCGGAGAGCGGCCCTCGCGCCGTCCGGCGGAAGCGGCCGAGCATCGCGCGTTATCGCGGGACAGCCGCGCCGGCTACGGCGATCAATTCAAGGCGTTGCCCATTTCCGATTCCGCTACGGTGGACCGCTCGTTTCTGAAGGTGTTCATGCTGCGCGTGGCGGCATTGACGGGCGCTCCAGGCGGCAAGCCGGGGCTCGGCTGGAAGTACGGCTCCAGTTCGACGTTCGCTGAGATGGCGATGCCGGGCACGGTATTCGAGGGCCGCATCGTGGAGCGCGCGTTCTACGGCGAGGCCGAGACGATGAAGGGGCTGCACTGGCGCGACACGGTCGGCGTCCGGCAAGTGGCCGAAGCGGCGAACGCGTACGCGGCCATCGCGCTCGACAATCACGCGCGGTACGCGGCCGCGGCGGGGCTCGAAGAAGTGGCTGCGTCGGTGGCCGGCTTGCAGGGCCGCCTGGCGGAGATCCGCGAGTCCGGCGAAGCGTGCCTTGTGGCGCTCGGCTGGGGCACGGGACTGCTGGGCAAGACGGCGTGGCCCAAGGTCGAGGACGAGGCATATCGCGAGGTTCTGCGCACGCAGGCGTACTACTCGCGCGCGATTCGGACCGGCCTGCCGTTCCCGAAGACCCGGCGGATCGTGTTCCTGAACGACCGTCCCGCGGCGCTCCCGGGTTGGGTGCTCGTCCGGTTCGGATAAGCGGCGCATCCGGTACAATTGCCGATGCCATTGGCCATCTTGCGCGACGCACTCGATGCGCCGCCATCCCGGATGAAGCGGAGGCATTGGACTCGTACCGATTACTTCACTCTGCTTGGAGCAGGGGCGTTCGATGGGCAACGGCATGAACTGATCCGGGGAGAGCTGATCGACAAGACCGGCGAGAATCCTCCGCATCCGGCCTTGGTTACGTTGCTCGCCGGCCGCTTGGCCGAACTGTTCGGCGTTTACCGCGTTCGCGTGCAGGGGACAATCGATGTGACGCCCGAGGACAATCCTACTTCCCTGCCCGAGCCGGACATTTGCGTGACCACGACGGCAGCCGAGCACTTCGTCGACCGTCATCCGGCGGCGCCGGACATCGTACTGCTGGCCGAGGTGTCGGACTCGACTCTCGGATTCGACACCTCGACGAAAGCCGATCTCTATGCGCGGGCTGGAATCGCCGACTACTGGGTCCTCGACGTCCGGACGCGCCGCATTATCGTCCACCGCGACCCCGCGGACGGCTACTACCGTTCGCTGACCGTTTATCGCGCCAACGAGCCGGTGAGCCCATTGGCCGCGCCTTCCGCGAGCTTGACGCTTTCGCGTTAGTTAGCAGGCCTCCCGCGCGCGGCGGGCGCCTTCCACCATGTTCCGCAGCTTTTGCCGGGCTGCCCAGCGCGCGGTTTGGCTGAGTCCGCAATCCGGCGCGAATCCCAGCCTCTCGGCGGGCGCGTGGCGAAGACACATGCGGATGCGGCGCTCGATCTCTTCCGGCGGCTCGATGTAGTAGCTCTTCACATCGACGATTCCTACCACCGCGTCCTTGGTTTCCGCCACACGCTCGACCACTTCGATCTCGGCGAACTCGCGGCTCGCCATCTCGAGGTGAATCTCGTCCACGGCGAGATCGAGGAACGCGGGGAACATCGGCGCGTAGCGGCGCGGACCCACGGCTCTCGCCTTGAAGTTGCCGAAGCACAGATGCGTCCCGAGGCGGCACCGGCCCGCCACCGGCGCCACCGTGCGATTGAAGATATCCACGAAACGCGCCGGATCCTCGCGGTGCGCGTAGCAGGACATCGACGGCTCGTCGACGCAGATCTCGCCGCAACCGGCCGCCACCAGCGCTTCCAGTTCCGCGGCCACCAGCGGCAATAACGCCTCGGCCACGGCCCAACGATCCGGGTAGTCCGCGTTCGGAATCAGCCGGCCGCTCAGAGTATACGGACCGGGAACGCTCGCCTTCAGGACCGGCCCGGGAGGCGCGAGCCGCTTCAAGCGCTGGAACTCCTCCACCACGCCCAAGCCGCGCGGCGCGGCGAGTTCTCCGGCGATGCGGTGGCGTCCGCGCTGGTCGTGGGCGGGAGGACCGAACCGGCGCGGCGGATCGGCCTCGCGGTCGATGCCGGCGAGATATCCGTAGAACGACAGATTGAAGTCGAGGCGAGTCTGCTCGCCGTCGGTGATAACGTCGAGCCCCGCCGCCACCTGATCGTGGACGGCCGCGATCACGGCATCGTCGCGCATTTCGGCGATGTCGTCCGGGCCGAACTCCGGCAGCCGCGCCGACGCGAATTCGAGCCAGCCGGGGAAGGGATAACTGCCGACCACGGTGGTCCGCAACGGACGTTCCTTCATGAGACGCTCCAGCCTCCGTCCACCCCGAGCACCGCGCCGGTGACGGACTCGGCCGTCAGCAGATACCACGCGGCACGCGCCACCTCGTCCGCTTCCAGCATCCCACCGCTCAGCGGCTGCTTGGCGCGCGCGAACGCCATTGCCGCCGGATCGGCTTGGGTTCGTTCCGTCATCGGTGTGCGGGTGAGCCCGGGCGCCAGGTAGTTCACGCGAATCCGGTCGCCCGCGTAGTGCGCGGCCATCGATCGCGACAGCGACAACAGCCCGCCCTTGGCCGCCGCGTAGGCGTGGGTGGAAAACTCCGGCGCTTTCGGCGATAGTGCCAGCACGCTGCCCACCAGCACGATGGCGCCGCCTCCACCCTGTTCGAGCATCCGCCGGACCGCGGCGCGGCAGGTTCGAAACGCGGAGGTCAGGTTGACGTCGATGGTGCGAGACCAGCCCTCGTCCGTGCACTCGTGCAGAGGCCCGTCGCCCCATTTACGCCCGCTAGCGCCGGCGCAGGCGAGCACCGCGTCCAGCCGGCCGTACCGGTGCACGCACAGCCGCACCGCTTCGTCCGCGGCCCCGGGTTCGGTCAGATCGACGGCGAGATCGGCCGGGCCGCTCAGCGCGGCGGTGAACACGGTGGAGCCATGGGCGCGCGCCAGTTCCGCCGCGGCCGCCGCGATTCCCGTCGCGCCCGTCACCAGCAGGATCAATACTTCACCCGAATCCACTTCTTGGAGTGCATGGAACGGTAGCCGGCGTCGAGAATGCAGTTCACCACGTAACCGTCTCGATATGTTTCGCGCGGCTCCACGCCGGCGCGCGCGCACTCGACGAAATGGCGCATCTCCGCCTGATACCCGTAGGCGAACGCCTCCTCGGGAAGGGGGCGCGTCCAGCCGAAATCGAGGTCGGCCTTTTCGATCACGTAGCCGGACGACTTGCCGGTGAACGACGAGATCGGAGTGCCTCGCGTGACGTCGGTGAAGATCGATCCTTCGGAGCCGTGGATCTCGTTGCGCAGGTCGAGGCCGCCCCTGGTGGTCCAGCTCAATTCGCAATGGCCGATCCCGCCGCTTTCGAACTTCAGCACGAGCAGTGCGTTGTCCTCGCCCTTGGTGCGTTTGCCGTGGACCAGGTTCGCGCCCCACGCCATCACCTCCACCACCCGGTTTTCCTTGCCGAAGAAGTAGCGGGCCGCCTCGATGCAGTGGCAGGCGAGGTCGTTCATGGCGCCGCCGCCCGTCTTCTCGACGTCCCAGAAATGGGGAGAATGCGGGCCGCTGTGCGATTCGCGGGACCGCACCCACAGCACGCGTCCGATCCCACCGGCTTCGATGGTCTCCCGCGCCTTCACCACGCACGGCGAGAACACTTCGGTCTCGGCGTATCCGTGCATCGCGCCGGATTTCTCCGCCGCCGCGAGCATCGCTTTCGCCTCCCGCCGTTCGCGCGCGAGCGGCTTGGTGCACACCTGGTTGCGGCGCCGGGCCGCCAGCTTCAGGGCGGTGGGCAGATGCTCTTCGTTCGGCAGCGCGATGACGAAGAGATCGATGCCGTCCCGCGCGATCACTTTATCGATATCGGTTTCGCACTCCGGAATTCCCCAGCGCCCGGCGAACGCGGCGGCGCGGCTTCGCGAACGCGACCAGTTCACCGCCACCCGGTGGCCATTGACGTTGGCGAGTCCCTGCATGTAGAACTCGGCCACGAAGCCGGAACCGAGCATCGCGATTTCGATTTGCTTCATACGGTCTTCAGCGACTCGCCGAACGCGGCCACCGTGCGGTCGATATCCGCCTCTGAATGCGCGGCGGAGATGGAACACTGCTTGGTTTGCAGCGGGAACCAGTAGATGCCGCGTTCGATCAGTTCGCGCCGCAGCTTCTCGTCGAGGGCCGCGTCGTGGTGCGAGGCGAGGTCGTGCCAGTCCACGGGCGCATGATCCATGAAGTAGACGCAGAACGCCGAGCCTTGTCTGGCGATGACCGAACGAACGCCCGCGCGATCGAGTTCGGCGCGCAGGCCCGCCTCGATCCGCTGTCCCAGCCCCTCCACGCGCCGGTAGACTTCACCGCCGTTCTCGAGCAGGCGTTCCACTGTCGCGATCGCGGCCGCGGTGGGCACGGGATGCGCGTTGTAGGTGCCGGCGAGCAGAACCCGCTTGGAAGCTTCCGGATGCGCGAACCAGTTCATCAGATCGCGCTTTCCGGCGATCGCCGCCATGGGGTATCCGTTCGCTAGCGCCTTGCCGTACACCGCGACGTCGGGCGTCACGCCGGCGATAGACGCATATCCGCCGGGAGCGTGCCGGAAGCCGGTCTTCACTTCGTCGAAGATCAGGACGAATCCGTGCTTGTCCGCCAGTTTCCGGAGGCCATCGAGGTAGCCCGGTTTCGGGTGTACCACGCCGATGTTCTGAAGGACCGGCTCGGTGATCAATCCAGCGACCGGATAGCGCTCGCACACGTGCGCCACCGAATCGAGATCGTTGAAGTTCACGGGATGCACCAGCGTGCGATGCGCCTCCGGAATGCCGGAGCTGATCGGCAGGAACGGATACTCGCCTGGCGACACGCGAGGTCCCAGGGCGGCGAGGGGCGTCATCAGGTTGCACGCCACGTCGTTGTGCCAGCCGTTGTAGCCGCCCTGCATCACGACGATGTGATCGCGGCCGGTGACCGCGCGCGCCAATCGCAACGCCTGATACGTCGCCTCGCTGCCGGTATTGAGCAACTGGACGGACTCGATCCACGGCACCGCCTGGCACATCAGTTCCGCGAGCCGGCCTTCGAGCGTGGTCGTGCCGGAACCATAGAGACTGGCCCCATCGCGCAGGACGCGGACCACGGCTTCGGTCACGTAGGGGTCGTTGTGGCCGAGGAAATGAGGCGCGAACGCCCCGTGGTAATCGATGTAGGAATTGCCGTCCGCGTCGAACAGCCGCGATCCCATGCCGCGGACGAAGACGAGTTCCGGCGCGATGTGGCGGTTGATCGATACGACTCCGCCCGGGATGAAGCGGCGGTTGTGCTCTAGAATCGCGAGGGACTTTGGGTTATTCGGCATGATGGAATTCGGACCAGTCGAACACGGCGGCGGTGAAGTTCTTGTCGCGGCTGGCGGCGATGTCGTAGGCTTCGCGCAAGCGGCGCGCCGGGAACCGGTGTGAAATCACCGGCGTGAAATCCAACCTGCCTTGGGCCATGAGGCCGGCCAGGTAGGCGAGTTCGCGCTTCAGGTTGAAGCGCAGTTCATGCGGCGGCGCGTCCGACACCGCGCTGAGACCCGAGCCGAACAGCCCGAGTTGCTTGCGGTAGATCCATTCGGCGGCCAACGGATTGAAGTCCGGCGCGGGCTGGCCGCGGCCCGGGAACCCGAGTATGGGCACGCGGCCGCGCTTGCGCACGATCTCCATCGCGTCGCGGTAGGCGTCCCACGTGTTCGCCGTGAGGATGGCGATGTCGCACAGGTTGTCCCTCGCCTCGCCGAGACGCCGGCGCCCCTCCGGGCCGCTCGACACGATGCATTCGTCCGCTCCGAGCCGGGCGGCCACCGCGGCCCGCTCCGGCGAATTCGCGATCGCCACGACGCGTCCGGCGCCCATCGCGCGAGCCAGCGGAATCGTGCAAAGCCCGATCACTCCGAGCCCGATCAGCGCGACATCCTCGCCAGGCTGGAAGCCGGACACACGCAGCGCCTGCAGACCCAGGTTCGTCAAGTAGGCCAGCGACGCGTGCTCGGAAGGAACGGCGGCCGGGACGACGGCGAGGATCTCGCGCTCTTCCGCGACGAACGCCGACAAGTGGGGCCGCGCGGTGAACACACGGTCTCCTGGCCTCACGGAACGGACCTCGCCGCCCGCCGCGCGGACGATGCCGCAATTCGAATATCCCACCCAGCGTGGATAATCGGGCGCGCCGGGGACGTACGTGGAATCGCCCTGGTAGTTGCCGAGGTCGGTGCCGGTGGAAAGCGCCGAGACATCGGTCTCCACCAGAACGCCGGACGGCGATAACGTCTTATCGAGGGGCGCTTCCTCGAATCGCAAATCGCCCGCGCCGTAGAGTCGAGCCTGCCACATGGAAAAGGAAGTATACCGCGGGATCCACGTCCGGAGGTGATATGATCAAAAGTTAGCCGCACATGTCCAAAGTCACAACCGCGCCGCTCGGCGACGATATTCAACGCCAGTTCGAGACGCTACGGGCGAAGAACGATGTCGCGCCCGTCAAGACGGAGGACGAAGGCGCTCCGCTGGGAGGAATCCCCGCCAAGGTCTACGGATTCACCTATTCTCCGCTGAACGCGTCCACGCCGCTGTACGCGGCCCGCACGCTGCAGAGCTTCGAGGTCCACAAGGTGACCGAGAGCTCGGCGTGCGTGCTCGGCTTTCTGACGGCGGACGAAGCGCGCACCGTGCTTGCCGGCGCCGCGGCGGACGTCCACCTGTATCCGGAGCCCTCCGGTGAGGCCAAGACGCTGGTCGAGATAGCGCTCGAGCGCATTGTTCGCTCCAAGCCGCTGGCCCGCGGCGAGGGCAACTTCATGGCGCTGCATTTGGATCCGCAATAGCCATGACCGGCCGCCGCGAGTTCCTCATCGCCGCCGGGGCGCTGCCGTTGGCCGCCGCCCGCGAACTGCCCAGCGAAGCCTCGGTGCGAATCGAGGAGATCTGCCGCGTGCCTTCCTATTGCGAAGGCGTGGTGTTCGACCGGGAAGGCTTCGCCTACATATCGTGGGGCCGCTTCATCTCGAGGATCGGACCCGATGGCAAGCCCGCGAACTGGGCCGAGACCGGCGCGCCCAACGGCCACAAGATCCTGGCCGACGGCACGCATCTGGTGTGCGACGCCAGCCAGCACGCGGTGCTCCACCTGGACGCGAATGGCAAGGTCCTGGGCAAGGCCGCTTCCGAATGCGACGGCAAACCGTTGCGCGGACCGAACGACCTCACGCTGGATCCGAAGGGCGGATTCTACTTCACAGACCCGGGCGGGTCCGGCAAGGACAAACCCATCGGCACGATCCATCACGTGGATCGCGGCGGCAAGGTGACACTGTGCGCTTCTGGCCTGGCGTTTCCGAACGGAATCGTGCTGCGGCCGGGCGGGAAGAAGCTGCTGGCGGGCGAAAGCCAGCACAACCGCATCCTCGAGTTCGGCGTGCGGAGTCCCGGCAGCCTGTCTCCGCAACGGGTGTTTTGCGAACTGCCGGCCAAGGGTCCAGGCCAAATCGACAACCAGCCGGACGGGATCTGCCTGGACGCGGCGGGCAACCTTTATGTGGCGCACTATGGGATGCGGCAGGTGCAGGTGGTGAGTCCGAAGGGCGCGGTGATCCGCCGTTACCCCGGCGGCAATCTGACCACGAGCAACGTCGCCTTCGGCGGCGAAGCGATGGACACCGTCTACATCACCGGCGCGATCGGGATCGAGGGCAAGGATCAGGGCGGCTTCTTCCGGCTCCGGCTTCCGGGCGTGCGCGGGTTGAAGATCCTGCCGGCGCGCTAGCCGGGCGGCCGGAATGGCCGGGGCAAACATTGACAGTACATTAAGGGGTTTGATAGCATCAATCCCGAATAATTTCGCCGGGAGTGTTGATGAATGCGTTTTCTCAAATGTGTAAGCCTGCTGGGCACACTGACTATCAGCGGGCAGGGCCTTTACGGACAAGCCGTCAAGGGGACGCTGCTTGGCGCTGTTCTCGATGCCTCGGGCGCATCCGTGCCGTCAGCCAAAGTTGTGATTGCCGACGTCAACCGCGGATTGACGCGCGAGGCGGCGACCAACGATAGCGGCCTCTACTCGTTCCCGAATCTGGAGGCTGGGACGTACCGCGTCACTCTGGAAGCCACGGGATTCCAAAGGGCCCAGCGCGAGAACGTCGAAGTGCTGGTCAACTCGACCGTCCGCGTGGACTTCGAACTCAGACCCGGCGCGGTGAGCGAGACCATCGACGTCAAGGGCGACGCACCGTTGCTGCAAACCGATCGTGCCGACACGGGCCGTAAGATCGAAACCAGGCAGGTGGCCGAAATGCCGCTCGGCTTCAACCGGAACTTCCAGAGCCTGCTCAGCCTGGTTCCGGGCGTGCGGCGGTCGTTTCGTCCGCACAGCGAGTTCTTCAATTCGTCGGATGCGCTGTCGAACGAAGTCAACGGGCAGAACCGGCAGGTGAGCAACCTGCAACTGGAGGGCGTGGACAACAACCACCGTACCGGACTGCTGCAGGTCCTGATTCCACCGATCGAAGCGATCGCCGCGGTAGACATCTCGACCAGCAATTATGAAGCGGAACTGGGCCGAGCCAGCGGCGCGGTAACCAACGTGACGCTCAAGTCGGGCACCAACGAGATCCATGGGAGCGCGTTCGAGTTTCACCGCAACCAGCACTTTACGGCGCGCAACTTTTTCGCCGCCTCGCGTCCGCCGACCGTGTACAATCTTTTCGGCTTCACGATAGGCGGGCCGATCCGGAAGAATCAAACGTTCTTCTTTGGCGACTTTCAGGGCATCCGCGACCGGCGCGGCGACGTGAATATCGCCACGATTCCAACGCCCACGCACCGGACCGGCAACCTGAGCAGCATCGCGCTCCCCATTTTCGATCCGAACACCGGGCTACCCGACGGCGCCGGACGAATTCCGTTCGCGGGCAACATGATCCCGGCCAGCCGCATCAGCCCGATCTCACGGCGCATGCTCGACCTGATTCCCGCCCCGACGCAGCCCGGCGAGGGCGCCAACTGGGAGCGCAACACGGTCCGGCGGAAAGACATCAACAGCACGGACGCCAAGATCGACCACGTGCTCAACGCCAACAACCGGCTTTCGGGACGCTACAGCTACCAGAAGCCCGAAGTGTTCGATCCGCCCGTCTACACGGCCAAAGCCGGAGGCCCGGCCAAGCAGACCGGATTCGCCGGAACCGGCACCAACAAGATTCACTCGGGGGCTGTCAACTATACCCGCATCTTCAGTCCCACGTTTATTGGCGAATTCCGTGTGGGCGCGTTCCGGTACCGCAACGAGGCCTTCAACGCCGACTATGGACTCAAGACAGCCGACGAGTTGGGGATCCCAGGCATCAACATCAGCGAGTTCACCTCCGGCATTCCGCAGATCTGGATCAACGGGTACACGCGGTCGGTGCTCGGATACAGTCAGAGCCTCCCGTGGCAACGCGCCGAGACCAATTTAAACTACGTCACCAACTGGACCAAGATTCGCCGCAACCACACGTTCAAGTGGGGCTCGGACATCCGCCGGGTCCGCGACGACCTCAATCAGAACGACGCGTTCGGAGCCCGCGGGCGGTTCGAGTTTCTGGAAGGCAATACGGCTCTGAATGCGCCGGGCGCACCGCGCGTTGGCATCGGCAACGCATTCGCTTCGTTCCTGCTGGACCGGCCAAGCGTGGTTGCCCGCAGCGTGCCCTACATCTTTCCCGCATACCGCCAGACGACGGCGTTCTTCTTCGTCCAGGACAAGTGGCAGGTGGGCAAGAAGCTCACCGTCGACATCGGCTTGCGTTACGAATTCTGGCGCAATCCGCGCCCGCGCCTGCCCGGCGGATTCTCCAACTACGATCCGGAGCGCAACCGCGTGCTGGTAGCCGGCGTGGGCAGCAATCCGATGGATCTCGGGCGGCAGCAGTACCGGAAACACTTCAATCCGCGGCTGGGAATTTCCTACCGGCTGAATGAGAAGACGGTGATTCGTTCGGGCTTCGGCATCTCCGTGCAGCCGCTGGCCGACTTCAACTACGGCTACAACTTCCCCATCCGCACCAGTGAACAGTATCTGGCCCCCGACGCGTTCAACTTCGGCGGCCGCATGGCTACTGGGTTCCCGCCTCCCCCGGCGCAATTCTTTCCGTCGAACGGCATCATCGAGAACGCGCCGCTCACGCAGAGCTTCACCGTCTTCACCAATGACTTGCGTGAAGGCTACATTCAGTCCTGGAATCTGGCGGTGCAGCGGTCGCTGCCGGGCAAATTCGTGCTCGAGGCCGCCTATGTCGGAAACCAGGCCGTCAAGAACTACACGTTCCGCGACATCAACGCGAGCCCCACCCTCAATTCCGGCGCCGCGGGCCAGCCCCTGTTCCAGAGGTTCGGCCGCCGGGCCGGCGTGAGCGCCTGGCACCCGACGCAGAGCAACTTCCACTCTCTGCAAGCCAAGTTCGACCGCCGGCTGTCGGAGGGCTTTCTGCTTACGACGGCGTACACGTACAGCAAGGCGATCGATCAGGACTTCTTTCAGCAGCTCGACTTCCGTCTCAATCGCGCCCCCGGTGGCAGCGACCGCCAGCAGGTGTTCGTGCAGAGCTACATCTACGAGCTTCCTTTCGGCCGCGGTAAGAAATGGGCCACATCGGGGCCGGCCGGGGCGTTGCTAGGCAACTGGCAGGTCACCGGCATTCTCACGCTGATGAGCGGAACGCCGCTGAACATCACCGGTGGCGGCGTGCTGAACACGCCGGGCTCGAGCAATCGTCCTGACCTGCTGCGCAAGCCGTCCACGCCCGGGGGTATTGGACGCGGCAGTCTGTGGCTCGAGACGTCGGCGTTCGCCGATCCTGGCGTGGGCCGTTTGGGAACTACCGGACGCAACATTCTCAGGGGACCGGATTTCCGCAATCTCGACCTATCCCTGTTCCGCAGGTTCAATGTGACAGAGCGATTCAAGGTGGAACTGCGGGCCGAGTCGTTCAATTTCAGCAACACGCCCAAGTTCAGCAATCCGGATGGAGGGTTCACCAGCCCGACATTCGGAATGATCACGGGGGCGGGGGACGATTTCGCGGACCCGGCCTTCCGGCGTCAGGTTCAGTTGGGGTTGAAGATCACGTTTTAGACCGTAGGACCGGGGCAATGTCCAGCAGCGCCGGATTCGATATTCGATGGGCTGCCGGACCCGGGACTTGACGACGGGCGCCTCCGAGTGCAATTGTGAGGCTATCGCTTATGACACGAATCGCCGTCACACTCATCGCAACCTTCACGGCCGCCGCTTTCGCGGCAGGCCCGGCCGATAGCTTGAAAACCGGGAAGGCGCAATTGAAGTCGGCGGGGCCGCTGGCCTTCGGACCCGAGGGAATCCTCTTCGTCGGAGATCCGATGGGAGCCTCGATCTTCGCCCTGTCGACCGGAGACACGCGAGCCGTCAAGAATCCTCCCGCGCCCGAGGTGGACGGAATCCAGGAAAAGATCGCCAACCTGCTCGGCGCGAGCGCCGAGCAGATCATGGTCAACGACATGGCGGTGAACCCGCTCACCAAGCGCGCCTACATTTCCGTATCGCGCGGACGCGGCCCGGAGGCGATGCCCGCGATCGTCCGCGTGAGCGGCTCCAAGCTCGAAGAGGTGAATCTCGCCAACATCGCGCACGCGAGCGTCGATCTGCCGAACGCTCCCGCCGCCGACGCCAAGGACCGCCGCGGAACCTCGCTACGCACGGAGGCGATCACCGACCTCGCGTACGTCGACGGCACGCTGCTCGTCGCCGGCCTCTCCAACGAGGAGTTCTCGTCGAACCTCCGCTCCATCCCCTTCCCGTTCCAGACGGCCGGCCGCGGCGCGAGCATCGAGATCTACCACGGCCAGCACGGGCGCTTCGAAACCAACTCGCCCATCCGCACCTTCACGCCGTACAAGATCGCGAAGAAGCGGCACATTCTCGCGGCGTACACTTGCACCCCGCTCGTCTCGATTCCGATGTCGGACCTCGAACCGGGCAAGAAGGTGATGGGAAAGACGATCGCCGAACTCGGCAATCGCAATCGCCCGTTGGACATGGTGGTTTATGAAAAGGACGGCGCCCAGTACATCCTCATGAACAACTCCTCGCGCGGCGTCATGAAGGTGAAGGGCGACGGGCTGGAGAGCTATCCCGCGATCAAGTCGCAAACCGAGGTCACCGGAGTGCCTTATGAAACGATCGCGGGGCTGAAAGGCGTCGAACACCTCGACCGCCTGGATGCGTCCAACGCGGTCATGTTGATCCGCTCGGAAGGCGGCGCGCTCGATCTCAAGAAGCTGGCGCTGCCGTAGTTCGAGTGCGGCTAATTCTTCTAGCTCTGATGGCCGGGGTTGCGGCGTTCCCGCAACTCCCGGTTCTCATCTCAGTGGTGGGCAATCCGCCCGCGTTCCGGGTCTCGCAGTCGTCCATCCTCCCCAGACTGGGGAATCCGAACCTCCCGGCGATGTTCCACCTTTGCGTGGACAAGCCGGACGCACCGCCGCTGCCGGGCGAATATTCGGTGGAGGGCGGCGCGCTCATGTTCCGCCCCAAGTACCCGCTGGAACCGGGCGTCGGCTACCGCGCGGCTTTCTCGCTGCTCAACGAACGCGCGGAGTTCCAGTACACGATCCCCAAGCCCGTCGTGGTTCCCACGACGACGGTGGACCGCATCTATCCATCCACGGCCAGCATCCCGGAAAATCAACTCAAGTTCTACGTTCACTTTTCGGCGCCGATGAGCAAGGGCGAAGCGGCGAAGCGGCTTCATCTGATCGAGGAAGGCGCCGGTGAAGTGAAACTGCCGTTCCTCGAGATCGCGGAAGAGTTGTGGGATCGCGAATTCAAGCGGCTGACCATTCTGTTCGATCCCGGCCGGATCAAGCGCGGACTGGTTCCGAATCAGGAAGTGGGCATGGCGCTCAAGGAAGGGCGCAAGTACACTCTCGTCGTCGACGCGGCTTGGCCCGACGCCAAGGGCGCGCCGCTGAAGACGGAGTTCCGCAAGGCTTTCGCGGCCGCGCCCGCCGATCGAACGCCGCTCGAGCCGAAGACCTGGAAGCTGCTGGGGCCGTCGCCGATGACGCGCGAAGCCGTGGTGCTCGATTTCCCGGAGCCGCTCGACGCGGCGCTGCTGCTGCGGTTCATCGACGTCGCCGATTCCAAGGGCGGACTCGTGAAAGGCTCCGTCGCCATGGACAACGACGAGTCGCGCTGGATCTTCACGCCGGCGGAACCTTGGGCGGAAGGCAAGTACTCGCTGGAAGTTCTGGCCGGGCTGGAAGATCTCGCCGGCAATCGAGTCGGCCGCGCGTTCGACGTCGACAAGTTCGACGAGGTGAGCCGGCAGCCCGCCGCCGAATCGCACTCGATTCCGTTCACGGTGGGGACGGCGCCGGCTCCGGTTGCTACTCCCGCGCCCGCTCCGGCCCCTCCGAAGCCAGCAGCGCCAAAACGGCCCAGGAAGTAGTCGAGATGTGTTGGGCGTAGCTGTCGCCGCCCGATGGACGGGTGGTCGCGGCCCATCCTCCGCCCGATAGCTGGTTCCGCAGCAGCCACTCGCGGCCGCGCCGGATCTCAGCGCCGCGGCCACCGAGCCGCGCCAGCCCCAGGATTGCGATCGCGGTGTCGAACGGCTCGCCGATCCAGCTTCCATTCGCCGCTTGCTTGGAAACGAGCAGCAGCGCCGCATCCTGGTTACGGACGCCGGCCATCAACACGCCCGCCGCGCCCACGATGCCAGCGGGGCGGCGCGTGTCGAGCCATCTCCGCGCCTTGGACGCCGAGGCGGTCATCCCCGCGCGCTCCACCACGGCCGCCGCGAGCGCCGTCGCGATCTCGGGTCCGTAGGTCGCCGGGGCGCCCGCCACCTTTTCTTCGTCCACCTTCCAATGGCCGTCGTCCGCCTGCGCCTTCACCAGGATCTCCGCCACTCGCGTTTCGGCGGCGGCGTCCGCAATCGCGCCCGACTGGCTAGCCGCGCGCAGAGCCGCCGCGTACTGCACGAAGGCCAACGGCTTCGGCTCCCACTCCGCGGGCCGCAGCAGCCCCGCCAGACTGTCCGCCAGAGCCGCGGGGTCCACACGCTTGCCCGCCGCCGCCGCCGTCCACAGCGCCCGCGCGCCGTCGCCGTTGTTGTGGCAGGAGTGACACTTGTTCTCGCGCCGCCAGCGGGGCACTTCTTCCTCGAGGTAGGCGATCGCCTCGCTCAGTCCGGCGCACGCCGGAAGCGCCGGCGCCAGCAACCAGTAGAATCGAATGAGTGCCTTCACGAGCCGCTTCCCCAGAGGAGACCGCGCGATACGCGCGCCGGTTTCCAGACTTTTCCTCCTTCTACCGTACTTCGAACGGACTCACGATATCCAGCGTGGGGATCGGATCGTACCTCGGAAACATGGACGACGCCACCGCCCTCGGCTACGTGGACAGCGTCCGCGCGGCCGTGCGCGGCGGGATCAACTTCCTCGACACGTCGCTCAACTACCGCCATCAGGAGTCGGAGCGCAACTTCGGCGAGGCCCTTTCGACGCTGTTCGAATCCGGCGAGTTCGATCGCGCGGAGATCGCGATCTGCACCAAGGCCGGCTATCTCGTGCCGAACGCGATGCCGCAATCGGGCGTTGGACCGGACGACATCGTGGGACGCATGCACTGCCTGACGCCGGCCTTCCTCGCCGATCAGCTCGGGCGCAGCCTCGCCAATCTCCGCGTGGACTCCGTCGACGTCTTTTACCTGCACAACCCGGAGACCCAGCTTCAATTCGTCTCCCCGGCGGAGTTCGAAAAGCGCATCGCCGCCGCGTTCGCCGCCTGCGAGGAGATGGCCGCGGCCGGGCGGCTCTCCTTCTACGGCACGGCGACGTGGAACGGCTATCGCACGCGAGAGCGGGAAGAAGGGCTTTCGGTGACGCGCCTGGCGGCGATCGCGCGGGAGGTGGGCGGCGAAACCCACCGGTTCCGCTTCATTCAACTGCCGCTGAACTTGGCGATGCTCGAGGGAGTCACGTTTCCGCGTGAAACGATCGACGGCGAAAATGTTTCGACGGTGGAAGCCGCCCGCCGCCTCGGAATCGCCTCCATCGCCAGCGCCAGCCTGCTGCAGACCCGCCTGGCGCAAGGGCTGCCCGAGACTGTGCGGGACAACCTGCCGGGGCTCGAAACCGACGCGCAACGGGCGATCCAGTTCGCGCGGTCGGCGCCCGGCATCGTTTCGGCGCTAGTGGGAATGAGCACGCCCGCGCACGTCGCGGAGAATCTGAAAGTAGCGGGAGTGGCGCCCGCGAACCTATCGGCATGGTTCCGCCCGAGCCACTGATTTTCCCGCCGGATGGGAATCCGGAGTCGCTGCCGGGCGGACCCGCCGTGTACATGATCTGGCCAAAGGGCGGAGAACCGTACCTGGGACGCACCAACATCCTGCGGCGGCGCCTGAAGCGGCTGTTCGAAAAGTGGAACCTCGCCGCGCAAGCCGAGCGCATCGAATACTGGCCGGCGCCTTCCAAGCTGGAGCAGTGGCTGGTGTCGTACTCGCTGGCGCGACGGCACTTTCCCGATTCGTATTCCCGCGTTCTGAAGCTTCCCAAGCCGCCGTACGTCAAGCTGGCGCTGCACAACGAGTTTCCGCGCACCTACGTCACCGCGCGATTCTCCGGCGCCAAGGCGGTTTTTTACGGACCGTTCCCGACGCGCGCCGCGGCCGATCAGTTCGAGGCGCGGGCGCTCGAGCTGTTCCAGCTCCGCCGCTGCCAGGACGACCTGCGGCCGGAACCCGGGCACCCGGGCTGCATTTATGGCGAGATGCGGATGTGCCTGCGTCCGTGCCAGGAAGCGGTGACCGCGGGCGAGTACGCGTCGGAAGCGGGGCGCGTCCGCGAGTTCCTGTCCACGCGCGGAGCGAATCTGCTCGAAAGCGCCGCCGCCGCGCGCGACCGGTCGAGCGGCAATCTCGACTTCGAGGAGGCGCAACGCCAGCATGCGCGGCACGGGCAGATCGAATCGATCGTGAAGCTGGGCGGGGATCTGGCCCGCGACGTGACGACGCTGCACGGTGTGGCCGTCACGCCGTCGAACGAGCCCTTGCACGTGGTTCTGTGGTTCCTGCGCGGCGGCTGCTGGCTGGGGGGACGTCCGTTCAGCGTGGCGCCGGGCCTGGCCGAGCCGCTAGACAAACGGTTACGCGGCGTTGTGGAGGAACTGGAAATGCCCAAGCCGTCGCTGCCGTTGCGGCAGGATCATTTGGCTCTCCTCGCCAAGTGGTACTTTTCGAGTTGGCGGGATGGGGAGTGGCTGACGATCGACGATTGGGGGCAGGTCCCCTACCGGAAGCTGGTCAATGCGATTTCGCGGACGGCGTCGGGCAAGTCGCGGCAGATGCAGCTCGAACTGGGCTGATCGATCAGACGATCGCGTTCAGTTTCTTTTCGAACGTCGGGAACGCTCCGATCCGCGCTCCCACGCACTCTTCGGCGAGCGTCGAATACAGATCGCCAAGCGTGCCGGTGGTGCGTGTGTGGAGGCCCGTCTTCAGCCCGCCCGCATGGCCCGCCAGCAGCACCGCGAGATTGTTGTTCTTGTGGGCGTTGGCCTCGGCGTGCTCGTGGACGTATAACAGCGCCGTGTTGTCGAGCAGATTGCCCGCGCCCTCCGGCGTCGCTTTGAGCTTCCCGACCAGATACGCGAACTCCTCCACGTGCCAGCGGCAGATGTCGCGCAGGATCCGGATGCCGCGCGGCGTCTCCACTTGCCCGTGCGTGTACTCGTGATGCCGCTGCGAGGTGTGGCCCAGCCACGGGAATCGCGACAACCCCTGGCACTTGGTGAGCATATACGACGCGACGCGAGTTTGGCCGCTCGCCAGCGCGTGCACCAGCAGGTCGCTTTGGAGCTTGGCGATGCGGGGCCAGTCCCGAAGGTCGCCGCCCTCGGACGGCCGCTCGACCACGGTGCGGTATTCCGGCGGAAGGCTGGCGATCGCGCGCTCCACGTCGCGCACCGACGACAGGTACTCGTCGAGCCGCGCCTTGTCGCCGCCGCCCAACGTGCCGGCGAGCGTGGCGGCTTCCTCGCGAACCGTGTCGAGGATGCTCGTCTGGCGGTCGACCCAGGAGCTTTCCTTCTTGCCGAACAGCCGGTCGAACAGCTTGTGCGGCAGCATCTCCGGCGGAAGAGGACGATCGCGATCGGCCCAACTCATGTTGCGCTGGATCGCCTCGCCGAAAGACTCCTGCGACACGCCAATCTGTAGCGAGCGGAATCGCGTCTCCTCGCCGATCTTGCGCGCGATCGCCTGATCGAACGAGGGGCCGCCCGCGCCGCGGCCGGTGAACGGCTGGCCGGAGATCAGCGCGCTCATCGACGGATAGTGGCTGTTGCCCGGCTGCGGCACGCGCGCGGCGGGACTGTCCAGACCGGTCACGATATGGATGTCGCCACGATAGGGCGCGAGCGGATTCAGGCAGGCGGTGAACTGGAAGTCCGCGCCCGTCTCGCGGGGACTCCAGTACTTCTCGGGGATGCCGTTCCCGTTGAACCAGAACACGAACCGGCGCGGCATCGCGGCGGGAGCGCCCGCGTAGGCGGTGCCGTTCGTGTTGAACATCGCGGCCAGGGGCGGCAAACCGATCCGCACGGCGGAGCCGCCCAGGCCGATGCCGCGAAGAAACGTCCGCCGCGAAAGCGAGTGGTTCATGAAACTAGTGATCCTCCCCGGACATTATACGCCCGCCAGTTCCAGCTTGCCGCTGCTGTCGCCGATCGACTCGGCTGGCACGCCCATGCGGTGCAGCATCGACAGGAACAGGTTCGTCGCCGGCGTCTCTTGCGGATACCGCAGGTGGCGCCCGGTGACCAGCGCTCCGTTGGCGCTTCCGGCGACCACCGCGGGCAGATCGTGATGGTCGTGCCGGTTGCCGTCGCTGATTCCCGATCCGTAGAGGATCATCGAGCGGTCGAGCAGGTTCGCGTCTCCGTCGGCGGACGCGCGCAGTTTCCCCAGCAGATACGCGAACTGCTCCACGTGATAGCGGTTGATGCGGGCGATCTTCTCGATCTTTTCGGGGTCGCCCTTGTGGTGCGTCAGACCGTGATGGGCGTCGGAGACGCCGATCTCGCGATAGGTGCGGTTACTGCCCTCTCGGCCCATCATCACGGTCACGACGCGCGTGAGATCGGCCTGGAAGGCGGCGGTCACCAGGTCGAACACCAGGCGGGCGTGCTCGGCGTAGTCCACTGGAACGCCGGACGGTTTCTCGAGCCCCGCCGGAGCCTCGGTGCGCGCGGCGCTTTCGATGCGCTTCTCGATCTCGCGCACCGAGTAGAGGTACTCGTCGAGCTTGCGCCGGTCGGTGGGGCCGAGTCCGCCGCGCAACCGCGCCGTGTCCTCCCGGGCCAGGTCGAGGATGCTTTTCGAATAGAGACGGCGCTTCTCTTGCGAAGCCGGGTCCATCGGCCCCTCGGCCGCGCCGAACAGCCGCTCGAACACCATGCGCGGGCTGGCCTCCGGCGGCAGTGGCGCGGTATCGTTGCGCCACGCGAGATTGTTCGTGTAGGCGCAACTGTAGCCGGAATCGCAGTTGCCCACGCTGCCCGTCTTTTCGAGTCCGAGTTCGAGCGACGGAAACCGCACCGCCTTGCCCACGTGGTTGGCGGCGATCTGGTCGAACGAGATTCCGTTCCGGATATCGGCCCCGGCCGTCTTGCGCGGATGCACGCCGGTGAGATAGCTGGCCGCGGCGCGGGCATGATCGCCGGGACCGTCGGCGAGCGCGCGGCCGTTGTTGTGCGCCAGGCCGGAGATCATCAACAGGCTGTCCTTGAACGGCGCAAGCGGCTCGGCGGCGCGGCGCAGTTCGAACTCGCGGCCCTCGGCGGCGGGCGTCCAGCCGTTCATCACGATGCCGTTCGGGACGTAGAGGACGGCGAGCCGCACCGCGCCTGCGCCGCGGGATTTCGACGGCGCCGCCAGCGCCGGAACCATCGCGTCGAGAAACGGCAGGCCGATCGCGGCTCCCGCTCCCCGCAACAACGTCCTTCTCGAAAGATGCTTTCCGGTAACGATCATTTCGCCTCTCCTTCGGCGCGCCGCATGCGAAACGGCGCGCTCCCCACGATCTCCTCGACGATCGCCGCGAATCGATACTCTTTCGCGGCCGCGGCCCGCGCGATCGCGTTGACCGTGGGCTTGTCGGACCGTTCGAGCCCGCGGCCCAGGGCGTAGGTCAACAGCTTGGCGGTGAACGCGCGCGCGAACGCGTCCTTGTCTTCGAGGAGCACCCGCTTCAAGCCCGCCGGACCGTCGAACCGGCGCCCGCCGGGCAGCTCTCCCGACGCGTCGACCTCGAACTTTCCGTCGTGCGTGCGCGCCTTGCCAATGGCGTCGAACGCCTCGAGTCCGAAGCCGATGGCATCCATGCGGTTGTGGCAGACGGCGCAACCCGCATTGCTCCGGTGCTGTTGCAACTGAACGCGAAGCGGCTTGTCGAGGTTGACCTTCGTCTCGTCCAGACGCGGCACGCCGGCGGGCGGCGGAGGCGGCGGCGCGGCGAGGAAGTTCTCGAGCACCCACAGGCCTCGCAACACCGGCGAGGTCCGCGTGGGATACGACGACACGGTCAGAACGCTCGCCTGGGTCATCAACCCGCCGCGGTCGCGGGAAGCCAGCCGCGCCAGACGCATCTCGCGGCCCTTCACGCCTTCGATCCCGTAGTGGCGCGCCAGCCGGGCGTTGAGGAACGTGTAGTCCGAATCCAGGAACTCGAGAATCGGGCGATCCTCGCGCACGACGTAGTCGAAATACATCTCGCTTTCCCGCGACATCGACTTGCGCAGATGCGGCGTGAACTCCGGAAACAGCGCCGGATCGGGCTGCGCCTTTTCGAGGTTCCGCAGTTGCAGCCACTGGCCGGCGAAATCCCGGGCCAGCGCGGACGACTTGGGATCGCGCAACATGCGCCGGACCTGCCCGCGCAGGATCTCCGGAGCCGCCAGATCCGCCTCGAGCAGTTCGTCGTCGGGCATGCTCGACCACAGGAAGTACGACAGCCGCGACGCCAGTTCCACGGACGAAACCGCGTGCGGACCCGCGACAGGATCGGCCTCGGCCCGAAACAGAAAGTTCGGCGACACCAGGATCGCCTGCAACGCAAGCTGAATGCCTGCCTCGAAGCCATCGCCTTTCGACCGCGCCAGTTCGACCAGACCCACCAGTTTCCGGACCTCGTCGCGCGTGGGCTCGCGGCGGTAGGCGCGCCGCGCCAGGCGATGCAGGATCGTCGCGGCGCAATCGGCGGTGTGCTGCGAACAGACGAACACGTTCTTCCACGCCGCCGTCTCGCGCGGCTTCCATGCGTAGGGACCTTCCACGTCGAGCCCGTCCACGAAGATGCGGCGCTCCTTCTGGAACTGAGCCTTGCCGTAGAGCTTCTCGTTCCACTCCTCGACGTTCACGTAGCTCTTGTCGAACTCCGCGTGGATCGCGTGCTCGCCGGCGGCGACGAACTGGCGCGTGGAAAAGTGGCCCTTGGAGTACTCGCCATCCTGCACCGTGAACGTCGCGACGCGGCGGCCGTCCAGATACATGTGCACCGGCACTTCCGTCCGCGCGGTGTTGCGCCGGTCCTTCACCCGCACGACGAGTTCATACTCGGCGTCGACGGGGAACAGGTGCCGGACTTCGAACGCGCCGGGGACGAAGGGATAGCCTTTCGGGTCGTCCTCCTCGACTCGCCGCGACTGCTCCTCCACGTCGGCGATGTACTTCTCGAGAGCGGGCTTGGGCGCGGGACCGAGCGGAATCGCCGCGGCGGCGAGCCGCATGGCGGCGCGCATGTAGTTCTCCATCAGCACGGGCGGCACGGTGAGTACGTCGCCGATGTTGTCGAAACCGTAGCCGGAATCGTCGGCGGGGAAGTCGCCCGCGGGCCGGACGACGACGCCCAGCAGATCGCGCACCGTATTGTCGTACTCGGCGCGATTCAGCCGCCGCACGGTGACGCGGCCGGGATCGCCGGGGACCCCTCCCGCCTTGCGCTGAATCTCGGCGTCGACCCAGCCGAGAAGCGCGGCGCGATCCGGCGCCGACGGCTGCGGCGCGCCCGCCGGCGGCATCCGCGCGCCTTTCAAATTGATCGCGACCTCTTCCCACAACCCGAGGTCGAACACCGCTCCCGGCTCGTCGAGGACGACGCTCGCGGTCCGGGTCTTGGCGTTATGGCAGCCGGCGCAATAGCGCGTGAGCAGCGGATGAATCCCGGCGGCCAGCGGCAGCGCCACCGCGGCCAGAATCGCCACTCTCATACCGCTACTTCTTCTCGGCGACTCGGATCAGTTGGTTGCGGTTGGTCACGAACAACGAGCCGTTGGCGGCCACCACGGTGCTGTACACCGAGCTTCCCATGTTGGTCTCGAACAGCACTTCCTTGGTCTTGCCGTGCTTGAGCACCGTGACATCGCCGTCCTCGTCTCCGAGGAACACGCGCCCGTCCACCACCATCGGCGAACCCCAAACGGCGGCCAGCATGTCATGTTTCCAAAACGGCTTGCCCGTCTTGACGTCGAGCGCGTGGAGGAAGCCCGAGAAGTCGGCGTAGTACAGAATGCCGTCGGCGATCGCGCCGGTCGAAATAGAGCGGCGGATGTCTCCGTAGTGCCAGACGAGGCCGGTCTTGGTGATGTCGCCGCGCTTGGCCCCATCAATGCAGTAGAGATGGCCGACGCCCTCTCCGTGCTCGGGATCCTGCCCGTTGGCGATGTACACCAGGCCCTCGTAAACCACGGGCGTCGAGATCACTTCGTTGCGATTCTTGGGCCACACAGAGTCCTTGGGATTGCTGTCGAACTCCCACAGCTTCTTGCCGGACTTGGCGTCGTAGCCGCGAATCCAGCCGTCGCCCTGGGGAGAAATCACCTGCAGCACGCCGCCGATCGTGCCGACAGCGGGCGACGACCACTGCCCGTGCAGGATCTTTTCGCCCACCGAGTTGTCTTCCCACAGCACCTTACCGGTCTTCTTGTCCACCGCGATCAGAGCGGGCGCGCGAGGCGACGGAATGTGCACGTGGCTCTCGTCGTGGCCGTTGCCCGTCATCAGATAGATGATGTCGCCGTAGATGACCGGCGAAGCGTTGGCCAGGTTGTGCGGAAACACGCCGAGCTCTTCCATCATGTCGAGCTTCCAGAGGACATCGGCGTTTTGCTTGCCGGTTAGCTTCTCGTCCTTGACCGGGCCGTCGTTCTCGCCGTCCATGAATCCTTCGGTGTCGAGCGCCACCAGTTCGCAGCGGTTGGACACGTAGTAGAGCTTGTCGCCCTCCACCACCGGCGACGAGGCGACGCCCTGGAAGGGCCAATCGTTGACGCGGCCGGCCGCCAGCTTCTCATTGGTGTGCTGCCAGAGGAACTCGCCGTCGGATTCGCGGAACACCATCAACACGCCGCGATCGCCGGGCTGCTTGGGATCGCGCATGCCTTCGTTGTTGGTGCCGACGAACACCTTGCCACCGGCGATGGTCGGGTTGCCGTAGGTCTGCGAGCCGAGCGCCGAGATCCAGGCGATGTTGGTCTTCTTGTTGACGTCCCAATTCTTCGGCAGACCCGTCATCTTGCGGACCATGTTGCGGTCGGGAGTGCCGCCCCACATGGGCCAATCGCCGTTGGCGGGCTCGGCGGCGAGCACCGCGCCGGCAAGAGCGAACCCGGAAAGGAGAATTCGTGTTTTCATTAGTTGCTCGTCACCTTGATGTTATCGAAAAAGACCTCGAAGGGCGCATCGGCATAGACGCCGGGCGATCCCTGGCGGTTGCCGGTCGGGTCGACACGTTCGATCAGCCACTCCGCCGGTTCCGCCTCGCCCACCGCCCATGCCTTGCCTTGGGCCTTGGTCTGGCCGCCAGGAAGGTTCTCCACGCGCAACTTGAGCCGGTACCATGTATCCTTTTTCCACTGGAACTCCTTCACCACCGTGCGCGTGGTTTCCGGCTGCCACGGCTGGAGTTCGATGCGCTGATGGTTTCCGAACAGCACCAACTGGTAGCGTTGCGCCACCACCCCGGCGTCGCCCATTTGGCGGCGCTTCTCGGTGGCCATCACGTCCGCCTCGATCGTGTAGTCGTGCTCGCTGTTTTGTCCGAAGAACGACCGCGCCCGCTTGGTGAACGGGTTGTCGGCCAGTTTGGCCAGGACCTTGTTGTTCTCCATGGCGCGAACCTCGTACTTGCCGGTGGTGTTGATCCAGTGCCTGGGTGGCGGTCCGGGCTGGAAGGAATCGAAATTCTCGGCGACAGGGACCGGCGGCAGAACGCGGACTCGCGTCTGCCCGGTGATTCCATCGGCTGCCGCCTTGATCAGCCCCGCTTGGCCGGGGGCCTCCGAGGGCGCGGTGAACTTGCCGGATGCGTCCACCGAACCCTTCAGTCCGGCCAGTTCGAACTTCGCGTTCTTCTCCTCGCGGATGAAGTTGGCCTTGGCGTCGTAGACCCGGACGCGAAGTTGCAGGCTCTCGCCCGGTTTCAATCCCACGTCGGTGGGCGACACTAGCACGAACGCCGGAGCGCCAGGCGCGGCGGGTTTCGCGGCCGGAGCCGCGCTCGGGGTGACGTTCTTCTTGCCGAACGCGTAGATCGCCTTCTGCGAAACGAAATAGACGATGCCGTTGGAGATCGCGGCCGACGCCAGAATCTGTTCGATATCCTCGGCGCTGGTGGAGAACTTCACCGTGCTCAGCACTTCGCATTCGTCCGCGCCCGGCTTCAGGATGTAGAAGACGCCGTTCTCGGTGCCGACGTACAGTTTGCCGTCGGCGAGCACGGGGGACGCTTTCTGCAGCGTGCCGAGGTTCTTCTTCCAGATCTGCTTGCCCGTTTCGACGTCGTAGGCGAACAGGTTGGCGCCGTTGTCGATCTGGTAAAGGCGGTTGCCATCGACGATGGGAGAGGAGAAGCCCATCTGCGGGCCGACCAGCGCCCACTTCAGTTGCTCCTTCTTTACCTCGCCTTTGGAATTGAGGTCCACGGCGGCGAGCAGCCCCATCTCACTGGTGTCGAGATTCTCTTCCGAATGGCTCACGATCACTTTACCCGAGTGCACGGCCACGCCGGTGTTGACGCCGCGCTTGGACATGAAGTACTTCCAGACGGGCTCGCCGGTATTGAGTTTGATCGCGTGGACAGTGCCATCGCCGCCGCCGGCGACAATCAGCCTGGTCCCCGCGTTATCGGTGACGAACATGGGCGAATACGTGGTGTCGAACGGACGGCCGCCCGGCACGCTGACGTAGAGGCACTCACCGGTGCGCTTGTCGAAGGCCATGAAGCGGTGTCCGGCGCGGGCGTGATCGCCCCAACTGGTGGTGATGCCGCTGATGATCACCATTCCGCCTTCGACGATCGGCGACACGGTCCGGCCGCCGTGGGTGGTGACGATGCCGAAATCCTCGGAGAGGGTGCGCTCCCACAGCTTCTTGCCGTCGCGCGTCAGGGCGAGCAGCGTTCCACCCACGCCGAACACGTACACGTTGCCGGTCTCGGGATCGCCCGCCGGCGACGCCCACGCGATGCGGTGCGGCGGAACGTCGGAGTGGTAGACGTTGTACTTGTATTCCCACAGAACCTTGCCTGTGTAGGCGTCGAAGCACATGATCCGTTCCTGAAGCCCGGCGTCCTTGCCCGATGGGTTGATCGCGTAGACCCGGCCGTTCATGACGATCGGCGTCGAGCGGCCGCCATAGGGCTGTTTCCAGAGAAAGTTCTCGCCGTTGACGGCCCATTTGGAGGGCAGGTTCTTTTCCGGGGAGCGGCCGTCGCGGGCGGGTCCGCGATAATCGGTCCAATCGGCGCTCCACGCCGAGGCGGCGAACAGGCAAAGTGCTAGCTTACGCATGGGGGTTTGGGTCCTCACCATGATATCGTAGGCTCCCGCCGCCGCCAAAAGGTTACGGAACGCGAGCGGCCGCCGCCGGCTATCCGGCCAATGGGAACGCGCCGCGGAGCAGCGTTCCCCGGCCCACCTCGGATCGGGCGTTCATGCGCCCTCCATGCGATTCGGCGATGCGCCGGGCGGTGGCGAGCGACAGACCCGGTCCGGAGGCAAGCCCCGAGGCGAAAGGCTCGAAGAGCCGGTCGAGTTCGCCTTGCTGCATGTCGAGAGCCGGAACCAGGAACTCGAGGTTGACCTCTTGCCGTTCCACGCGCGCGCGGACGATGATCTTCGATCCACCGCGCACCATCTGGCGCAAAACCAGAACCACCCCGCGGATCAGGTGCAAGGCCTGGGACGCGTCCAGGCTCACCAGAACGGGCTCGTCCTGGAATTCCAACTGCAAGGGTTCGGCGGCGGTCGACGGACGGTCCGCCAAGGCGCGAACGATCAACTCCCGCAAGTCCGCGACCTGCCTATTGACGGGCGCGGCTTGCAGCAGGTGAACCGCGTCGCTGAGGACCCAGTTGATTTGCTCCACCAAGTCGTGGAGCTTCTCTAGTTGAGGCGCGGCCTTCGACTCCTCCGGAAGGACCATCCGGAGATAGAAGGCGATCGATTCGATCGTGCTGAGGGGCTGTCTGAGCTCGTGCGTGAGGTGGCGAACTACGTCGCCAGCCTGGACGGAAGCGGCGTCCGTCTGATTCACGCCGCCCGGCTGAGGGATCTGTTTGGCGGCTGTTTCCGGCATGGGAACTGAGGGGAACGCCTTCGATTGTACCGTCAATTGGGCAGCCCGGTGTAGTGTCCCGGGTGCTTCTCGTCGGCGTGATCCTCAATGGATTCGAGGTGCGTGTCCACCTCGAGAGGCTGCCCGGAAGCCGCTTTCAGGCGCTCCTCCAATTCCGTCGCCGCGCGGTGCGCTTCGCCGATCGTGGTGGACGCGGGGAACAACAGGTGCACGTTCACCAGCACACGCGCGCCGGTGTGGCGGAATCGCACACCGTGATACTGGATGCCGAGTTCCGAACAGATGACGTCCAGTTGGCCGCGCAGGGAGCGGCCCACCTCCGGATCCGCGTAGTCCAGCAGCCCGGTGGCCGAGCGCCAGATCAAATGGCCGCCGGACCAGAGAATGTTCAGCGCCGAGAGAATCGCGCAGATCGGATCGAACGGGAGCCAGCCGGTGATCAGCACCAGACAGAGTCCCACCACTACGCCGAAGCTCGTCCAACTGTCGGTGAGCACGTGGCGTCCGTTGGCCTCGAGGATGATCGACTGGGTCCTCCGGCCCTCGTTTACGAGATACCAACCCAGCGCGAGATTGATCACCGACGCGGCCACCACCAGCAGCGTGCCGAGTCCCAGGTTCTCGAGCACCAGTCCATCCATCCACTTCCTCACCGCCGTGAAGATGATGCCGAGCGCGGCGAGCACGATCAATCCGCCCTCGAAGCCGGCCGAGAGGAAGCTGACTCGCTCGTAGCCGAACAGATACCGGGCGTCCGGCGGACGATGGCTCAGATGGAAGCTGAATGCCGCGAAGGTGACGGCGAAAACGTGAATGACCGATTCGCTGGCGTCCGACAGAATCGCCGCGGAGCCGGTCAACCACCAAGCGCCGGTCTTGCCCACCAGCATCAGAAAGCCGGCCGCCATCGACAACCGAATCGCGAACGTCCCGGCGGGGAGTGTCGCGCCGGCGCTAGAAGTTGTCACATTCGCGATAGGCGGCGATCACGGCCGCCTCGCCGTCCTTGCCCGGCCGGCTGTTGCCATGCTCCATGCCCACCACGCCGTCGAATCCCTTCTTGCTCAACCACTCGAAGATCTTCTTGTAGTTGACCTCGCCGGTAGTCGGCTCCTTGCGGCCGGGATTGTCGCCCACCTGGATATAGGCGATCTCGTCCCACGCCATCTGCATGTTCGGAATCAGATTGCCGCAGTCGATCTGCTGATGATAGAGGTCGTCGAGGATCTTGCAACTCGGCGAGGCGACGCCCTTGCAGATCGCGTAGGCTTGCGGCACGGTGCGCAGGAAAAGGCCGGGGTGATTGGCGTACCAGTTCAGCGGTTCGAGCACCATCACCAGACCGGAGGGCTCGCAGATCTCCGCCATCGCCTTCAAATTGGTGATGCAGTTGGCGGTCTGATAGTGGGGGTCCAGCTTGTTGTTCACCGCGTTGGGCACCACGGTGGTCCACTTGGCGCCAACGCGCTTGGAGACTTCCACGGCCTCGCGCATCTTGCCCCGCAGGAACTCACGATACTCGCCGCCGGTGCGGGTGACGAAGTCGCTGTTGGCGAAATCGCCGAACGCGACGAATACGCCCATCTTCATGCCGAGCTTCGATAGCGTCTCGCCGATCCTGGTCTGCTCGGCGGCGGGGCGTTTGTTGGCGCCGTTGTCTTCCCAGCCGGTAAATCCCTGGTCCGCCGAGAACTTGATCTGATCGATCACGTCCTCCCCGGCGGAGGCCTTGAACATGCCGGGATGCGGACCGTACCGCAGCTTGAACCTGGGGGAGTTAGCGGCGGCGCCAGCGGCGAATCCGGCGGCGGCAGTGGCGAAGATGTGCCTGCGGAGCATCCTACGATTCTAGCCTGAGCGCCGCGCCGGCCATGGAGGCCAACGCGGCGCGTGTGGTCATCGGATCCAAACGGGGGTTAGAACTCGATCCGGAAGCGGAATTGGAGCTGACGGGCTCCGCTCATTTCGCGGCCACCGCCACCCTCGCGGAGCTGGGTCACTCGCCCCACCGCGGCCGGCACCGAGATATTGGCCGCCGGGAAATCGAAGTGCGGGCGGTTGAATACGTTGGTCAGCATCGACTGCCAAACGAAGTTCACCTTCTCCGTGATATGGAAATCCTTCACCATGCTGAAGTGGTGCAGGTTCAAGCCGGGGCCTTCCAGGGTCGCGATACCCGCGTTGCCGAAGCGTCCTTGCTGCGGAACGGCGAACGCGGCGGGATCGAACCAACGGTCGGCCTTGCGGCTGCCGGGCGCGAGATTGCCGTTCGATACGCGGTCGGGGATGCCGCCGAACGAGTTGGTGTTCGACGGATCGGCGCCGGCGTAGCTGGGGGTGAAGTACTGTCCGCTCTGGAAGTAGGTGATCCAGCCCATCTGCCAGCCGCCGGCCACCAGATCGACGACCTTGGGAGCGCTCGACATGTACTTGCGTCCCTTGCCCACCGGAAGGTTGTAGGTCATGTTGGCGACGTAGCGGTGGCGCGAATTGAACTGATCGCGGTTCCAGAAACCCAGGCTATAGGGATTCTCGAGGTTGCCGAAGTTGCTGCTCGCGTTCGAGAAGGTGTAGTGGGTGCTGAAGATCAGGTTGCCCGCCTTCTTCTGCAGTTCGATCTGGCCCGAATTGTAGTTGGAGGCTCCGTCGGAGTTGTTGAAGCTCGCTCCGACATATTGCGGCCAGGGACGGCGGTTATTGGTGAACGGCGTCAGGCTCGGACGCGGCTTGTTGAGCGCGATGCCGTAGTTCAACCCGCGGCTACGCGACCCGATGAACGACGTGCGGACGCCCCAGTTCTTGAAGATCTCGCGTTCGATGCTGAGGTTGTACTGGTGGATCATCCCGTTGTCGGTGTCCAGCGGATATCCAGACACGCTTTGCGACGGGACCGAGGCGGTGGCCAGCGACACCGGGAACGGGCTGGGGAACGCCAGCGTCGGGCGGCCGTTCGCGATCTCGTTGAAGTAGCTCTCGGCGATCTGGAAGGGGCCGCCGCCCTGCGCGCGATGCAGCGGACCGAGCGTCTCCGTATAGATGCCGTAGCCGCCGCGCACCACGAACCGGTCGGTGAGGCGGTAGGCCGCGCCGAAACGCGGACGGAAGTTGGTTTTCTTCGGATTCGGGAGCGTCTGGCCCGCGGCGATGGCGATCGTCTTGGGATAGAGCGGGCTTACCCGGGCCAAGGCTTCCTGCGGAACGATCACGTTGCCGGACTGCGGATCCCAGTTGAACTGCAATCCGTCGGCGAACTTGGCGTGACGGAAGAAGTCCCAGCGCAATCCCATGTCGAGGGTCAGCTTGGAATTGACCTTGATTGTGTCGGTGAAGAACAACCCGAGCTCATAGGCGGTCTGGGTTCGTTTGGTCAGCGGATCGAGCCGCGTGCTGTTGTTGGGGAAGCCCAACAGAAAGTCGGCGTAGCCCACGCCGGCGCGCGTTCCGTCTCCGGTCAGGTTGCCGTTGAAGTTGAAGGTCCCATAGTTGCCCTCCGGGATGCCGCCGTTGTAGTCGTGGAAATAGCGGAGTTCGGCGCCGGTCTTCATGACGTGGCGGCCCATGGAGTACGTCAGCGAATCGGTGAACTCGAAATCGTTGCGGTTCAGGTTGACGCCGCCAGATTGCTGGCGCAGGGTCTCGAAACCGAGGATGTCCATGCGCGGGAAGCCCATCTCGGAATGCCCGGCGCGATTGACGCCCTGCAGCCCGATCGCCTGGACGGCCGCGTCGCCTTTTTGGGGAGTGAAGCCGCCGGTGGTGTCTCCGTCGATGAAGTAGTCGCGCGCCCAACCCCACAGGAAGGTGTTGACCATGCGCGGCGAGAACGTGTGCGTGTCGCTGACGGCGATGGAATGGTGGTTGCGCTTGCGCGTCCATGTGCCCAGTTGCTCGAACGGCCCTTGGAGCACGTAGGGCGTGACCCGGTTGATGAAGCGGCCGAACAACTGATTCCTGGAGCTCACCATGTAGTCGATGCGCTCGGTGACGCTGTCCCAGCGGTAGAGGTCGGTGGGCCAGCGGTGGAAGAACTGGTAGTTCTGGAAGAGGCCATCCGCCGCTCCGCGGTTGGGCTTCGGTACGAACAGATCCTGCGTCTTCGCCGACACCGGACTGAAACGCGACGAGGGAATGCGATTGTCCGGGAACGGCGTGCGGTTGTTGACCGGATCGCGGACCACGGGCTGGCCGCTGAAGTCGCCGTCCCGCATGCGCAGGCTTGGCACGTTGCGCAGGTAGAAGCTCTGCGACGGAATCCGCACCAGTGAATACGCCGTGTAGAAGAACAGCTTGTCCTTGATGATCTTTCCGCTGAAGTTCGCGCCGCCGCGGTGCTCTTTGTACGGCGTCTTGCGCGGCTCGAAGAACGTGCGCGCGCGCAGCGCCGAGTTCACCATGTCGTAGTAAACGCGGCCGTGGTACGCGTTGGCGCCACCCTTGGACGCCATCGAAAACTGCGCCACTCGCGAGAACTCCGCCGAGTTGTTCACGGCGACCACCTGCAGATCCTCGAAGTCCTGCATGTTCTGCACCAGGTTGACCGTGCCGTCGCTGGTCACGCCGTCCATGTTCTCGGCGACCTGCGCCGACGGCTGGCCGGCGAACCGAAGCGCCCAACCGCCCTGCTGCGTCTGAATGTTGGGCAGCGTGGTCATGTAGGCCTGCGGGAAGAAGCTCTGGCTGAGCGGGCTGTCGACGAAAGCCTCGCGGTCGAACCCGCTGGCGATCTGGCTGCCTTCGGTCGAAATGGCGGCGATGCCTTCGGTGACCGTCACTTCGGTTCCCACCGAACCGAGTTCCAGCTTGACGTCGATGCGGCGCATTTCGCGCGCGCGGATCAACACGTCGTTGGCGATGTAGTTCTTGAAGCCTTGCGCGCCGGCCGTCAACTTGTACGTGCCCTGCGTGATGTACGGAATCTCGAAGTCGCCGTTCTCGCCGGTTTCGGCGTCGCGGCTGATATTGGTGCCGGTGTTGGTGATGGTGATCTTCACCTTCGGAATGACGGCGCCGGATTGGTCGGTAACAACGCCGCGCACGGTAGCGAGATCCGTCTGCGCGAACGCCAACACCGATAGAAGACCTACGGCCGCCAAGCGGCCTGCAAGCGAGTGCATGATCATAACCTCCACATTGGGGATGCGCTCATTCTATATCAAAAACGCGCGTTTCAAAACAGCGTGTATACAAGGGGGGCGAGAGGCGATCCCTGGCCCAACGCAATCACGATCCCCAGAATCAAGAGAAGGACGACGACCGGGGTCATCCACCACCACTTCCGCTTCCAGAAGAAGGCCACCAGTTCAGCCGCCGTCTCCGAACGGCCAACAAGACCCTTCCACGAAGCCATCATTCGATGGTATCGCCGTCAGCCTGGTTTATCAACGATTCGCGAGCCCACCACCAGTGTGTCCAGACCGCTGCCTTCGAAGATGGCGACCGCGTCTTCCGCGGTCGCGGCCATGGGCTCACCGCGGCGGTTGAGCGAGGTGTTCAAGAGGACGGGGACTCCCGTGATCTCTCCGAAACGGCGGAGGAGCCGGTGGAAGACCGGGGACGCCGAGGCGTGCACGGCCTGCACGCGCGCGGTGCCGTCGACGTGCGTCACCGCCGGGATCCCGGCATCGCGCACCGGAACGACGTATTGCATGAATCGCGCGGGCCAAGACGATTCCGGTCTATCGATATCGAAGTAGCGGCCGGCGTCCTCCGCCGGAACGGCGGGCGCGAACGGACGAAACGGCTCGCGGAACTTGATCGCGCGGTTGACCACGTCCTTCATCGCGGCGGATCGCGGATCGGCCAGGATGCTCCGATGCCCGAGCGCCCGCGGGCCCCACTCGAACCGCCCCTGCACCCAGCCCACGGTCTTCCCGCTCGCCAGACGCCGCGCCGCCGCTTCGACCACGGCGTCGTCTGGCTCGCCGGCGTCCGTTCCCCAATCGGCGCGATCCATTGTGAACGACCGTGGCCGCCCCTCCACCAGATGCCAGGCGAACAGGGCCGCTCCCAGCGCCGCGCCGCCGTCGCCGGGCGAGGGTTGGATATAGATATCCTCGAAGCCCGCCTCGCGAAACAGCCGGAAGTTCGCCGCCGAGTTCTGCGCCACGCCGCCCGCCAGACAGAGCTTGTCGAGCCCCGTGCGAATTCTCGCCCGCCGGGCGAGCGCCAATATCGCCTCCTCCGTCACGGCCTGTAAGCTCGCGGCGATATCGGCGAAGTGCCGGCTCTCCGTGTCTCCCGGAATGAACGGCGCTTCCGGCCGCCGCGCCGGGCCGAGGATCGACTCCACCTTGGGGTGCAGCATCGCCGACGCCGAACGCTGGAACGTGAACCACTCCAAGTCGAGTTCGAAGCCGCCATCGGAACGCAGCCGAATGAAGCGATCCATCTCGTCGCGGTAGCGCGGATCGCCGTAGGACGCCATGCCCATCACCTTGTACTCGCCCTCGTTCACCTCGAATCCCAGGAACCCGGTGAACGCGCTGTAGAGCAGCCCGAGCGAATGCGGAAAGCGAATCTCGTCGATGAGATGGATGTCGTTGCCGCGTCCCGCCGCGATGGAGGTGGTCGCCCACTCGCCCACGCCGTCCACCGTCAGGATGGCGGCTTCCTCGAAAGGCGAGCAAAAGAACGCGCTGGCGGCGTGCGACAGGTGGTGCTCGGAGAACAGAACCTTGGACGCCGGGACGCCCAGTTCCTCCACGATGCGGTTCTTGATCCACAGCTTGTCGCCGAGCCAGGCGAGCATCGCTTCTCGAAACACATCGAGCGACAGCGGATACGACGCCAGTACGCTCGCGAACATGCGCTCGAACTTGAGAAACGGCTTCTCGAAAAAGACGACGCGGTCGAGGCCGCGCGAGTCGATGCCGGCGGTGTCGAGGCAAAAGCGGATGGCGCGAGTGGGAAACGAAGCGTCGTGCTTGCGGCGGGAGAATCGCTCCTCCTCCGCGGCGGCGATCAGGCGGCCGTCCTCGAGCAGCGCCGCCGCGGCGTCGTGAAAGTAGCAGGAGATTCCGAGGATGCGCATCGGCTAGTGCTGGGCCCTGGATCGCTCTTCGGGTGCGTCGTCGCGCTCGAGCCAACCCGGCCGCTGCAGATCGAGGGGGTCGGCGAACCATCGCGCGGCGAGCGCGAACGGCGCCAGCAGCGTGAAGTAAAAAACGGCCAGGATCAGGCGCGCCTGAAACGAGCCGATGCGGATCAACAGATCCTTGAGGCGGCTCATCGCGCCATCGCCTTGCGCGCCAGATCGAGGTTCCGCCGCGCGGCTGGAAACTCCGGCCGGATCTCGAGCGCCTTGGCGAACGCTCCGGCGGCGCCTTGGAAATCGCCGCGACGAGCCAGCGCTGAACCGAGGTTGTTGTGGGCGTCCGCGTGCCGGGGATCGATGAGAATCGCCTCTCGATACCGCGCGGCGGCGTCCGCGTCGCGGCCAAGCCTGGCGAGCACCACGCCCAGATCGTAGCGCGCGTCAGCGTCGCGCTCGTCGAGCCGGGCCGCCGTTTCGAGCGCTCGCGCGGCGGATTCGGGATCTCCCATCCGCGCCGCGGTCATGCCGAGTTGGTACGCGGCGGCCGCGGAATCGGGGCGGCGTTTCCCGGCTTCCTCGAACTGCGCGCGGGCGCCCGCCAGATCGCCGGCGCGTCCGAGCATCAGTCCCAGGTTGAGACGCGCCTCCAGAAAATCGAGGTTGGACTCGATCGACGCTTCGTAGGCGCGCCGGGCGGCTGCCTGGTCTCCGGCTCGCTCGAACGCGATCCCCTGCCCCAACAGGGCGAGATCGAAGCCGGGATCGAGCGCCAGCGCGCCGGCGAACGCGGACAACGCCTCGGCGGGACGATTCGCCGCCACCAGCGCCGATCCCAGCGACGCGAGGATCGCCTTCCTTCCCGGCAGTTCGGAGTCGAGAACGCGTAGTTCGCGGATGGCGCCGTTCGGGTCGCCTGTCTCGCGGAGGAATTCCGCGTAGTGGATGCGTAGGTCGAGGGAGGGCGCTTCGCGCATCGCGGCTTCGTATTGGGCGCGCGATCCCGCGGGATCGGGCTTCAACGAGGCCAGCTTGCCGCGATTGGCGCCGCGAAACGGCGGACGCTCCATCAAGGCCACGATCCGCTCTTCCATGCGGCGCCGGTCCCAGGACGTCAGCGCGATGCGGCGGTAGACCTCCTCTTGTTCGGGCGGCGTTTGGTCCGGCGCCAGTTTCTCCGCGATCGCGCGAGCCAGACGATAGTTGCCTTCCGGGCGAAGGTGGACATGCTCGTAGAAGAGGTCGTCCGGGATCGCCGGCTCCACCAGGGTGGCTCGCGCACCCACTCTCCGAATGATGGCTTCGATGCGAGAGTCGGCGCGGAACCGGAGCGCGTCCAGATCGCGCGCTTCTTCGTACCGGCCGGCCTGAAACGCGGCGGCGGCTTTGCCATCGGGCGACGCGAAGGGCGGACACTCGCGGAGGTTCACGGGGACCGTCGAGACGATCACGCGCGCTCCGGCCCGGGTTCCCGCGGCGACAATGGCCTCGAGGTTGCGCTCGAAGTTCCGGTGGACGAGCGCCAGGCGGGGATCGTCCGCCGCGACCTGCCGGTCGAGGAACATCTCCATGCCCCGCCATTCGCGAGGTCCGGCCGGAGGACGCGCCCAGTGCGCGATCCACTGGCCAGTCCGGGTGGTTTGCATCCAACTCCAGCGGGCCGCGGCGGCCGAACCGGGTCCATGCGGGCCGACGACTTCGTTGTTGCCCATCATGACTACGAACGCGTCGGGCTGAAGGCGGGCCGCCTCGCGCGCGATCTCGACGATCACGCCGGAATCGATCGCTGTCATCGCCGCGTTCACCACTTCCGCGCGCGGGCCCAGCATCGAGCGAAGCATCGGGGCCAAGCCCACCGCCGGATCGGGGAATCCCATGGCCGCCGATTCGCCGAGCACGAAGACACGGTAGCTACCGGGCGGTTTCGGCGTCTCCACCCGCGCCGGCACGGGCGTCCTGGCGAGAGGCCGCGGGAAGTAGCGCCAACCGAATTTATCGTTGGTGGCTACCGCGCGGCCCTCGTCGATGGAAACGAAGAACCGAGGATCGAAGCCCGAGTCCGTCATCCGAAGCGCGCTTTCCAGCAGAAGCAACACCGCCGCCGGAGCACCGAATAGCAGTGCGAATCGAATCGCCCACTCGCGCATCGTTATTGCAGGACCGGGAGCTGAAGGTATCCCGCCGGCGTGAACAGACTGCCTTCGGTGACGCCACACGGCGCGATCCTCGCCAGTTCGCGTTCGAGGAGGGACGCCGCGAGTTCCCCGTCGAGCGCGCGTTCGAATGCCCGCGCCACCGCGCCCACCTGATCCGGCGGCTCATGCACGAACTCGAGGCGGAAATCGCGAATCCCGGCTCGCAGCCACTCTGGCAGGTGCGCGGCCGCGTGTTGCGCCTCCGCCCCGAACACCGTGTTCCGGCAGCCCACGTCCGCCATTACAGGATGCTCACGGCCTCGTTCGTCGCGCAGGGCGACGCGGTGCGTCTCGCAAGGGCGCCCGCAGTCCTTGTAGCTCGTGCCGGTGGAAAGGAACCGGCAGAACACGCAATGCTCGGTGTGGAACACGGGCAGGTGTTGATACGCCACGGCCTCGATCGCCGCGCCACCCACCGCTCGGGCTAGAGCCGCCACCTGCGCCCCGTTCAGGTCGTGCGACGGCGTGATCCTCGCGAGCCCCCACTCGAGCATGGCGCGCGTGGAGATGGCGTTCGCCGCGTTCAAGCTGAAGTCGCCGGTGAGCTCGGCATGGTCGGCGCCGCCGAGTTCGCGCAACAGGCCCGCCGAACGCACCAGCAGCGGACACTCCAGCTTTCGCAGAAAGCTGACGATGCGCTCTTCGCCCGGCTTCAACACGCGCGGACTGGCTACGCGCGGCGCGATTCCGGCGGCGCGCAGGCGGTCCACCGACGGGCGTAATCCGTACAGATCCAGGTAGTCGAGCGTCACGCTGGCCGGCCGCGCATCGATCGCGGCCTCGATCTGCGAAGGGAATCGGATCAGCAAGTGCAGCCTCGGGCGGCCCGCATCGCCGGCGATTCCAGGCACGCGCGGAAGCAGCGCCGCGATCGCCTCGGCCGCCGGTTCGCCCGGCGATCGATCGACACGCTGTTGTTGAGCTTGCAGCTTCTCCACGGCCTCCCGGCGCAGCCGGTTCAACAAGGATGCAGGCGCGAACGGGCTTCCGGCGATGTCCACGTCGAACGAAGCGATCTCGTACGGCGTGGCGCCCAGGCGATCGAGTTGCTCGCGCACGAATTCGCGAGTGGCGGGATTCGTGCGGGAGGCGTCGAGCGATTCAGCCGATTGCGCCACCACCAGCGCGCCGTTCAGCCGCCACTCACAGACGAGCGGCTCGCCTTCCCGCACGATCGCGCGCACATGCACGGGCTGGCGCCGCACCGGCGCGCCTGGCTCGAGGTAGGGACGGGCCAGTTTGTCGACCGCCGGATCGTGGGTGCGCCATACAAGATCGCCGGGCCGGATGCGCGCGAAGTCCACGGCTCCATTGGCAAATCGCGGCTCGACAATGCCGTGTCCCGCCGGCAGGACTTCAAAAACGCGCCCGCCCTCTTCCGTTTCGGACGGGCTGCGCCACGACGCCGCGTCGAACACGACGCCGTCGCCCGGTTTCAGCGGCGCGATGTCGTGCGCCGGCGACGTGCGGACCGTCACGGAATCGAAGCTCACCGAAACCACCTCACCGATGCCGACGCCGCGATGCCGGGGAGCGCGGCCGCTCACCACCGTCTGATGATTCGTACCGGCCATGAAATGCGGTCCGAGCCCGCGCGAGTAAACCTGCTCGAGCGCGAGTTCCTCATGCGGCCCGGGAACCGCGTCGCGGCCGGCCCACGCCTCGTCCACGGCCTTGCGATAGGCCGCCGTGACGATCGCCACGTACTCCGAATCCTTGTACCGTCCCTCGATCTTCAACGACGAAACGCCGGACGCCACGAGTTCCGGAATGTGGCGCAGTGTGTAGAGATCGCCGGGCGACAGCAGATAGCGCGCGTCCGCGAGCGGACGAGCCACGCCGTCGACGATCATCTCGTACGGGAGGCGGCACGCTTGCGCGCACTGGCCGCGGTTCGCGCTACGGCCGCCCCAAGCCTCCGACGAGAAGCACTGCCCCGAGTACGACACGCACAGCGCGCCGTGCACGAACACCTCGAGCTCGCAATCGGTGCGTTCGCGGATCGCGCGGATTTCCGGCAGCGACAACTCGCGGGCAAGCACCACGCGGGTGACGCCCAGCCGCCGCGCCATCTCCACGCCCTCCGCGCCGGTGACGCTCATCTGCGTGCTGCCGTGGACATCCAGTCCCGGAGCCACGCGGCGGGCCAGCAGCGCCGCGGCGGCGTCCTGCACGATGATCGCGTCCGCGCCCGCTCCGGCGATCGATGCGATGGCTTCCGCCGCCTCGCGCAACTCGTGGTCGAACACCAGCGTATTGAAGGTCACGAAGCCTTTCACGCCGCGTCCGTGAAGCAGGCGAATCGCCTCCGGCAGTTCGTCCAGCGAGAACCCTACTTTCGCGCGAGCCGAGAAATGTTTCAGACCGAAATAGACGGAGTCCGCTCCGGCCTCGACGGCGGCGCGCAACTGCGGCCAATATCCGGCCGGGCTCATGATCTCGGGCTTGGGCAACGATTTCACGGTACAACGCCGGACACGCGCCGCGCCAGCGAAATTGACCGCTTCGCGCCGCGTCTGCGAGAATCGCGGTGAAATGAGGTTCCCCGCCATCGTTCTCTCGTCGCTGTCCGCGCTGTGGGCGCAGGATGCCTCGCGTCTCGCGTTGGCGCATTGCGGCGTCTGTCACCGCGCCGACAGTCCGAATCGCGCGCCGCATCCCGCCGCGCTCGCCGCCCTGCCGGCGGAGCGGATACTGGCGTCGTTCGACAAGGGCCATGCCGCCGAGCGCCGCCTCGCTCCCGAGCAGAAGAGCCTACTCGCCAGACACTACGCGGCTCGCGCCACGCCGGTTCCCGCTTGCGCGCCCGATCGCACGCCGGCCACCGATTCGTCCTATTGGAACGGATGGACCAACGACCCCGCCGGCTCCCGAACACTGCCGCCCGCAATCGCCGGCCTGCACCGCGCGGACTGGCCGAAGCTCCGGCAAACGTGGTCGCGGACGATGAAGGGAGCAATATCTCAGCCCATGGTTGCGGCAGGCCGCGTCTACTTCGGTGACGCGACAGGCGGCGTCACGTCGGTGGACGCGGAATCCGGCTGCGCCTATTGGACCTTCCGGGCGGATGCGGGCGTGAGCCATCCCGTGTCGCTCGGCGCGATCCACTCGGGGCGGTTCGCCGCGCTCTTCGCCGACGATCGCGCCAATGTCTACGCGGTGGACGCGGCAACCGGCGAGATCGACTGGAAGACACCCGCCGCCTCGGGCGATCACACCACCACCGCGCCGCCGCGTCTGCATGGCAACCGGATCTACGTGCCGATGGGAGCGGGCGGCCTCGCGGCGATCCACACCGAATCCGGCTCGCTCGTGTGGCGATCGGCGGAACCGGGCGGGTCCGATGCGCCTCGGATCGACGCGCGCGCGGGCATCGTCTCGACGACGACCGATTCGTACGAGTTGGCGGGCGGCAAACGCGTGGGCGCCGCAAGCGCGCCGGGCTCGCCCGCGATGACGAACGTCGCGGGAATCGACCTCACGGTGTCGGGCTCTGTCGTCGAAATCAGAGATCCCGCCGGCCCGGGCTGGCGGTTCGACGCTTCACGCCACGGCGCGATTCGAGGCGGCGCCGTGGTCGCGGGAAGCACCGTGTTCGCGGCCGCGGGAGACACTCTTCTTGCGTTTCGTCCCGAACACTTGGCCGCTGGCGCGGCCGTCCAAGTCGCGCTGCGTACGAACGACGGCGGAGTGATTCGAGCGGACGAGTATGGCGGAGGCGGCCGCGGCGTCGTGCTGGCGCACGGCGGCCGTTTCAACAAGGGTAGTTGGGTGGCACAGGCGCGCGACTTGGCGGCGCGAGGATTCCGCGTCTTGGCGATCGACTTCCGCGGCTACGGCCAATCGCACGCACCCGCCGAGGGCGGCTTGCATCACGATGTGCTGGCGGCTGTCCGCTACCTGCGCGCGACCGGAGCGCAAAGCGTGTCGGTGATTGGCGGCAGCCTGGGAGGCGGAGCGGCGGCGGACGCGGTGGTCCAGGCCGCGCCTGGCGAGATCGACCGGCTGGTGATGCTCGGCACGGCGGGCGGCGACCTACCGCCAGAGAAGATCGGCGTGCCCAAGTTGATCCTGATCGCGCGCGACGACCGGAACGGAGATGGCCCGCGGCTGCCGGGCGTTCAAGCGGCGTTCGCGAAAATGCCTAAGCCGAAGCGGCTCGTGGTGCTCGACGGTTCCGCGCACGCCCAGTTCATGTTTGAAACGGATCAGGCCGGTCGCGTGATGCAGGAGATCGCGACGTTCCTCAATGAGAGCCGAGTCACTCCTCCGCGGACTTCTCCATGAAGATCAACTCCCACTGATGACCGTCGGGATCGAGGAAACTCCAGCCATACATGAATCCGTGGTCGACCGGATCCATCGCTCGCGATCCGCCGAGTTCCACGGCCTTGCGGCCCATCTCGCCGACCTCCGCCCGGCTCACGCACGATACCGCCAGCAACGCCTCCGTGCTCGAGTCCGTGTCGCAGATCCCACGTTTGGTAAAGGTCTGGAAGAACGGTTCCGGCAGCAGCATCACGTACGCGGAAGGATTCACGATCATGCATGCCGCCTGATCGTTCGTGAACTTCGGCTGAAACTCGAATCCGAGCCCGCGGAAGAACTCCACCGATTTCTTCAGGTCGCGCACCGGCAGGTTGACGTAGATCTCGCGGGTCATCGGGCTTGCTCCGGCAAATAGCGTTCCCGCAGGATACGCATGTGATGGTTGACGTGCCCGGCGACGATGAACGCCAGCGCGCGCACGGTAAACAGATTCTCGCTCGCAATGCCTTTTCGCGGCCATCCTTCGGCCGGCATGTTCTCGAACATCGCGATCGTCGACGCGCGCACCGCCGCGAACTCTTCCACGTGCGCCGCCCAGGAGATGCGATCCGCGCCAGCGTGGGCCACCGCGATGTCCTGATCGTAGCCGGGCAGCGGCGCGTCGAACCCGCGGGCGAACCATAGCGCGCGAAACGCGAAAGCGCGCTCGGTGTCGGTGACACGGTTGAGCAGTTCGCGCACGCTCCACTTGCCCGGCTCGTACCTGAGCAGCGACGTCTCCTCGGAGATCGCCCGCAATTCCGCCAGCACCGGCGCCGTCTGATCGCGAAGCAGCGCGAGCGGATCGCCGCCCTCCGTTTGGCCGATATAGGTGAAGTAGTAGGAAGCGGCCTCGCCCGCCTCTGGCCTGCCGATCATTGAACCCTCCCGGGAAGCGCCGTCACATATGGTTCGCAGCGGACGGTGAAATTGACCGACGCCGCGATGAAGCACCGCTCGTGCGCCCGTTCGTGCAACTCCACCGTCTCGGCGATCCGCGACTCGTCGGCGATCGTCATGCGCGGATGCAGCACCACCTCGTCGAACCAGCCGAATCCGTCGTCGTCTTCCATCATCGATCCCTCGGCGCTGTCCTCATAGTCGTGCACCACGATGCCGGCGTCGGCGCACAGGTGCAGCATCCACAGCATGTGGCACGCCGAGAGCGACGCCACCAGCAGTTCCTCCGGGTTGTAAAAGGACGGATCGCCACGAAACGCGGGATCGCTCGAGCAAAGGATCGGGTGCTGCTTGCCGGGCGCATCCACGCGATGATCGCGCCGGTACGCCTTGTAGTCGCGCGTGCCCAGTCCCGCGTTTCCCGTCCAGCGCGTGGTGGTTCGATATTGATGCGTCTTGCTCACTGGGGGCGGAACTCCAGGAAGTATTGATAAGGCAAGAACGAGTGCGGCTTCGCGAGTTTGAATCCCGCCGCCGCGAACTCGGCTTCCACCTCCGACGCCTCCAGCTTCATCGCCGGCGGTGGACCCACGGGAAGCTGCTTTTTGAAAAAGTCGACGATCACGATCCGCCCGCCCGGCTTCAACGCCCGCTTCAGCTTCGCGTAATAAGCGGGCCGCGCCTCGATGTGGTGGAGCACGTCGCACACGAACACCGTGTCCACCGATTCGGACGCGAGCTTGGGATCGTCCGGCGTGGCCAGCACCGTCTCCACGTTCGGCGGCGAACTCGCCTTCGCTTTCTCGAGCAGCTTGGCGTCGAGGTCCACCGCATACACCTTGGCGGCGTGGCGCGCGATGCGGCGCGTGAAGTAGCCGGATCCGGCGCCGAGATCGGCCACTACCTCGGTCGTCTTCAGTTCAAGCGCCACGATCACCTCATGCGGCTTCTGCCACTTGTCGCGCTCCGGGTTCTCGAGGATCTTCGAATACTCGTCCGCCGATCGCGGCGGATGGTGCTTCTGGTGCTGGACCTGCAACAACAGGCCCGCGAGCAAAGCGGCTTGGATCACTGCATGGACTCCGTTCTCTTACGCCCGTAAAGGAAGTAGATCGCCAGCCCGATCGCGAGCCAGGCAAAGAATCGAACCCACGTCTGCAGCGGCAGGCTCATCATCAGGATCAGGCACGAAACGATGGCGAGCCCCGGCAGCAGCGGCACCAGCGGCACACGGAATCCGCGCTTGCGTTCCGGCTGCTTGCGCCTCAAAACGATCACGCCCGCCGACACCACGATGAACGCGAACAACGTCCCGATATTGGCCAGATCGGCGAACGTGCCGATGTCCCAGACTCCGGCCGGAATTCCGACGACGAAGCCGGCGACGATCGTGCTGACGTGCGGCGTACGGTACTTGGGGTGGATCGATGAAAAGAAATCGGGCAGCAAACGGTCTCGCGACATCGCGAACCAGATGCGCGCCTGCCCGTATTGATAAACCAATAGCGAACTCAGCATGCCCACGACGGCGCCGATCGAGACCCATCGCCGGATGCCATCGTACCCGAGTTCCTTCAGAGCGCCCGCCACGGGAGCGGCGTTGGCGAGAGTCTTGTAGTTCGCGATGCCGGTGAGCACCAACGCCACGGCGATGTAGAGTACGGTGCAGACGAGCAATGAAACCATCAGTCCGATGGGCAAATCGCGCTGGGGATTCCGGCACTCCTCGGCGGCGGTGGAGACCGAGTCG
>SXGS01210755.1_pt1 | contig 99620 bp, 95 predicted proteins | sample 3174681 | NCBI WGS metagenome assembly SXGS01 (sample SAMN11356861, study PRJNA531348) | freshwater metagenome | isolation source: freshwater sample F1-80 | place: China: Fuxian Lake, Yuxi | collected 2017-12-25 | reverse complement strand
GTGGTCTTGCCGCACCCAGAAGCGCCGAGCAGGAAGTGAAGGCTGCCCGCTGGTACATCAAGCGAGACGGCGTCGACCGCCACGGTCTCGTCGTAGCACTTGCGGACATTGTCGAGCCGCAGCGGGATCACGCGACGAAGGATAGTGATCCTTGGACGGTCGACCCTCGGTTCCTACGATGCGCGCATCCATGTCAGACCCGCTCAAGCGGCTCCAACAAGTGCAGGCGTGGCGTGCGCCCAAGGGATGGGCGACCATTCCGGCGGCACCGGTCTCGGCGGAGATTGCACGGCTCAAGGCAGCGATCACTCGCCAATCCGCGCGCATGGGTGATGCGGCTGAACTTTGGGAGCGGATCATTCCCGCCGCGATCAGGGAGGACACTCGACTCTCTGGCCTTGCGGGTGGGGTCCTCTCTGTCATCACGGGGTCCGCGGCGACGACATTCGCGCTCGACCGACTGCTGCGCGGCGGCGGCGAAGCGCGACTTCGCGAAGGCAGCGAGGGACGGATCGTTCGCGTCAGAATGCGCGTGGGTCAGATCGACCGCGACGCATGATCGACGCGACCAGGCTCGCGCCTCACTTTCCCACGCAGAAGCGCGCGAAGAGTTCGGCGAGAATGTCATCGGGTGTCCGATGCCCCGCGACAATCGCGAGGGCATCGAGCGCACCGCGGAGTTCGTCCGCCACGCATTCGACGGGCTCTGGTGCGCGCTGCCCGCGCGCCATCGCGTCGCGCGCAAGGGCGCCGACCCGTGCGAGCGAGCGGCGTGCGTCGCTGAGGGCGCTCACCTGCCGCTCGGCAAGGACCCCAGCATGCGTGGGACCGTGCGTGCCAAGCCGCATGAGTCTTGCGGTGATTTCGCCACGCAGTGCGTCGAGCCCGTGTCCTGTCCGCGCACTCGTCGCGAGACCGGGTCCGACACCCTCCGCGGTCACGCTGTCGCACTTGGTGCGCACAAGCATTTGCCGCCCCTCGCGTGGCTCAGCGCATGGCTCCCCCGCTGGGACGCAGTGCAGTTGAATCGCCGCATCGCGCAGTGACGCGTGGGCAAGGTCCTGCATCTGCCCTTCAAGTGCCCCGTGGGGATCCTCGATCCCGGGAAGGTCAACGAGAAGCGCCTCTACACCCTGACCAAGCAAGACGGGTTCGACGATCGCATCGCGGGTCGAACCCGCGAGAGCCGATTCCACAGCGCGCTCGCGCCCGAGCAGGGCATTGAAGAGACTCGACTTGCCCGCGTTAGGCGCACCTCGGAGCGCGATCGTCGGAAGCGACCGCAGTGCTTCCGCCGGGACAACTCGCGCAGTGACCTCGGCGATCGTCGCGTCCAGTCGCTCGGTGACGCGCAGCAGGTCCGCCGCCGTGATCGCGACGACATCTTCCTGGTCGGTGAAGTCGATGCCCGCTTCGACAAGTGCGAGGACCCTCGTGATCTCTTGCGCGACCGCGTCCCCCGCACGAGCGGCGCTCCCGCTTCGGACTCGCCTCGCCGCGGCCAGTTGCGCGTCCGACTCTGCGGCAATCGCCGCCGCAGTGGACTCGGCTTCATCGAGGCTGAGCCGTCCATTGAGGTAGGCGCGCGCGCTGAACTCGCCCGCCGTCGCGCGTCGCGCGAACGCAAGCCCTCGAGTGGAGTCGCACAGCGCCGCCATCACGCCTTCGAGCACGGGCGGCGATGACACGACGAGCAACTCGACCGTCTCGTCGAGCGTGAAGGTGCCCGGTGCCGGCATCACGAGCGCGATGGCGGGCAGAGAGATGGGTCCGAACGCGAGATCGACCCGCAGGCGCACGCGCCCAATGTGCCGCCTCGTCTCGATGGACGCTCCTTCACATCGCTGGGACAGCGCAGAGATCGCGCCGATCCCGCTCAACCGAATCACGGCGCGCCGTGCGTGGCCCGGAGGGGTGGACACCGCCACGATGAGGTCGGCGCTGCTGGCCATCGCCGCCCTCACCACGCGCCTAGTCCCGCGACTTGAACTTGCGGTCTGGTTCCTTCTTCGCCTGCGCACGCTCAAGCGCGCGCTCGTAGAGGCGGCCGATGGCATCGCGTGCCTTTGATGGCTTCTTCGCGACGGCGGGCCTATCCGCGAGCGACGCGATGTGCGCTCGCACGCGCTTGCTCTCCCAGATCCCGACGAGCGTCGAGGTCATGATGTAAAGCGTCAGTCCACTCGGTGCGGTGTAGAGCATGAGTGGAAACATGATGACGGTCATGATGCGCATCATCTTCTGCTGCTGTTCCTGCTCGGGTGCGAGCTTCACCGAGGTCGGCGGCGTCATGTACTTCTGCTGCACGAAGAAGACGGCACCCATCAGAAGCGGGAGCAGGTTGACGCTCGTGAGCGTAAACAGGAACAGGTTCACCGAAATCGGCAGCGGGATGAATCGATCCTGCGCGCTCAGGTCACCAAGGAAGCCCCACCCGCCGAACAGTTGGAATATCCCGAAAAACGCCGGCTGCTGCCGGAGTTCGAACGCAAGGTAGAGCACCGCGTACAACGCGATCCAAATCGGCATCTGCAGGAAGGTCGGGAGGAATCCACCCATGCACCCGATCGGATTCACGCCCTTCTCGCGGTAGAGCCGCATCTGCTCCTGCTGCATGCGCTTCGCGTCATCGCCGTATCGCGACTTGAGCGCGTCAAGTTCGGGCTTGAGTTCTGCCATCGACTTGCTCAGTTGCTGCATCTGGACCTGCGACTTCTTGCTGATGGGATGCAGGAGGAGGCGCACAACGAGGACGAGCACGACGATCGCCAACGCCCAATCGAAGACGACATAGTCATGGAGGATGTCGAGGAATCCGACCATCAGGTTCGCGAGCCACGCGAAGGTGCACCACGAGCAGCATCCGCCCATCTGGTAGACGATCAACCCCGCCATCTCGAGGAGGCTGTACGGCGGATCGCCCGCGAGCACGGCTCGGTCCAAGGGACCGATGAAGACGCCGAGCGAGAGATCCGCGCTCGCGCCGGACGCGACGACCACGGGTTCGGAATGCAGTTCAGTGAACACGGTCGGTGCCCCGGATGCGTCGAACGCATCTGGATCACCGATCGCCGCGCGCACTTCCTGAACCGCCGGCAGCGCCGACCTCGACGGGTTCGCCTGCGACGGCTTCATTGCCGCGTGCACGGCCACCGAGAAGTACCTGTTCGTCGAGCCGAACCAGCTCAGCGACTGTTGTTGTGCCTTCTGCTCGGCGCCTGGCCAAAGCGTGAAGTCGCCTTCTGTCGCCGCTGAGAGCACATCCGACCGGTACTTCATTCCGTCGTGCGTGATCACCGACGATTGCGTCGGATCGCGGGCGGCGCTGAAGAGGTATCCAAGTTGGAACCGGCGAATATCCATCATCTCGTCGGCAGCGTTCGCGAGGTCGCCGGGGCCGTACTGCACAACGCGGATCGTGCGCGATACTGGACCGATGTTTTCGACGGACTGTGTCAGCACCAAGTCGTACCCGTCACCTGAACCCTGCCGAATGGCGAAGGCTCGCCGGATGCGCAACTGCGCGGCGCTCGACTCGTCCACGATGGTTGTTTCGAACGCGCCCGGTGCCGTCTCGCTCCACACCGAACCGAAGAGCGACACTCGCGTGCCATCAACTTCGATCGAGTGCATCGCCAGCATCGGGACGACGATGCGTGCAATCGTCCCCTGCGCGGTGAGCGTGTAGCGCTGCGAATCGGCGGGAATCGGCGGGACGGGCGACGCCCCCGTGACCACGCCGGTGGCGTGGCGGATCGCCGCGGTGCGGTCGGCGGCGCTGATCCAAAAATCCGCGAAAGTGACCCTACTGATGCCCGCAGCATTGGGGGCAAAGTCAATGCGCATTCGGTCCTTCGATGGATCGATGGAGCCGATGGGTTGCGCTGAGGTGATCGGCGCGCTCGGTGCCTTCGCGGTCAACTTCCCTGTCGGTGGCGTGGGTGCGACCAACGGAACGGCCGGCGCTGCTGAGGGCGTCCCTGAGAACGGAGGCGCCGGCGCAGTCGTCGCTGATGGCGAGGCTGACGCAGGGGCAGTCGGAACGGCCACCGCCGGTGGCTGCGGCTTGCTCGTCCCCTTGCCGGTCATCACGATCGCGACCAGTCCGCCGGCGAAGGCAACGATCAACAGCGTGAGGAGAAATCTCTTGAGTCGCTTATCCATGTCGCTCCCTACCTACCGGCCCTGCAGCAGTCGATCGCCGAGCCAATCGCTGAGTTCGTTTGTTTCTTTAATCTTCTGGACAGTGCGCTCGATGTCATAGTCCAGCCGCGAGAACGTCACGCTGATTGGCTTCTCGTCGTCACCAGTCTCAAGGATCGCGTACGACGCGCGCGGATCAAGGTCGCGCGGCTGCCCGACGGAGCCAGGATTCACAATCACGGTCTCCCTTTCAGAGAATGTGTAGGTGCCTTCGGCCATCTCAGCCGCCGGAAGAAAGTCGGGGTCATCTGTGAAGACACCGGGCACATGGGTGTGACCCACAAGACACACACGAGCTGGCGCGATGCGTGCGAAGATGTCCTTCAACTTCTTGGCGCTATTGAGCGGATCTTCCGGGAAGATGTACTCGTTGATCGGCCGTCGTGGCGAGCCGTGCACGCACAGGAACGGGCCGAACGCCACGCGCACGCGCAATCCCCCGAGAAAACTCCAACGCCGCACGGCCTCGTCTCGGTCGTAGCCCGCTTGCCCTGCGCTGCCCTCTGGCGGCGGTTCGAGTTGCCGTCTCGTCCAGTATGCGGCAGCTTCGGCGGAGGCGTTGAAGTTTGTCGGTTCGTAGAGCACGCCGAAGTCGTGGTTGCCCATCAGGCTCCACTCGCAGCGCTTCGCGACAAGGTCCACGCACTCCTTCGGATCAGGTCCGTAGCCGATGATGTCCCCCAAGGAGATGATGCGATCGACCTTCTTCGTGTCGATGTCGGCGAGGACCGTCTCGAGCGCCGAGAGGTTCGAGTGAATGTCGCTAATGAGTGCAGTGCGCATGGACCCAAGCCGTGCTGCGGCGGACGCGGGATGCTAGCAACCCCCCCCGCAGTGCATCGTTAGAATGCCTCCCCCCAATGGCAGACAGCGCACACTACGACCTCATCGTGATTGGCTCCGGGCCCGGCGGTTATGTGGGAGCGATTCGCGCCGCACAACTTGGCATGAACGTCTGCTGCGTCGAGCGCGACAAGCTCGGCGGTGTCTGCTTGAATTGGGGTTGCATTCCGACGAAAGCACTGCTCCATAACGCAGAGCTCTACGCCGAGGCGATCCGCCACGGCGAGCAGTGGGGCTTCGAGATCAAGCCCGAGGCGGTCAAGGTGAACTGGGAGAAGGTCATCGGACGCAGCCGCTCGATCACCGGCCAACTGAACGCTGGCATTGCTTACCTCTTCAAGAAGAACAAGATCGACCATGTGAGCGGTCACGCGAAGATTGTCGCTGGGCACACGGCGAGTGGTCCCTGTCGCGTCGAAGTCCGCACGCCCAATGGAACCTATTACAAGGGTGTGGGCGAGGGCGATGTCAAGGTCTTGACGGCCGACAAGGTGATGATCGCCACCGGTGCCGCACCTAGGCATCTGCCGTTCGCGCCCTGCGACGGCAAGACGGTGATCTCGAGTTACGAAGCGATGAACCTGTCCACGCGTCCGGCGTCGATGCTGGTGATCGGCTCAGGTGCCATCGGAATGGAGTTCGCCTACTTCTACAACGCATTCGGCACGAAGGTGACTGTCGTCGAAATGCTCGACAGGATCCTTCCGATCGAGGATGATGACATCTCCGCCGCGGCGCAGAAAGCATTCGTCGCCCAGGGCATGGACATTCGAGTCGCGACGAGCGTCAAGGCCATTGAGAAGACGGCCAAAGGGGCGAAGGTCACGCTCTACCGCGTCGCCAACGAGAAGGAAACGCAGACGCTTGAGGTCGACACCGTGCTCGTGGCCATCGGCGTTGGCGCTCGGCATGATGGGCTGTTCGATCCGTCGCTCGGCGTGCGCATCAGCGACTCGGGCATCAACAAGGGCCATATCTGGACTGACTACCGTGATCGCCCCGACCCGACCTACAAGACAAGTGTTCCGGGTATCTACGCCATTGGCGATGTCATTGGGCCGCCGTGGCTCGCGCATGTTTCGAGCGAGGAAGCGATCGCGTGCGTCGAGCGCATGAAGGGCCACGCCACGCTCGGCGTTGACTATGCGTCGATCCCAGGCTGCACCTACTGCAACCCGCAGATTGCCTCGATCGGACTCACCGAGCGCGAAGCGAAGGCCAAGGGAATCAAGTTCAAGGTGGGCAAGTACGCGCTCAAGTCGCACGGGAAGGCGATCGCCGTTGGAGCAACGACCGGCCTCATCAAGGTGGTCACCAGCGATCCCCACGGCGAGATCCTCGGCGCCCACATCATCGGCGAAGACGCGAGCGAACTCATCGGAGAAATGGGTCTCGCGAAGCGCCTCGAGGCCACCATCGAAGATGTCATCTCGACCGTGCATGCCCATCCGACGATGCACGAAGCCCTGAAGGAAGCGGCCCTCGCGACCGAAGGGCGCGCGATCCACGCCTAACACTCACCCCCACGCGGTCGCGGCCTCGCCGTGGTGTGGCGAAAGAAAAGGCGCCCCACGCGTGCACTCTGGAACGCGAGGGGCGCCCAAGCACCTCGCCATCACGGGCGGTGATTCGGCGAGGTTGCGAGTCAGTGACAACGATCGCGCTGCCACCATCCGGGGGTTCTCTATCGACGCTCCTTGTCGGACTTCCCGTACTCCTTGATGAGCCAGGACCGGTAGATGCGCCGGACCATTTCTTCTTGCACGGTGTGCATCCACTGCGGTCCGTAGTTCACGCCCATGTAGGCGTGGAACGCGAGCGGATAGCGCTGACCGCCCGTGGGTGGCACGGACGATCGATCAGCCGCGAGCGCCGTCGGAATGGCGATCGAGAGTGCCAACGGCGCCACGAGCACGCACACGGCAATCGCAAGGCGTCGGATCGTCAACTTGGTCGTGTTCATGTTGCTCTCCTTCTGCCCGGTCAGGCGTTCTGCAGCGTTCGGGCAGACTCAAGAATCTGCCACCCGGTCTCCCGAAACGATGGGAAACGCCCCATCGTTCCGGCCACGGTCCTCACATCCTCGTCGTCGAGTGTCCATCCCTGCCCGATGGGCGATGCCTCGTTCATGCGCTGACGGCGCAGGTACTCAAAGGTGAACGCGCGCTCTCGCATCGACCAGTTCTCGGTCCGCTCGGCAATCTCCGAGGCCTTGTTGGAGAAGATGGCCATGAACCGATGGAGTTCGGGACCGCTGAGGCCGCGGAGCGCGACATTGCATCCGAACACAGCCCACCAACCGTAACTCTCCAACCAGTCGCCCGGCGGATACGCCGACGCGTCCACAACCTGATCGAGCCCCCGCGCGAGGGACTCGACCGCCGCGAGCGGCTCGGTCTCACCGAGCGCGGCCTCGCATTCGATGAGCGCGCCCGCACATGTGTTGGCGATACCCGCATACGAAGCATCGTCGAATTCCTTCGCGAGCCCGTTGTAGAGCGCGATCGTGGCGCCCAAGTCCGCGCGCGCGTGCGTGGCGTGCTCCGTGGCGCTCATCGGATCCGTCTCGATGAGACGGCGCTCCGATTGCCCGCGCACATAGTGGCCGAACGCAAAGGTCACGCGTTCGGCCCGACTCGTACACGAACGAGCTCCCAGCCGCTCAATGAGACCATTAGCGACCGACCTCGACTCCACGAGGTGCCAGAGCGTGTAGTGCGCGTTCGCGAGATTGGCCTCGAGTGAGAGCCGCGCCTGCGCAGGAACTCCTGGTTCCGCAAGCCCGCGCTGAATCGCCGCGAGACTCTTGGTGTAGCGGCCGAGACCGTCGTAGGCGCCGGCGAGACGATTGGCGGCAGTCGCCCGTTCGACACCAGTCTGCGCCGCGATAAACAGCGCCTGTGCGAGATCCGACATGCGCGCGTACTCCCCGGCGCGATGGGCCTCGATCGCCTCGCGATCGAGTTGCGCGAATCCGCGCTCGGCGAGCGTGACGAACTCACCGTGGCGCGCTGACTCATCGCGCCAGATGCCCTCGGCCACATCGCCGATGTCCCAGTCCAGCGCGTCAGCCAGGCTGCCGAGAAGATCCAACTTGGGATTCCCGCTCTCCGGGACGATCTTGGCCGGTTCACGGCCGAGCGCCTGCGCCAACTGGATCCGCGTCCACTTCCGGTAAACGCGCGCCAGATCGACGATCTGCGTCAGTCGTTCGCGTCGGAGTTCATCTCGATTCATACGAGCCCCACTCTCTTTCGGAATCCGGATCCGAAACCGCCGCCCATGCATGCCAATGAGGCCACCGAGCGACCGTCCATTACGGCATCTTCCACGGTTCTTCTGGACGAATCGCCAAGTCGGTTTCGCTGCGAGGCTTACACTCGCACAATGGTGTCGGCGCCCATGTCCGGACTTCTGGTCGTTCTCAGCGGACCATCCGGCGTTGGCAAGACTTCCATCGCGCACGCGGTGCTGCGCCGATTCGACGGCGTGTTCAGCGTGTCCGCGACGACACGCGAGGCCGGACCAGGCGAAGTCGATGGCAAGGACTACTGCTTCGTCGACGAGACGCACTTCCAGTCGATGCTCGAGGGGGGAGACTTCCTCGAGTATGCACGAGTCTTCGGTCGTTCGTGGTACGGCACGCCACGGGGACCCGTCGACGCCGCGATCGCGCGCGGCCAGGTCGTCGTCCTCGACATCGATGTGCAGGGGGCAGAACAGGTGCGATCGCGACGACCGGACATGCTGGGCATCTTCGTGCTGCCCCCCTCCAACGACGCACTCCTTGCGCGCCTGCGCGGCCGTGCCCGAGATGACGAAGCGGCAATCGCTCGGCGATTCGCCGAGAGTCAGCAAGAGATCTCGCGAGCGCGAGCGTCGAACACCTACGACGCATTCGTCGTCAATGATGACCTCGACGCATGCACGGATCGCGTGTGCGCGCTCGTCGACGAACGACTGCACTCGCGGCGTGCGACCGCTCCGGCGTGACCTCCGGTCAACGGTCGGTAGTCCATCGCAGCAAGAGGCCCGACACCGTCAGCGGTCGCGCCGCGCGAGTCTTCAGGAGCACCGACCAGTTCAAGCGCCGCATCGAGTCGATGGACATCGGCTCGCACGAGGGTGTCGCCCCAGCCCAGAACGCGACGAGCCCGCGCACACGCTCGGGTGTTGCGCCTTGGGCGGCGAGCGTTGCGAGGGCGAGCGCGTCGTGCCGCTTCGCCAGTCTCTTCCCGTTCTCGTCGCGCACGAGCGGAAGATGCCACCAGCGAGGCGGTCGCGTCGCGCCTAGCCGTGTGCGAATCACTTGCTGGAGCCCGGCACTCTCATGGAGATCCTCGCCCCGGACGACATCAGTGATGCCCATGGCGATGTCATCGACAACGACCGCCAGTTGGTAACTGGGCACTCCGCTCTTCAGCCAAACGAGTGGATCGCCCCATGTCGACGATGGATTGAACGAGCGTGTGCCGCAGAGTTCATCGACGACTTCGACGCGTTCGTCGGCGAGCGCAAGTCGGTGGTTGGTCTGCTCATCGGTGAAGCGCCATGCGTCCGCCGCCGGGCGCAGGGCGGCGGGAAAGCACACAACGGCATCCCCCTCATTCGGAGCCCTCGCGTCCTCTGCGCTCGTCGGGTTCTGCGCCGCGCGAAGTTGCGCGCGCGAATGCGGCGCTTCGAAGACGCATCCACTCGCCGCGAGTTCTTGCATGCGCGATCGGTAGTCCTGGCGCCTCTGGGACTGTCGCTCGATGGGTCCATCCCAGTCGATCCCGAGCCACTGGAGCATCCAAAGCGTGTCGCGTTCGGCCTCGGCACTCACTCGGGAGGCGTCGAGGTCCTCCATGCGAAGCACAATGCGCCAGCCATGCTCGCGCGCGAGTCCCCACGCGCAGAGAAAGCTCCACGCGTGACCAAGGTGCATACGACCGGTTGGGCTTGGTGCGAGGCGGGTCGCCTCCTGAGGCATCATCGTCCGGGCGCGAACCGACGCGCCACGCCCAGCGCCAGTTCGCTGAACACGACCTCAGGATCGCGCGTCGAGTCGATGACGAGGTGCCGTCTCGGTTCGGCGGCGGCCTGATCGAGATAGCCCTGACGAACGCGCGCGTGGTACCCACTGTCGCGCTGCTCGATGCGATCGCGTGTGCGCGCCATGCGGCGGTCCGCGGTCGATGAGTCCACATCGAATACGACGACGAGGTCCGGCCAACATCCACCAAGCGCGATGCCGCCAACCGCGAGGATGTCCGCGCGCGGGACGCCTCCCGCGGTTCCTTGGTACGCGAGCGTCGAAGAAATGAACCGATCGGCGAGCACGCACCCGCCCCTGTCCAGCGCGGGCCTGATCCGCTCCTCGACGAGCTGCGCGCGGCTGGCCATATAGAGGAGCATCTCAGCGCGAGGCATCATCTCCGCATGGACCGGGTCGAGCAGAATGTCCCGGATGCGCTCACCGATCACTGTGCCGCCGGGCTCACGAACCTCGGTCACTTCGAGACCCGACCCACGAACACTCGCCGAAAACTGCGCAAACTGGGTGCTCTTGCCGCTTCCATCGGGACCATCGAACACGATGAACTTCCCCGGAAGAAGCGCCTTCCAGTCCTGCGACTGAGCCATCGCCGCCGATGCTAGTCGTGCACTGATCGACATCGGTGCCGCCGTCACGGCTCGCCCCGCGCGTCTTCGACATGCGGCTCGCTGCCCAGCGCCGGCGCTCCGATGATCGCGCTTCCGACGCGCACCACATTGGCGCCGGCCGCGATCGCTTCCTCGAAGTCCCCGGACATGCCCATCGAGAGAAGATCGAAAGACTCGCCGCCAATCCCGCTGTTGCGGATGTCCTCGAACACCTCCTGACCGCGCATGAAGGCGCGCCGTGCATCGTCGCGCCCAGTTCCAAGCGGCGCCATCCCCATGAGACCGCGCACGCGCAAGTTCACCATCGTGTCCATCTGCTGCACGAGATGCCGAACGGCCGCAGCGGTGACGCCGTGCTTGGACGCTTCGCCCGAGATGTTCACTTCCACCAAGACATCGACCGGTGACGGGCGACGAGCCCCTTGGAGGTGAATCTCCTCGGCGAGCCGAAGGCTGTCAACGGAGTGGATGAGCCGAGCGATTTCGATCGCCTTGCGAACCTTGTTGCGCTGCACCGAGCCGATCATGTGCCAGCGCACGGTCGGGGCGTCGCCGCGCAGTTCCTTCACGCGCGCGAGGTACTCATCCACTTGCGCCGCGCGCTGGACAAGTTGCTGCACGCGGCTCTCTCCGAAATCGCGATGGCCGAAGGTGACAAGTTCCCGGATCTGCTCGGGCGTGGCAGTCTTCGTGACCACAACGAGCACAATGTGATCCGGATTACGGTTCGCTTTCGCGGCTGCCTCGGTAATGCGTCGCCTCACTTCGTCGTAACGGAGTCGAAGCGTCCCGCCGATCGTTGCATCGCCCGAGCCTGCGTCCTGCATGGCCATCTGCTCCATGTCGGCAAGGGTAGCCGAGCGGCGCGGGACTGATGGATTATTCTCGCGTCATGGGGTCGCCCATCCGCAACTCACCGTGCGTTCTCATCGTGCGTGATGGATGGGGGCGAAACCCGCATCCCGAGCACGACGCCTTCAACGCGATCCGGCTTGCTCGCACGCCGGTCGATCAGCGACTGACGGCCGAGTGGCCGTCCACGCTCATTCGCACAAGCGGCGAGGATGTCGGCCTTCCGGTCGGGCGCGATGGCCCCGTGATGGGAAACTCTGAGGTCGGGCACCAGAACATCGGCGCAGGACGGATCGTCGATCAAGAACTCATGCGGATCACACGCGCGATCCGAACGGGGGCGTTGGCGAACAATGAAGTGCTGCTCGAGGCGATCCACCGCGCTCGGGATTCGGGCGCACGGCTCCACTTCATGGGGCTCGTCAGCGACGGCCAAGTCCATAGCGACCTCTCGCACCTCGTGGCGCTCCTCGAACTCGCGCGCGCCCACGCGTTCCCATCCCAACGCCTGCTCGTGCATGCGTTCATGGATGGGCGCGACACGCCTCCCAACTCGGGAGTCAGGTACATCGAGGCACTCGAGGATGCACTTGACGAATCCGGTGGGCGCATCGCAACGGTGATCGGTCGCTTCTATGCCATGGACCGTGACCACCGATGGGATCGTGTGTCGAAGGCTTGGGAGTGCCTCGTTGGTCGTTCGACGCGCGAGGGATCGTCGGCGCTCGCCATCGTTCGCGAGCACCATGCCCATCCTCCCGCGCCCTCGCAAGAGAGCGACGAGTTCATCCTCCCAACCCGTGTGGCCGGCGTCGACGGCGACGTTCGCGACGGCGACAGCGTCGTCTTCTTCAACTTCCGAGGCGACCGCCCACGCGAGATCACGAAGGCCTTCGTCTATGGCGAGGGTGAGTTCCGTGCATTGCCTGGCGGTGCGTTCGACCGAGGGCGCGTGCCGAAGGGCCTCTTCTTCGCCACGATGTCCAACTACGAGGAGGGTCTTCCGGTGCGCGTCGTCTTCGAGAGGCCGGCGCGCATGAAGGACATCCTCGGGGAGTGCCTCTCGCAGCATGGCCTCACACAGTTCCGCTGCGCGGAAACGGAGAAGTTCCCGCATGTGACCTTCTTCTTCAACGACTACCGCGAGACGCCCTTCCCCGGTGAGTCTCGCCAGATCATCCCGAGCCCGCGCACCGTCGCGACCTACGACCTCAAGCCTGAGATGAGTGCCGCGGGTGTCCGCGACGCGGTTCTCTCGCGGCTCACAGCGGCCGACTGCGAGTCGTTCATCATTGTGAACTTCGCCAACTGCGATATGGTGGGTCACACCGGCAACCTCAACGCAGCGATCCGCGCCGTCGAAGTGACCGACGAGTGCGTCGGCGCCATCACGCAGGCCACCCTAGCGCGCGGCGGCAGTCTCATCGTGACCGCAGACCACGGCAATGTGGAGCAAATGATTGACCCGGCCACAGGTGCGCCGCACACAGCGCACACGAACTACACGGTGCCCCTCCTCGTCATCGGCGCGCCATTTCGCGGTGCCCGACTTCGCGACGACGGTCGGCTCGCCGACATCGCACCGACCATGCTCGCGATGACGGGACTCGCCCAACCCGAATCGATGACGGGACGCTCGCTGCTCCTGTCGCCTGGGCATCCCTAGACTCCATCCAATGGCCTCTGCCAACGGCGTCTTCTGTATCGAGGCCGACTGGTTCGGCCTCGCTCACCCGATGTCGATGAAGCCGGTGCTGGATCTCCTCGCGGGATCCGACGCCCGCATTCCGTTCGTCCTTCGCGACGCCGCCACGCGCGCGGAGATCGAGTTCTATCTCCGGCGGTGGCTCCAGGCTCGCTACCGGCGCTACGACATCCTCTGGATGGCGATTCACACGAGGCCTGGCGAACTGCTGCCGGGTGACATGCGCAAGCCTGAAGAGCGACTCGGGATCGACGCCCTGGAGGGACTCCTTCAGGGGAAGTGCCGCGGCCGCATCCTGCACTTCTCCGGCTGCCGCTACTTCAAGATGCCTCCGTCACGAGTGGCGCGGTTCCTGCGCACCACGCGCGCGCTCTGCGTCAGCGGATTCACTCGCGAGGTGCCTTGGCTCGAAGCGACCATCTTCGAGGCGTACTGGCTCACGCTGCTCAGCTACGAGGCTCGCACGCGCAAGGGCGTGCGTGAAGCCGCACGCCTTATGCGCCGCGAACAGGGTCCACTCTGCGCGCGGTACGGTTTCGTCATTCGCGTGGCCGGCTAGGCGCTGGCTCTATGCTTGGGGCGTGCTCCCTGTTGTTGCCATCGTCGGTCGCCCCAATGTGGGCAAATCGAGCCTGTTCAACCGCCTTGCGGGCGAACGGATTGCGATCGTCGATCCCACCCCGGGAGTGACACGGGATCGCATCGCGACGGTCATCACCATCGAACCTCCCTCCGAGCTCGCCGACGACACGGCGCTGCCGCGCGTCGCGGAACTCTGTGACACCGGCGGATACGGCATCTATTCGGCCGAGGGTGCCCAGTTCGATGACGCTGGAGAAGACCTTGCCAAACTCGTTCCCGGCATCGAGGGGCAGATCAAGAGCGCGATCGCCGGCGCCGACATCATTCTCTTCACGGTCGATGCGCAGGAGGGGCTCACGGCGATCGATGAGCAGATCGGCCAGCTCATCCGTCGCGCGGGGGCGGCCGCCAAGGTGCAGTGCGTCGCGAACAAAGTCGATGGACCCTCGTGGGAGAGTCATGCGCAGGAAGCGACGCGGCTGGGGTTCGGCGAAGTCATCGGCGTCTCCGTGAAGTCCGGGACCGGCATGCGTCGATTGCTCGAAGTCCTCTGGGAACGACTGACTGACCGCGCGGCATCGACTGCCCCCAACCCCGAAATGAAGGTGGCCATCGTGGGCCGCCGCAACGCTGGAAAGTCGAGCCTCGTGAACGCACTCGCTGGCGGTCCACGCGTCATTGTGAGCGAGATCGCGGGGACCACACGAGATAGCGTCGATGTCCGCTTTGAGCAGGACGGGCGCACATTCGTCGCCATCGACACCGCGGGCGTGCGCAAGCGCAAGTCATGGGCCGATGATGTGGAGTACTACTCGCATGCGCGGACGCAATCGGCGATCCGCCGCGCCGATGTCGCCATCCTGCTGCTGGACGCGACAGAACCGGCTTCGCATGTGGAGAAGACGCTGGCTGGTGAACTCGTCGAGGCCTACAAGCCAACGGTCATCGTGGTGAACAAGTGGGATCTCGTGCCGAAGAAGCGAACGCCCCGCGACTACCTCGACTACCTCGGTCAGGAGCTCCCGATGCTGGGTTTCGCCCCCATCGTGTTCGTCAGCGCCAAGACCGGTGAAGGCACGACCGACGCGATCTCGATGGCGTTCAACCTTCATACGCAGGCGAGCCATCGCGAGACGACGGGGCGTCTCAATGCGCTCATCCAGAAGATCCTCACGGAGCGGGGCCCGAGTTCGAAGTTGGGCACGAAGGCCAAAGTCTTCTACATCTCACAGATTGAGACGAATCCGCCGACGATTGCCATGGTCGTCAACAAGCCTGCGCTGTTTGAGGGCACCTACGAGCGCTACCTCTTGAACAGGCTCCGCGATGAGGTCCCGTACTCCGAGGTACCCATTCGATTGGTGTTCTCCGCGCGGCGACGCGAGGAGGTCGCCCCCGGGCAGCGCACCCGTGTGCGCAAGCCGAGAGACTCACGCGCGTGAGCATCCACCCTCTGCCAATCTTCGAGCGCGACGGCGATCCATCATTCCGCGACGCCCTCACCGACGAGGAGCGGTACGCGCGCTTGGCTCCGCCGACTTCGTTGGTTGTGCGCGGCGGTCGCATGAAGTGGGTGGCCGAGTACCCCTACGACGGCAAGGCGAAGCCCGGCTGCGGCACGAAACTTGTCGCGAAGACCCACCGGGGAACGGAACTCGTCGAGATGCTCACGACGGCGTGCTCGAACTCGGGATGTTCGAAGAGCGTCTCGAGACACGAGATGCTCGACTACATCGAGCACTCAGGCGGAAAGCAGTTCCCCTTCCACACCGACGGACGCATCATCCGCGTCGCGACGGCCGATGACCTCGCCCAGTGGTCGCGAGTGCAGGCCGAGGCGACTGCGCAATCGCCATCCGTCGAATCGATCCTTCAGTCGAGCGGCCTTCCCATGAAGTTTGTCGCCATGGAGCCCATCTTCGGCGGCGAACTCATCACCATTTACTACGCGAGCGAGGAGCGTGTCGACTTCCGTGCACTCCTCACAACGCTGGCGGCGGCGCTCCACGCGCGCATCGAACTCAGGCAGATTGGCGCGCGCGATGAGGCTCGGTTGACCGCTGACTACGAGAAGTGTGGGCAGCACTGTTGCTGCAAGAACTTCCTCAAGGTGCTCAAGCCGGTCTCAATGAAGGCGGCGAAAGTGCAGAAGGCCACGCTCGACCCGATGAAGATCAGCGGACGATGCGGGCGGCTCATGTGCTGCCTGCGCTACGAAGAAGAGACCTATGAGTCGCTTGTCGCGAAACTCCCGAAAGTGAAGTCGCGCGTGATGACTCCGGAGGGTGCCGCGACCGTCATCGAGACGAAGACGCTCGTTCAACTGGCGCTCGTCAAGCTCGATGCCACCGGTCGCGAAGCCGCGTTCGCGATCGAAGACATCTCGGCTCTGTAGGATCCCCTGCCCATGAGCGACACCCGCGCGAGCGCGCCGACGAAGACGCAGAGCTCTGGCGGCATCATCGACACGCTGCAGTCGCTCATTGTGGCATTCGTCTTCGCGATGGCGTTCCGCGGATTCGTCCTCGAGGGCTTCGTGATCCCGACTGGGTCGATGGCGCCCACGCTCATGGGCGCGCACATCCGCATCCACAGCCCTGCCACCGGCTACGAATACGCGGTCGATTCCGCCGACATCATCATGGCGCAACAGATGGGACAACGGCGCAACGACCGACCCATCTTCGACCCCATGATCAGCCGGCAGAGTCCGGTGTTGGCGATCCCGGGCGCTGAACTGGCGGCAGCCAATCGCATGGGCGACCGCGTCCTTGTCCTCAAGTACCTCGCGCCCCTGACGCATCCGACGCGCTGGGATGTCGCCGTCTTCAAGAACCCGACTGATCCGGTGGGCGAGGCGCCCTACTACATCAAGCGCATGGTGGGCATGCCCGACGAAACGCTTCTCATCGCCGACGGCGACATCTTCACGGGGGCGTTTGATGCAAAGGTCGACGACCTTCGCATCGAGCGCAAGCCCGAGATGGTGCAGCGCGCCGTGTGGCAGCCGGTGTACGACAGCGACTACGAGCCTGTGGAGGTGGAGCGAGTCGAGGCGGCGATGCGCCAGCGATGGCGCGGATCGCCCTGGCGCCCAAGCGAGGGATGGGACACGCGCGGCAAACGCGAGTGGAAGTGGGATCGGAAACTGCCCGCGTCAATCGCGTGGAGCAATGAGACGCTCCCGTTGGACGACTGGAACGCCTACAACACATATCGTCGCGATATCCCGCTGTACCCGATGGCGGATCTTGCCATCTCAGCGGCCATCGATGCGGCAGAGCCCGCCGCGTTTCGCTGCACGCTTGACCTCTCCGCGCGCGGTCGCGTCTTTCGATTCGCCATCGGTGCCGGAACGGCCACGCTCTCCGTCATCGAAGCAGAGTCACAGGTGGTCGCCTCCACGGCGACGTTTCCATTCGCTCCGACTGCCGCGGGCGCCCCCCACCCAACAGGCCCGATGCGCCTCGAATGCTGGCACGTCGACCAGCGAATGAGTCTCTTCCTCGACGGCGACCTGTTGGGCTTTCTCGACTACGACTTCGGCGGACCCCTCAAGCGCATTCTCGCATCACACTTCGGACGAACGCTCGAACAGTATGTCGCCAACCCAACTGGTCAACGGCCGACCCCAACTGCAATGGAGTGGCGCTTTGAAGGTTCGCCGTTCTCGCTCCGGCATGTGACCGTGCAGCGCGACCTCTACTACCGCCCAGATTTCCTGAGCGCGAACAATCAGTACCCCACCAACGGCACCGCGATCTCCGGATTGGCCTTCGGCTGCGACCCGATGAATCCAGCCCGACTTGGCCCGTCCGACCATCTCATGTTCGGCGACAACAGTGGTGCATCAAAGGACTCTCGGCTCTGGGGTCGTTCACACCCACTCGTGCTGCGCGAACTCGGGAACGATCACCCATTCGTGGTGCCACGAGAAATGCTCATTGGCAAGGCGTGGTCCGTCTACTTCCCCGCGCCCGTGGCGATGAGCTCGGGCGGTCGCGCGTTCATTCCCGACTTTGGCCGCCTCCGCTTCATCCGCTGAGCCCCGACGCATCAGCGTCCCGACCGCGGACGCGATGATGCTCGCGTGCGCGTTCCTCTGGGGGATCTCCTTCGTCGCCCAACGCTTGGCCGCGCAGTCGATGGGTGGCATGCCGTTCACCTTCAATGCCGCGCGCTATCTGATCGGCACCGCGATTCTGGCGCCATTCGTGTGCCGCCTGGGTGCGCTGCGCTCGCGCGCAACATGGATCGGCGGCGCAGCCGCCGGTGCCGCAATGATTGCGGGGAGTTCGCTGCAGCAAGCGGCCATGCACTCTGTGAGCGCGGGGACCGCGGGATTCATCACCGGCACCTATGTCGTGTGGGTGCCCCTGCTGAGTCTCATCGTCGGCCAGCGTGTCGCACGGCGCGTGTGGATCGGCGTTGCGTTCGCGCTCGTTGGCCTCTGGATCCTCTGCATCGACGGTGAATTCAGCCTCGAGCCGTCAGAACTCTTGCTCCTTGGTTGCGCGCTTTCGTGGGCGATCCATGTGCTCGTGATTGGGTGGGCGGCGACACGCGGAGATGTCTTCGGGATCGCGTTCGTGCAGTTCCTTGTGACGGCGATTGTGTGCACGGGCACGGCGATCGCCATCGAACCCGTGTCGATGGCGATCGTTCAGAACGCCATCGGACCCATCGCGTTCGCTGGCGTGTTCTCCATCGCGATCGCGTTCACACTGCAGGTCTTCGCCCAGACTTCAGCGCCGCCTGCGCACGCCGCCATCATCCTCTCGCTCGAGTCGGTCTTCGCTGAAGTCGCCGGATCCGTGTGGATGCACGAGGGATTCGGGATGCGTAAGTGGCTCGGCGCGCTCCTCATACTCGCCGGCGCACTCGTGGCCACTGTCACTGGACCCCGCCCGCGCCCTCCTGAAGCGATTCGCCCGAGGGAAGCGGCAGCGGGTTGATGCCATACCGCTGCTCGATCAGTTCACGCTCCAGCAGCTTGTAGGCCGTGAATCCGCTTGGCCACACCGCGATCTCGACGCGCCACGCGGTCGGGACGCGACCCTCCATGAGTTGGCGGACCGCGAGCTTCGCGCTCGCCGCGTCGCTGACAGGAATCCCCGTGCCCGATGGCTCCGAGAACGACTGATCTTTCTTCTCAACCTTCGCAAGGCTCACGCGTGCGTCGCCACAAAGAACAAGGACCGCCTTGCGCGCATCGGGCTTGAACCGAGCAACACGCACGAACTGAATCACGGTGTTCTGCCGCTTGCGGGCATCGTCGAGTCGCGCGAGTTCCGCGTCGAGATTTCGCTTCCTCTGCTCGGCCTCCTGAAGTGCGGCGGCGCTGGCCGCCAGTTTCGCGCGCGCGTTCTTCTCCCCTTCGACCTCCGCAAGCTTCTTCGTCCGCATCTCCTCGAGGCTGGCGAGCAGTTCCTGCCATCGCTTGATGAGGGCTGGATCGCCCGACGGTGGCATGGCGGCAAGTGCCTGCAGGAGCCCGGCGAGCGTCAGTTCGAGCGCCGCCGCGCGTGCCTCGAGTGCCGTGATCTCTGCCTCGATCTTCACCGGATCGACGGCCGTCTGTGTCCCCTTGGTCACTTTCGCGAACACGACAAGGCACAGCAAGATGAACATGATGACGCCGAGTGCATTGCAGAGCGCGTCGAGGAAGAGCTCGAAGGCATCGCTTGTGGCCGCTCTAGTTCCCGGGCGCCTTCGTCGGCGACGCCTCATGGGGCCGCCCCCGGGTCGACGGCTGGTGCGTCGAAGAATCCGCCCTCGCTCGCGTCCCACAGTTGCCAACCCACCTCATAGCCTCGGCCCCGCAGCGTGTCGCGGAGTGTGTTCGCGGGCGCGACTGCATCACTCCGCACAACGAGCAGTCCGTACCACTGGCTTGGTGGATGAGCCGCGAGTACCGCGTCGAGCGGCTCAGTCGCCGCGACCGAGCCTCTCTTGACGGGCGTCCCGGCGACATCAAGCTCGCCGAAGATGACACCGGACGGCGTGGCCTCGAGAATCAGCGGCAGCATGGTCTCAGCCACGCCAGACTGGTACCGAACGCGGCTCTTCATGACTTTGTCGGCGAGGTCTCTGCGGATGGCGTGTGCCTTGTCCGCGGCCCGCTGGGACTCCTTGTTGATGATGATGACCTGGTTTTCGCGCCGGATCGCCTCGCCCTCTGCCTCCGCACGGCGCCGTTCGATGGCGACGAGCCCCTCACGGTCCCTGGCAATGAGCGCATCGAGACGCGCGAGCTGGTCCGAAGTCACCTGCGGCCGCGACTTCGCTTCTTCGATCGCGGCGGTCGCCTCACTGATGGCGTGCGTGGCCTCTCCCACCCGCCGCTGGACCTGCGCCAGTCGATCGCTCGGGTCTTCTGAGGCCGCGCGCCGCGTCGATGCCGACGGGGTGTTGCTCAGCGGATCCAGCGCGAGAATCAGGCAAACAAGGATCATGATCCCCGTCACGCAGGCCATGATGTCCTGGAAGGAGAAGAAGGTCATCGGAGACTCGGATGCCTTCTTCGACATGGCGTGCGACCCTGGTCCCTACCAGTTCGTCAGCTTGAGCCGACTGATGATGTTGTCGTTGCAGTACGACGAGATGTCATCGAGGAGATCCTCCTCAAGCTTGTAGATGTAGGTCGTCGCCAGCTGCACGCCGACGGCCGCCACGAGTGCCACGAGCGTGGTGTTGAACGCCGTGGCGAGACCGCCGACGACAGGCCCGAGCTTGTCTCGGATCGACGCGACGCCGCCCGCCGCCTCCGTCCCTTCGGTGATGACATTCGTGAAGTTGCCGATGGCGATGCCAAGCCCAAGGACCGTACCGATGAACCCGAGCACGGGGATCGTCCAGATGAGGGAGCGGATCACCGTGTACGAGGAGTCGATCGCGGAACTGTCGCTGTCGGCCTGCGAGTCGAGCACCGCACCGACATCGCGGACTTCACCGATGTTTCCTAGATTCGAAAGCGAGAGCCACACGCGGTTGAAGAGAAGAAACTCGCGCGGCCGTGCCACGCGCCGCTTGAGTTCGGCAAGCACCTCCCCTGAAGTGCCCGGCGACAGCACGAAGTCGCCGCGTCGCGGAAAGATTCCCGTGACCTCGAGCGCGCGCCGCTGCACCTTCACCTTCTGCCACTTCGCGAACAGAATGAAGACGCACCACCATGTGAAGAGGATGCAGAGCCAGTTGGTCTGCCATCCGGAGGCGATGACATCCTCTAGGTAACTGCCCTTGAATGGGATGAGCGCGAGCCATGTCACCACGGTCAGCACCATTGCGACGGCGAACCAGAATGGGCCGTGCGTGCGGGTGTAGCGGCCGGTCGAGAGCCCGATCGCGCACTCGAGATCGCCGGCACTTGAGTCCAGCGGAGTCATAAGGGATGCCTCACTTTGTGTCTTGGCCATCGGACGGTTCCTCAGTGTGGGTCGTTGCGTCAAGGGTCATGTCTGATGTGGGCACGCGGCTCTCGCGCACTTCCCGCTCGCCAAGGTAGGCGCCGATGCACGACATCGCCACCACGGTGAGCGCTCGGACCGCGTCGAAGGTCGCCATCCTTGGCCCACCGACTGCGGTGACAGTGATCCCCTCAGCGAGCACCGAGAGCACCGCAGCGGCGAGTGCCACGATGACGAGGATGAGTGTCGCGCGGCGCTTGGGAGCTTCGTCCCCGGCGAGAATGCCCCCGACAGCGATCGCGCCACCGGCAACAAGCACGAAGAACCCGGGGACGAGGAAGATTGGACCCTTCACAGCAACGGCGAGGAACATCACGAGGATCGCGACAATTCCGAGCGCTGCGAACGCCGTGGCGGCCGCTGTCGGAAGAGTGGCCTGATCGCCGCGGCGACCGAGGGTCCCACCTCCCTGAACAATCGTCACGATGCACGCCGCCGAGAGTGACGCGATGACGAGTCCAAGCACACTGGCGATGCCGCGCGCGGGGCCTGTTGAGAACCCAGCGCACGCACAAAGCACGGCGAGGCCGGCGACCCGAAGGTTCATCGCGCCTCGTCGACTGTCGTGAAGCACGCAGGCCCCCGCGACTCCGACGAGAGCCGCAACGATCAGCACAAGCCAACTCGATGCCGCGACGGTGCCGCGCCAGCCATCGGCGCTCGCAATCGCCCCCACCTCCCACGCACACAGTCCCTGCCCGTTCACGCGAATGACAGGGAGCAGAGCTGCCACGAGCGCCACGGCCCACGCCGGTACGAGCACCCACTCCGCGCGCACACGGGCCACCGAGGGAAGTGAGACCGCGAACCGAGGCACCGAGCCCGCATCGCCGTCGTGGGGCCACGCGCACTCTTCCTCGTCCTTCACCTCGTCCACAACCGCGCTCGTGTTCACGGTTCCATCCTCGTTGAACAGTGCGCGCAGTCGCGACGCCACCATCCACTTGGACTTGTCCTCCGACAAGAGCGCGATTCGAGTGAGTGCCCCCGTGCGTGCTTTCGCGCGAAGCGCACCGATCGTGAACGGGCCATCCACCCGCACACCAACACGAACCCAGTAGGAGACCGAGGCCACGCTAGCGCGAACCCCCTGCGGATCTCGACGGATCGGAATACCTGCCCGCGAACACCGGTGTCCCACTCGGCATCGTGCCAGCCTCACCCGAGACGGCAACCTCAGCGGTCGCGCTCACCGAGCCAATCTCCGCGACGGTGATCTTCCCATCTCGGTCGGTCACTGCGTAGAGAGTTTCTCCAGCCCGAGGCTCGTCGCCGCGACGGCTCCTGACGACGAACGGCGACACCGTGCGATCGAGCACACCGACGGGTCGCAGCGAGCCGTCCAACCACGCCTTCACGGCTTGCGTTTGGGCTCGGTACTCGCGCTGCCAGTCACCAATGGCAACCGAACCCGTCAAGAGATCACTGACCAACTTGTAGTCCTTTCGCGCTGAAGGAACCCCAGGCGAAAGCCAGTCGATGCCTTCGAGATCTTCTTCTTGGAGGAGTTGGATGGCGCGGGTGATCTTCGGCTCCAGTGAAGGCAGCGCCGGAATGGCCTGTTGGAGCAGTCCGTTGAGGAGGTACGCACGCGCGACGGGATCCATCGCGGCGCGGTCACGGATGAGCGCGATGGCCTCGAGCGCACCCTCGCCGGACGGCTTCGCGTTCGGACCCTTGATCAGTGGCATCAGTTTGTCGGCAAGCTCCTGCTGCGGGCTCGGCCCAATGCGCTTCACCTGCTTGCGATCGAGGCGCACCGGTCCCACTTTCTCGTCCGCCCAACTCAGCACAACGGTGATGACATCGGTGCCATCCGTAGCGGTGGGCTTGGGAACCTCGCCAGCCATTGTGTAGTAGCGGACTCCTGAGTTGAGCTCCACCATGCCCATCGCCATCGGCGGCCATGTCTTGATGATGTTGCCGATCCAGTCGGCCCATCCCCTTCCATCGGAGAGCATGTTGATGAGCACCGCAAGGGGCCGCGACACAACGCTGCCCGGATGCGCCGTCTCAAACTTCTCCAGTTGGGCCCGGAGCTCCGCACGGTCGATGGCCGCCGCAGGGATCCCTGTCCGAGCGATCCGTGACCCGACGGGCATCCACGCCAGAAGCGGCTGCCATTGCGACGAGTGCGCTGCGGCGTCGCGGAAGTCAGCCGCATACGGCGACTCTGGATTCGCATCCGCGAACGCCTCAAGCGCCGCCGACAGTTTCGCGGGATCGGAGGACGCGGCGACGACCTCGTCAAGTGCGGTCGCATGGGCGCGTGCCGCGAGTCCCTGCGCCGCTTCTTGGTTGATCCCTTCGCGCACCGCGAGGAGCCGTCGCCGCTGGGTGTCGAAGGCGACGCGCGCATCGCGACCGATTCCCTGCGCGCCACCAAGTTGTGCCGCCATGATCTCAACGCGCTTCACCGCTTCCTCAGTGCCTGGGTCTCGCGTCGCAAGAACCGCGACCGTGTCAATCTCGCGCGCGAGTCCCTTGACCTGCTCAAGGAATGCGCCATCGCGCGCCTGCTGACTCCGGACCGCTGCAGCGAGTCGCGCGTCGCGCCATTGAGCGATCCGCTGGCGCTGCTCGTCGGTTCGCGCCAACTCAGAAGCTGCCTTGATCGCCGCGTTGTCATCGGTGGCCGCGTTCGGATCGCCCGCCGCCGCGAACTGCTCCTCGAACTGGTGGTCTCGTTCGACGGCATCCGCCTCCTGCTTCGACAGTTGTTCCAGCGATGCGAGTACCGCGGGCAGTTGGTCGAGGCCACTCGCCTCCTCCTTCGCCTGGGCCACGAGTCGACGCACCTCTTCGCCGTCGTCACGGCCCACGGCCGCTGCGAGGGTCTCCGCGAAGACCCGCTCGCGCTCCGCCCTCAAGAGACCGAGCACAAGCCACACCGCTGCTGCCAGGACGGCGGCGACCGCCACACCGACGCCGATGAACCGAACGCTCCGGCGCACTCTCACCGATGCCGTGTGCTCTCGCACACGACGGTGCGCCATCTCACGAAGTTCATCCGGGACACCGCCGGGCATCTGCTCGGCAGCCACCAGCCTCGCTTGAATCTCGTCCGCCGATGCCTTCGTGTCGACGGCGACGCGCTCGAGTCCCTCGAGCCTCGCCTGTGTCTCCCGCACGACTTCTGCCTGATTTTCGCGCTGAGCGAGCCACTCGATGATCGGAGCCACCGTCATCGTCGAGCCTCGACTTGCCGAGAGTCCACCGGCTGCCATCTGCGCGACGAATCCCTCCCACACTGCGAGCGACTCTTTCACTCGATCGACTGACTCCGCCATGTACGCGGCGTACATCTCACGCGCACACTCCGAACTGCGCTCACGAGCCTGCTCGGCGATCGCCTGGACGAGCTCGGCCTCGCTGCGCGATGCCAGTTTCGTGGCCTCGGGCGCACTCCAATCATCTCGCTGGAGGGCGCTGAGAATCTCCGCAGCCTCTTCGAGTTGTTTCGCCTTGATCGCATCACCGATGCGCTTCCTGAGCTCCCGTAACGCCTCCGCCTCGAACGCAGGGAGGTCCTCGGTCCAGAGCGAGTTGCCTCGATCAAGTCGTGCGATGCGACGGAGCGTCTGCAAACGGTCGTACACGGATGCGAGCCCGAGACTCTGCCGACGATAGAGCCGATGTAACTGTGCGAGTCCCGAGTCTTCCGACGCGGCCAGCGCGAGTTGCAGTTCCTCCAGCGATGACAGCGACACCTTTGCCGGGAGGGCGAGCCCGCGCTGCTTGCAGTACTCACGCCACCTCTTTGCCGTGTCGCCTGTGAATCGGTCCGCGGTCTCGATCAGCGAAGGCAGCTCCTGCATCACAGCGACCAGTTCCATGCGGAGTCCACGCCGCGCGAGTTCCAACGCTGCCGTCACCCGCGCGCGAGTCTCCCTCGAAAACTCGGCGTACTGGATCGCGACATCCTCCAACGCTGGCCCATCGGGGATGCCGCCTTCGAGTGCACGCTCCATCAACTCGAACATCTCGTTCGCCCGTGCCATGATTATCGCTTGACCTCCACGCACATTTCTCCGAGCACTCGTCCGCTCACCGGGTTCGCCGCGCGAACGATCAGCGTCGTCTGGAACCGCTTGCCGGCTACCTCCCGCACCGCCCGCGCCAACTCGACTTCCTCCCGGGCAGATGCCTCGCACTCTGCCTGAAGCAGCGCCCGTTGCGTTGGCTTGAGTGTCGGAAGGAGGGCGCGATCGCTCGCCAGTTGCGCGCGGAGTTTCTCGAGACGCCGGTACTCAGGACTCAGTTCGTACACGAGGAGCTTGCCGATCTCCGCTCTCAGTTCGAACTTGATCCCGTCGACCGTGCCTCGGAGGACACCTGCCTCTGTCGACGGATCCGACCATGTGCCGGGTGCCGAGCTCACGAGAGTGAGCTGTGCGTCGGGCGTCATGCCCAGGAATTCGACCGGAGCTTCGATGGGCTTCCCCGGCGTGCCCTCAACTCGCCCAGTCAGCTTCAGGATCGGTGGCGAAAGTTGGGCCGTCGATCCGTCGCGCAGAACCGCAACGAACGCGCAGGTGCCCAAGTACGCGACGACTTGGTCGATGCCCTTGCGTGCGTCCTTTACGGGAAATGTCCGGAGCGTCCAGCGCAACGACTTCCCATCGAAATCAAAGCCTCCGGCGGCGATGGGTTTCGTCTTTCCCTTTGTGATCGCATCCACCTGGAGTGCGAGGGACTTCTCGCTGGCCACGAACCTGAAGTTCGCGTCGGCCGGCGGCACCGGGATCGGTGTGATTGTCGTGATCTCCGATGGAAGCGTGCCGCATGACACGACCGTGCCGATGACCTGCTTGAAGCCGTCAATCTTCACGCTGAAGACTTCTAGGGGAATCTCGTGGACGAGCGGCGCCGACCCTGACTGTGTGAAGGCTGCAGAGATTGCGCACGCAAGCCATGACGAGGCGATCACACTCACGGCGCGCCTCCTCGCGACGAGGACTTCGCGGCGCGCGGAGCCCTGATCGAGAGTTCGACCGGCACGCTGCCTCGTTGTGTGAAGAGGGCACGCCACTCCGACAGCCCCTTCATGATCTGCGCGGCGTCGGTGCGTTGCTGCTTCTGCCCTGCGAGGTCCTGGCTCGCCCCTTCGGCCGTCGACCTAGCACTCCTGCGGTCAGTTTCGTTCGCCGCACTCTCGGCGTCTCTTGCTTGCTTGAGGGTTGCCTCGGCTTCCTGCACGCGCTTCTCACACTGAACTGGATCAAAGTCGGGGTCCAATTCGAAGCGGACACTCCATTCCGCGCCCTTGCGACTGAACAGGAGTGCGCCGATCACTACAGGCTTGGAGTCGGAGCCCCCTGCGAGGGTCACCGGCTGACGAGTATCCTGCGAAGTGGCGAGCGTGATCCATGGTTGCCCGTTGTGTGAGCAGTGAACCGCCTCGTCGGACAACCGGACCGTGATGCCTGAGGGTTCCGCGCTGATTTCACGCGACTCGATCTTCCGAAGGCTTGCCCATGCGGATGGTTGGTCCGTCGAATCCACGCGGATCGGAATGTCGTAGATCGCCCGAAGGACTGCATCGCCCTTGAGGCTGTTCGCCTCGACCTGTTTGGCTTTGGCGACCCAACGGAAGGTGACGCTGTCCTTCGTGTGCTCGAGCCTGGCGATCGCGCCGCGATCATCGCCTTGTCCAGCCTCCAAGACACTGCCCTCGGGCGCAACGGCGTCGTTGGGCGTCTCATCCCCCGTCACCCATGTCGCGCCGTAGATCTGCGTTCGGCCGGTGAATGTCCACTTTCTCGCCCCCCCCCAGTTTCCGCCCGTATCCCTGCCGAGCTTGGCGGCCTCACACACCTGCCAGTCCGACGCTCGAGTCGGGCCGAGGTCGTCGGGTGCAGTCTGCGTCGGTGCGACCGTCAGGGCGGGACTGGGCGCGCGAGTGGGTGCAACTGGTTGGCGCTCCACAGCCCGACCTGCTTCCGACGGCGGCTTGGCGGCAGCTTCCATCGCATCGAGGCTGGTCTTCAGACTGGTGATTTCCTCCTCGAGCCTGACGATGGTGTCCTTTGCGAGGAGCACCTCTCCTGTGAGGTCGCCGTTCTCCGCACGCAGTTTCGCATTGAGCGCTTCCGCGGCTTCTAGGGCGGGTGGGGCCTCGGCCCCGTGCGACGCCGGCAGTGATGTCGGTTGCGAAGGCGAGCCGAGGGAGGGGGCGTTCGGAGCGGGGGCAGATGCGACCGCCCGCTGCCAGAGCGTGAAGAACACGATGGTCGTCAAGAGAAACACGATCGCTGCGGCAACCGCGAGAACAAGCAGCGGACTACGCGAGCGCTTGGGATCCGCATCATCGTCGACATAGTCGACTCCCGTTTCGACCGCGGGCTCAGCCGAAGGCATTCGAGTCGTGCGCGCCTTCGGGTTGCTGGTCGCCGCCGCTGGAGTGACCTTCACCGGGGTCGCATGTGGCATGACTTCTGTCGACGGCGCCCGCGAATCTTCCACGGCCGCACCATGTCGCGCATGTTCGATGAGCGAACCCGTCCTTGTACATGGCGCACGAAGAGTGAGATCCACCACTGTGCCGCCACTGGCCCTTGCCGCTGATGCCGCCTCGGTTCCATCAAGACAGAATCGCCATGTGCAGCGCAGTCCTGCGATGGGCTGCATGAAGTACGAGGTGAATGTCACGCGCCATCGCCACTCCGATGGCAGCAGCGACAACGCCTCGCCGATCAACCGCATCGCATCGCAGCCGAGCGGGTAGACCACGGCGCACGGCTTCGAGGGATCGAGCATCGCGGCGTTGGCGATGACGCCAGCCCACCCCGCGTCGCCGCAGACTTCATTCCAGTACGCGCACGGCTGCGCGCTCGTTGACTTCGAAGCAGGAAGGTGGCGCTCAGCCGGAAGTTCACGGGGCTCGCCGACCCATGATGGTTCCATCACACCCCGCTGCGAGATCAACCACGCCGGGCCCGCGCTCACGAGTTCGCTCGCGTGAAGGAGCAGGTGATGCGCGACCTTGTTCGTCCTTCCGGTATGGTCGGGGACCGTCGGCCGAACGGCGGACAGCACATGTCGCTCCAGCCCGGCAGCATCGACAATCCAGTGTGAATGCGCCGTGGGGCAGCCATCGAGCGCAGCGTCTTCGACGGGTGGTCTGTATCCCGAGAGTGACTCCAGGCGCGGGATGAATGGCGCCGGAAATCCGCGCGTCAATCCCACAGTGCAGAACCCGCTCGAGTGGGCTCGGAGTCCTCTGGGCGCGGATGTGTAGTAGAGCTCGTGCGCCATCTCAGTCCTGCGCGGCCTTCTCGCCATGGTCGCGAGCGCGCTTCGATCCAATGATCTTCCCCCAGCGCGAGAACTCGTAGATGAGCGGCACGGTCACCCACCATGGCGTGATGTGGCCTGACTCAAACTTCATCATCCCCGACGCGGACTCAACCTGCGGCGAACCGCCGGTCGCGCTCACGGGCACATAGAGGACGCGGCTTGCGATGTCCTCCACCGCAGAAACAAACTCGGGAACGGTTTCCCGGAGAATGGCTTCGACGCGTGCACTCACTCGCTCGACACGATCCTTGTCGATGCGGCCGAGAAGCGAGCCATCGTCGCGCACTTCGGTGACATACGGGTCGGAGGTGATGTCCTCGTCGGAGATGAGGCCACGCCAGATGTCGCTCTTGCTCACGACAACGGTCAGCGCTTGGGAGAGTTTCTCATCGGCTGCCATCCCGCTCTGCCGCCTGATGCGCGAGGCGACCTCAAGGAGCACGGTGTCCTGCCGGAAGGAATGTGCGGACGACAGGAGTTGGGGGTCAGCACTCCCGCCCCGAAGCGCCGCGCGGAATCTCATGTCCTGAGTTGGATCGAAGAGAAAGATGACATTGCGCGAGAGGCCGAGGTGCTGCGTTGTTGGCGAGAGGGCACTCTCGGACCCGGGAAGGAAGTGTTCGCCGGCATTGTCGTAGAGGCACAGAACCTGCGTCAGCGGCCCCGCGCCGTGGCCGTTCACATGCTGTTTCGACGGGCGGATCGTAAACAGGAGCGGCTGAGGGAGAAGTGTCGTCTTCCCCGCATCGAATTGCACCGTGTCGTAACGGGCCCCCTCAAGTTGTGTTTTCTCGAGGTAGACGAGCTTCCGAGGATCATCTTGCAGGAAGAGTTGTTGTTCCTGCTCGGTGACGGCGCGGTTGCCCACTGGATCGGCGTCCGAAATCGCGAGTGCGAATCCCTTCGCGAGAGTCTGCCGCAAGTGCCAGACGCATGAAGTGAGGTAGTAACTCTTCCCGCACCCTGGCGTGCCGACGATGGACAAGATCCGGTATGGATGCTCGAGGAGCACCGGGGGAATCGAAAGATGGCATCGCGGACAGGCCTGATCCCTGCACGCTGATCCGCGAACATCGAGCGCCTCACCGGCAGGCGAAAAACGCGAAGGCAAGAAGCGCGATGGTGCATCGGCCCCCAAGATCGGGTCCCCGTAGAGGTCAGGGTGCGTCGAAATCCACAGCACATCCTCGGTGTGGAACTTGTGCCAGCAGTGCGGGCAATGCGCCTTCGGCAGGAGTATCCGACGCACAATCTCTCCTCTGATTGGTCCTTCAGGGCACATTGTCGACCACGCTGGCCAACATTTGCGTACAACGGGGTACGGATTCCGACGATCGAAGGATAGATGAACGACATGGAAACGACCGAAACCAGCGTCAGGGACCGAGAACCCTGCACGAGGACCCTGCGCAGCCGCTCCTTGCCAGGCATCGGCGCCGCCCTCGCGCTCATCCTTTTCTTTGCCTGGTGGGCGGCGTTCGACTCGGAGTCGGAAGCCGAAGGATTGGCCACGAACAACGCGGGCGATCCAAGCAGCAGCGGAGCCTCGGGCGATGGCCCGGGGGCGGACTCCAAGGGCGATGGCACGAGCGCGGCTTCGCAGACTGACGATGAGGATCCACGAGGCGATGCCGGAACACCCCTCGCGCAGATTGATCCGAGGGCGAGCGGCAATGAGGCGCCCGAGACGAGGCCCGCACTCCCAAGAATCGGATTCACACCGCCGGAGGACCCGCCAGTTGCAGCACCCAGAGTCTCGCCGGTTGTGGTTGCGCCCGGGGGCAGCGGTGCTGGGGGGAGCGCGGGTCGGTCAGGGGGTTCGGGCACTTCGTTCATGGGGATCGAGACGAGCGCCACAAAGATCGTCTACATCCTCGACTTCTCAGGGAGCATGTTCGGGTCCATGAGTAACCCAAAGATCGACCACATGATCCTCGAACTGAAGAAGAGCGTGAATCGCCTACCTGACGATCACTCCTTCTATGTGATCTTCTTCGATGACGCGCCGCTACCCATGGGCGGCGATGCGATGGTCTTGGCCACAAGGGCGAACAAGAACAAGTGGTTCGCGTGGGCGGATGTCGAGAGCGTCGGCGTGCACTCCCGTGGCGGGACGGATCCTTCGGAGGCGCTCGCATTCGCTCTGTCGCAACTCAAGCCTGATGCGATCTACCTCCTCACCGATGGAGGCTTCGACGGTGCAGCGACATTCGCCGCCATCACTACGCACAACGCGACCCACCGAGTCCAGATCAACACGATCGGTTTTCATGACCGCACGAACGAGCCGATGATGCAGACGATCGCCAGAGAAAACCACGGCGAGTATCGATACATCCCGCCGCCCGCGACGCCCTAGCGCGAGCGCATCTCTTCGACCATCACATCGTTCACGATCGACTCGAGGAGTTCCTGACGGCCCGAACCTGGAAGTGTGGCTTCCCGCTGCGCTGCCGCGTGCGCGCACTGCACAAGCGTCCGATCTCCGCGCGCAACGCTCTGACCGAGTTCCGACTCCCATGACTCATATCGAGCACGCTTAAATGCTGCGAGGCGACCATCGGCGCGAAGGCGCGCGGCGATGCGAAGCCCGAGCGCGAATGCGTCCATGCCCGCCACATGCGCGTGGAAGAGATCGATGGGTTCGTAGCTCTCTCGACGGCGCTTCGCGTCAAAGTTGAGGCCGCCATGTTTCAGGCCACCCTGTTCAAGGACCGCGAGCATGATGTGTGTCGTGAGTAAGACATCAGTCGGAAAGCGATCCGTGTCCCAGCCCAGCCCGGGCGTGCCCATGTTCGCATCGATCGATCCGAGGGCCCCTGCGGCCTGCGCGACCTCGAGTTCGTGCGCCATCGAGTGCCCCGCAAGCGTGGCATGGTTCGTCTCAATGTTGAGTGTGTAGGTTCCCGTGAGTCCGAACTCGCGAAGAAAGTTCAGTGTGGCTTCGGCGTCGTGGTCGTATTGGTGTGTCGTGGGCTCGTGTGGCTTGGGTTCGATGAAGAGCGCCCCCTCGAAGCCGATGGCGCGCGCGTGATCGGCGACCATGTGGAGAAAGCGTGCGAGATGCTCGCGCTCACGAGCCATGTCGGTGTGCAGAAGTGAGGTGTACCCCTCGCGACCGCCCCAGAGCACATACCCGGAGCCACCGAGGGCGTGCGTGACTTCGAGCGCCTTGCGAACCTGCGCGGCGGCGTGAAGGAATGCGTCCAGATGCGGGCTCGATGCGGCACCCTGCATGTACCTCGGATGCGAAAAGAGATTGGCGGTTCCCCAGAGGAGTTGCACGCCTGTTGCGGCCTGAAGCTGCGACGCGTGCTGCACGAGCGCGTCAAGATTGGCCTCGCTCTGCGCGATGGTGTTGCCTTCTGGAGCGAGATCCCGGTCGTGAAAGCACCAGCGCCCGATGCGGCACTTCGTGAGGAACTCAAAGAACGCATCCGCGCGTCGTTTCGCGTTGCCGAGGCTCGACGAGAGGTCGTCCCAGGGGCGGACTGCGGTCGCGGTGCCGAATGGATCCTCGAGCCCGTTGCGCATCGTGTGCCAGTAGCACGCAGCGAATCGCAGGTGATCCGCCATCGGCTTCCCCTCGACGCACGCCTCAGCCTCGTAGTGCTTGAACGAGAGTGGTTCGCGCGATGCGGAGCCCTCGTATCGGAGTCCCGCGATGCCTCTGAAGTGCTCGCCGTGCATCACGCGAGTGTAGGAGTGTCACGACGAGACCCGTCGCGCCGCAGGTGACGCAACGACGACGCACGGCGAGAACGCGACGAACCACCAGGCGACGGGGTGTACGCCCTCACCCTCGTGGTACGCGGCACCATACGAAGCCAACGCGGCAAGCGTTGTGAGCGACGCCATCGCGAACGCTGCGCCCGGACGGAAGCCGCCGCGTGCATGGGCAATCGCCGCCCCCACGAGCGCGACACACGCAACGGACGCGGCCGCGAACGCGACCTTGGAGGATCCCACGCTCATCAACATGCCGGCCATCGCGGCGCTTGCGAGCGCGATGATCACAGCGGTCCAACGACCGGCCCGCTCCGACGGCCTCGCCATCGTGAGTGAGGCGATGCCCGTGCCCGCACCCGCCATGAGTCGCGGGCCGAGTCCATCGAACCCCGGCATGCGCAACGCGAGGAACGCGATGATCGGTGCGAGGACGATCACCATCGATGTGAACCAGCGCTCCCGTTGGTCATCGCGACAGAGGATCCCACCGGCGCCAACGATTCCCACCGCGATCACGAGGAACTGCCATCGCTCATCGAGTTCGAAGATCGATACACCATCCGTCACACACAGTGATCCGACGAACGCGCATGCGACGGCAAGCGATGCCGTCCACGGACTCACTCCCTGCGTCGCCTCAACGGACCACGCGCGCCGCGGCAAGAGAAGGACGAAGATCCCCACTGCCGCTGGGACGATGACCGCTTGGAGGGCGAACAGAATCACTGGACTTTCCCGCGCAAAGACGCGTCCGCGTCAAGGGGCAGCTGACTCGGCTCGCTTGGAAACTCCCTCTATCGCCACGATCACTCGTGTCGCGTCACTGACCGCTCCCTTCGCGGCGCCGTAACTCACGCCATACTCCGAACGGTTGATTGTGAACTCGGCCTCGAATCCCGCGCGCGATCCCATCCCCAAGTCCGCGACGCCCAGACACACAATGGGGACGGTGACGCGCTTGGTCGTCCCGCGGATTGTGAGGTCGCCGGTGACATCGAATCGATTCTCGCCAGAGGACTTCGAGGACACACTCTTGAATGTCATCGATGGGTGCTCCTTCACATTGAAGAAGTCGGGGCTCTTGAGGTGTTGGTCGAGCTTGGCGTTGTTGCTGTCGACACTAAGCGCATCGATCGTGACATCAAGCGCGAGATCTGTCCCCGGCGAGTAGGTCACCGTGCCCTTCAAGTCATTGAACATGCCCCAGAACGCGCCCGCGCCCATGTGCTGCACACGGAAGAGTGCCATCGAGTGTGTGTCGTCGATGCCGTAGGTCGTGGTCGCCCCCGCTGTCTTCGCGGGTACCTCTTGGTCTGTCGCTGACTCTCTGGATCCGCCGGCCGCGACGAGTGTGGCGACAATGGTGGCGACGATGGACAGGCGAAGTGTGGTTCTCGGCGACATGGGAGTTGTTCTCTCTCGTGAACGGATCGATCGCGCCGGTGCGGCGGCGGCGCACCAGTTGTGTGGCTCGGAGGCTACTTCGGCCGCTCTGTCGACTGCGGCTCGCAAGTCGAGACCGACGAGCCGAGCACATCGGCGATCCACTGATCGATCGCGTGCCGAGAGCGAACGCGTGATGAACACTCACTCGCGGCGAAGCGAGGCCTAGGCGCATTCGCCTCTGCATTGACATGCAGAAGGATTTGGACGCTCAGGTCTCCTGGGTGTGAGAGGTTGCCGAGGTCGGTGTGGTGGGCCGGCATGGTGTGAGTTTGTTCCACACCAAGGCATCGGCGCGTGGGACGGGCCACTCCTGCCGATCCAGAGAAAACCTGCCCCGATTCTGCTGGAAACGCGGTGAGTCCTATAACTCTCACTAGTCACGAAGATTGTTTGGATCGAACCCAAACCTGGTCATCAGTCCGTCGAACTGATCTAACGAATAGAACTCGATCGTCAGCCTTCCGGTCCCGAGTTTCTTTCCCTTGGAGATTGACACTCGCGTTCCAAGGAATGATCCGAGACGCTTCTCGAGGTCTGTGACCGGAACTGTGGCGCGAGTTTTCACCGGGACTGCCGTTGGAACGGCACCGGCACCTGCACGCTTTAGGCGTTGCACTTCTCGCTCAACCTGACGCACCGACCACTCATCGTGCATGGACCTCTCAGCGACCGTTCGCCGAACATGCGAATCTTCTAGTGCAAGTAGGGCCTTGGCATGGCCTTGGGATAGGCGACCTTCCCGAACGCACCCAGAAACAAACGGATCCAGTTCTGTAAGACGGAGGAGGTTCGCGACCGTGGCACGCTCTAGGCCGACTCTTTCCGCGGCCTGTTGTTGGGTCCAACCAAAGTCGGCCTGGAGGCGCTTCAGCGCCGTAGCTCGCTCGATTGGGTTCAGGTCCTCGCGCTGGACATTCTCAATCAGCGCCAGAACCCCAGATGCGGCTTCGTCGACATCTCTGACTAGAGCCGGGATCGAAGTCTTACTTAGTTTCTCAAAGGCCCGAAGCCGACGCTCCCCAGCAATCAGCTCAAACCGGAGTGTTCCCCGTGGAACACTCAGGCGGCGGACAACAACTGGTTGCAAGAGCCCGTTCCTCTCAATCGACTCCGCTAGTGCGGCTAGCGCCCGATCGTCGAAGCGTTCGCGAGGCTGCCGCGCGTTTCTTGCAACCTGCGAGATGGGTAACTCAATGACCTCTTCCGTTGCCACTGGATTAGATGCCGCATGAACCTGTTTGATCGGTGTGGCGATCCCTTGACCTGCTGCCGCAAGAGCCGGTGCGCCAACTGATCTAGGACGCTGCGCCATGAGGTCGGCCGCACTTTGAATGGAAGGCGCAACCGCAGGGATCAACGACCCAAGCCCACGGCCAAGTCTTGATGTCGGAGTAGATCTAGTCGACGCACCGCTTGTGCCGCGTGCGGTGCGAGATCCAGAACCCGTGTCAGATTCCATGTCGCCGTTTGTACTACTTGCCCCTGTGATTCCTGCCATTTATGACTCCTTTCAGTCTTGAGTGCGTCCTGCAGAGCAGTGCGCATAGTAATCACCTCCAATCCGGATTCCACAAAGTTCCACTTTGTCTGCGCGTTGTTATAGGACTCTCGACGCGCTACGATTCGTGGGTGAGCGCACCCAGCATCACCTCGACCATCCGCGATGGATCGTTACTTCGGATTTCGATTGCACAGCCGTGCGTGATGACCGCTGAAGCCATTCGTTTGAAGGATGAGGTCGCACGAATCACCTCATCCGACCTCACGGGCGTCACGACTGTCTATCTCGATCTCTCACTTGTGCAAGTCATGAGCAGTCGCGGGTTCGAGGCGCTCGTCGTGCTGCACCGAGCCTGCACCGACCGAGCCATTGCTGTGAAGTGTTCGCGTCAGACAGAGGGGTTTCGTCAACTCATGAATCGAATGGGATTCGCGAAGTTGTTCGAACCTTCCCCCGAACCCGATTCGTCGCGCCTAGGCGATTGAGATTGTTGCGCCGATGGCCGGCGTCACCAGTTCGCTCGACCCCACATCGCCGAGCGCACGCGCGAACGCGATGCGTGCTTCATCAGTGCCATGCGTCAACGCGATTCGCGCCGGTGGCCCTGGCATCTTCCGCACCCACTCGAGGAGATCTGTCGCGTCCGCGTGTCCCGAGAGTCCATCGATTCGATCGATCTTGGCCTTCACCGAAAGGATGTCGCCATTGATGTCCACCTTCGTCGCGCCACGCACGAGGCCGTCACCAAGCATGCCCTCGGCCTGATGCCCCACGAAGAGGATCCGTGTGTCCTCTCGTTCAATCCCGAGCTTGATGTGCCGGAGGATCGGCCCGGCATCGCAGAAGCCCGACCCTGCGAGAATCACGCACGCCGATCGAATGCGATCGAGCGATTCTGACTCTCGACGCGACATCAGTGTGTGAAGTTGTGGGAAGTGAAGCGGATTCCGACCACGCAAGCACTCGCGTCGCACCGACGCCTCGAGCAGGTGCGGATGTTTGGCGTACAGCTCACTCGCTCTCGCGCCCATCGCCGAATCGAGGTACACCGGCATGTCGCCGAGGACGCCATCGTGTGCCGCCTGCGCGATCGCGAAGAGCACCGTCTGCGCGCGACCAAGCGCAAAGACCGGGATCAATACGCGCTGACCCATCTCGCGCGCTTCCTTCACGATTGACTCGATGGACTGAAACTGTCCGCTGCGCGCGAATCGCCGCGCACCGTTGGTCGACTCCATGACGAGGAGATCCGGTGCGCGATCGGGCCACTGGTGCGGTGCGAGCAGCGGGCTCGCGATGGGCCCAATATCCCCAGAAAACAGCAGGTGCGCCGGCTCACGCCCGGTCCGCTCGATCCTCAACTCGATGCTCGCGGCGCCAATCACATGCGACGCGTGCAGGAATCGCATCTCGATGCCATCGGCCACCGGTTCCCACTCCATGAATGGGAGCGCACGGAGCGACTTTCTGACACTGTCCGCGTCTCGGTGAAAGAAGATCGGCGGGGGAGCCTCCCGGCGCGACGGTCGTGGCATCGCGAGGTGCTCGGGTTCGACCACGCGCGCGAAGGGTTGTGTCCCTTCCCTCGCCTCCTCGACTCGTACCTGCTGCAGCGATGCCGAGCTGACCAGCACTCGCGGGAGAAGTTCTGCAGTCGGTTCCGTCGCGAACACAGGTCCTTTGAATCCGAGTCGAGGCAGCATCCCTAGGCGACCGCAGTGATCGACATGCGCGTGTGTCACAAGCACCGCGCACAGCGACGCAAAGTCGATCTCCGGCGCCAGCGAGTTCCTCGCCTCCTGCTCGAGCGTGCCTTGGAACATCCCGAAGTCGACGAGCACTCGCCCTCCGGGCGCGATCACTTCGTAGCACGAGCCAGTGACCTCACCAGCCGCACCATGCACTCGTACTTGCACACTCGCAGAGTCTGACAACATCGCGTGCGTGTGTACCATTCTTCCCCCATGCTCGCTGTCGTCGCCTTGTGTGGCGCAATGACTCTCGCTCGACCGCATGGTGACGCCTGTCCGGGGCTCGACCAGACCGGTGCGTCATTGAGTGAGCGTCGGGTGGCGCTTGTCGAATGCGCGCGCGTGGCCGGCAAGCCGGCGCTCGACTACTTCCTTGAGCATCTCGCGACGCTCAACACGCGCGACCCGCGCCTGTCTTCATATGGCGAAGTCGCCGAGTCGTGGCCTGCGGACGAACTCACCGCGCAGGGCGAGCGTCTTCTGGCCATCGCCAAGGGCGAAGGCGGGGCGTCTGCGGCGTCGCGAATCGTTGTCATTCGGGCACTGCTCGCACTTCCCGCTCAGCGGCGTCCTGCTGGCACAAATGCCTTCGAACCCCACACCGTCGACCTCTCTGCCGTTCCCTCACGAATGACCTACGACAAGAAGGAGATCACGGCCACCTCGGGATCGGTCGTTCGCGTTCGGTTCCACAACGCGGACGCGCTTGAGCACAACATGCTGATCGTCGCCCCGGGTGCCCTCGCCGAGATGGGCCTCGCCGGCGACCGCATGGGGCAGGTTCCAGAGGGGAAGCTCAAGGAGTTCATCCCTGACTCGCCAAAGGTGCTCGCGGTGATGGGGATCGTCGCACCGGGTGCCTCACGAGACTTCTGGTTCATTGCACCGACATCACCTGGCACATATCCATATGTCTGCACCTACCCGCAGCACTGGAGGATGATGAACGGCAAACTCAAGGTGACCGCGCCGACGACCCCCGAGCCAGACGCTCCACCGCCTGCAAGCGTCCCCTGATCCGGCCACAACGCGCATCGTGGTAGGCTTCTCGCCCTTCGAGCTCAACATGACACCACAGCCCTCTTCTGCTTCCGCACCTGCACCTCATTCGGCGCACAAGACTCCGATGAGCGCCACCGCAGCCTCGTTGATGAAGGCCATCGAGGCAAAGACAGCGACGATCGCCATCGTCGGGCTCGGCTATGTGGGCCTCCCGCTCGTCCGAGCGATCCGCGACAGTGGTTATCCCGTCATCGGATTTGATGTCGACCAGCGCAAGATCGACGCCCTCAACAAGGGGACCCGCTACATCCTCCACCTTGGCGATGAGTTCTTCAGCACGCTCAAGGCGGATCCGAACTTCACGCCCACAAGCGATCCCAAGGACTTGGCCAAGGCCGACCTCGTCATCCTCTGTGTGCCAACGCCCCTTGGCCCACACCACGAGCCTGACCTCACCTATGTCATCGAGTCCACAAAGACTGCCGCGCTCGCGCTGCGCAAGGGCCAGCTCATCGTCCTCGAATCGACAACCTATCCGGGTACGACCCGCGACGAGATGAAGCCGATCCTCGACGCGCGCGGGCTCGCGTGTGGCGAGGAGTACTTCCTGGCGTACAGCCCCGAGCGCGAGGATCCCGGCAGTGCCGGCCGCTCCGCACAGCACATCCCAAAGCTCGTTGGCGGCGTCGATGATGTCGCGACCGACCTCGCGATGGCGTTCTACTCACGCGTCGTGAAGGCGGCGCACCGCGTCTCGTCGGCGGAGATTGCCGAGTGCGCGAAGCTCCTCGAGAACATTTACCGTGCCGTCAACATCGCTCTCGTCAACGAGATGAAAGTCGTCCTCACACAGATGAACATCGATGTCTGGGAAGTGATCGCCGCCGCCAGCACGAAGCCCTTTGGCTTCCAAGCGTTCTACCCCGGTCCGGGCCTCGGTGGTCACTGCATCCCGATCGATCCCTATTACCTCACATGGAAGGCGCGGGAAGTCGGTCACACCACACGCTTCATCGAACTCGCTGGCGAAGTGAACACCTCGATGCCGCACTTCGTGATCGAGCGCACGATCCACGCGCTCAACAACCACCGCAAGTCGCTCAACGGCGCCAAGGTGTTGGTGCTGGGCATCGCCTACAAGAAGAACATCGATGACCCGCGCGAGAGCCCTTCGGCGGAGATCATCGAACTCCTGCGCGACCGTGGTGCGGAAGTCTCGTACCACGACCCGCACCTTCCGGTCTTCCCGGCCATGCGGAAGCACCGCGTGAACCTGAACTCTGTGCCGCTGACACCCGCCACAATCGGCGGCTCCGACTGTGTCCTGATTCTCACCGACCACGATGCTGTGGACTATGGCGAAGTCGGCCATCACGCTGCACTCGTTGTCGATACACGCAACGCGATGGCGCGTGTTGACGCCAACAAGATTCGCGGCGAGGTCATCAAGTCGTGATGCCACGCGCGCTCGGGCGTCGCTGGTTCGGCGTGCTTGTCACGCTCGCGACCCTCGCGATCGCCGTCGCGCCGGTCCTTGCTCAGGACGAGTCCAATGCGCCGCGCCAGCCAGCTGTGCGCAGTTTCCCCGCAGCATGGGTCGGCTACTTCCTGATGTTCGTCATCTTCAGTTTCGTCGTCGCCGTCAGTCTCTACCCATCCAAGCGCGGTCATCAGGAATGAGTCTCTCACGACCGAGGCGCATTGTCGTACTCGCGTGCGTGAACGCCATTCTCGTCGTCGCGCTCACGATCGTCGCTCTTTCCCGCAGCGCGGTGGCGCAAGGTGGTGGCCCGCTAGGGCGAGCGACCTATGCGATGGCCGGGGGCCAGATCGCCGACACCGACATGGGTGTCGTGCACATCGTTGACGAGACGCATCAGGAAATGGTGACCCTGATCTGGAACGAGCGACAGAAGACGCTCACGCCCATCGGCTATCGAAATCTCGCGGCTGACTCCGCCGGAGCGGGAAAGCTCAGGCCGTGAACCACTCCCGCGGCGAACTCTGCCTTGGCGCGTGTGCGCTCATCCTTTCCACGGCGCTCGTCACGCTGATGCTGTCGGGGCAGGGGGACACCATCGCGCTCGCTGGCGACTCGACAGTTCCCGCCCCCAACGGCATCGGTGTGATCACGCTCAGTAACGGCTCTGGCCCGAGCGACCGTCCTGCGGAGAGTGTCTATGTGCTCGACAACCGCACCGAGATGCTCTTGGTCTACTCGGTCGAAGCCACCGGAGCCACACGGACGGTCGCGCTCCGGTACGCCGAGAGCCTTCCCGCGATCTTTAGGGCGGGTCGCCGCTGAATGCGATGCGGGATCACCCCGTCGAATCGGTGACGGCGACCTCTCGCGCGGCGCGGTTCACGAAGCGATCCATCAAGAGTTCAGCCAAGCGCACCGGACTGCGTTTGGCGCTCTCGATGGTCGACCTCACGACCCTCGAGGGCAAGGACTCGCCTGAGAAAGTTCGCGCGCTGTGCGCGAAGGCCATTCGCCCGAGCGAACTGCCGTTCTCGCCAGAACTGCCGAGCGTTGCCGCCGTCTGCGTCTACCCGACGCTTGTCGAAACTGCGGTGCACGCGCTCAAGGGTTCGAGTGTCAAGATCGCCTCCGTGGCCACGGGGTTTCCGAGCGGCCAGTATCCACTGAGTGTGCGCCTTGACGACTGCCGTCGTGCGATCGCGGCAGGAGCCAACGAAGTCGACATGGTGATCTCGCGCGGGCTCTTTCTTGCTGGTCGCACCGACACCATGCGTGAGGAAATCGTCGAGACTCGGCGCGCGTGCCTTGACGCTGCGCAGCGCCGCGGCCTGGGCGAAGTCCATCTCAAGATCATCTTGGAAACCGGGGAACTCGGCACACTCGACACCGTGCGCAGGGCGAGCGATATCGCGATCGACGCGGCGGCGAGCGTGCCGGGCGCTCCGGCTGTGCACGACGGAGAGGTCTTCATCAAGACATCGACCGGCAAGGTTCAACCCGCAGCGACGATGCCGGTGACGCTCGTGATGCTCGAAGCGATCCGAGACCACTTCCTCGCATCGGGAATCCGCATTGGCATGAAGCCTGCGGGGGGGATCCGGACGGCGAAGTCTGCTCTGGCCTACCTCGTCATGGTGAAAGAGACGCTCGGTGACGAGTGGCTGACGCCGTCTCTGTTCCGATTCGGTGCGTCGACGCTCGCCAACGACCTCATTCGCCAACTCATTCGGCTTGAGAACCCCGGCGTGGACAACAGCAACGGTGCCGCCCGTTACGCATCGACCTACGACACTTCGGAGTAGCTGGATCGGCCCGGGTCACGCTGGGGGCTGAGGCGGACGCGGCTTTCCTTGCGATGGCGCACCAGCCTTCGGGAACTTCATCCAGTCGATCTTGGCGCGCACGCGCTCGAGATCGTTGAGCGCCGCGCGGATCCGACGCCAGGGCGCCAAGAGCGCGTCGAGTTCGAGTTCCTTCAAGTGCTCAAGGACGCTCGAGTCGGGAATCTTCGTCGCGGCCGTCGAGGCCCCTCGTGTGGCTTCTTCGAGTTCGCGAAGCATGCGTTCGAGATCCGCCCGCGCAAGCGCAAGCCGTTGCGAGGCGGGTCGTTCGCGAGGCGCCTTGTCGCGACCACGCCAGCTTGATGACCGCGACGCACCTCTGGGCCTGAATGAACCGCTCATGCCTTGATTCTAGGGAGTGTGAGCCGCGCATACGACGCCGCCACTAGTGCAAAGAACATCGGCATGCCGCGTGTGACGAATCCGATGAGGAGGCCGACCGTGAGCCCACGGAGCAGTTCCCAGACCGCCACCGCAGCGACATGCGACAGCGCGGCATTCTGCCTCTTCGTCATCTGCCATGACTGCACGAGCGCCGCCCCAACTCCGACGCGCTCGACCGACTTGTCGAGGAGCGTCAACCCGGCGAGAAGGACGCGTCCTTGGATGTACAGGCTCGTGAGGAGAAAGGGGAGTCCCGAAATCACAGCCACCACGGTGACGACCGCGGCGGCGCGTTCGGGCGTGCCGTCCCTTGACATCGTCGCGATGCCGACGAAAGCACCGAGCACAATCGCAACCAACATCCAGAGAAGTGTCGGCACGAGCGCCAAGAGTGTGAAGACCGAGATCAGCACCGCGAAGGAGATTGGCCGACAATATGCGCCGAGCATCACGAGTGGCCGGGCACGATCGCCATGAATGGCCCTGAGTGCAATGAGCGAGGCGCCGTAGCACAATGGAATCGCCACCACCATCGTCCATGCCGACTGCGCCGCCAAGCAGAGCGACTCGTCGATCATCAGATCCCACTGCCTCGACATCGATACTTCAGTCGAGTCGACGGTTTGGTCACTGCGCCTGCGGACAAGTGACCAGATGACTGGCAATGCGATCGCTGCCATCGCAGCGCTACTGGCCCACGCCAGTGAGGCTCCCGCACGGTCAACTGCCGCGCGGGCTTCTGAGACAATCTCACGCGCTAGGCGGCGTGACGGCGACGGCACTTGGCTCTCGCTCAAGCAACTGGAGGTAGGCGGCCGTCAGGACGGCGAGACACACAGGGATGCCTACGAGCACGAGCGGCGCGCAGCAGCACAGCATTGTGACATTCGTAAGGAGACTGAGCGTGATGCAGAGTCCCAACAGCGACAAGGCCGACCCCCGAGTCATGAGCCAGCTCTGCTCGATCGACGCAACAACGCCCTGATCCGGCCGGGATGGGTCGACAATCACGAACAGCGTGAAAAGCGTCCGCAACTGAATCCACCATGCGACGATGAGGCATGCGAGGAGCCACGCACCGCCGGCCACCAGCGCTACAACGGAGTAGCCATCCAGGTCCGCGCGCTGAACGCCGTCCTTGAAGCGATCGAGTCCGACGCCAAACGCACTGATCGCGATGATGACGGCGAATCCGAGCAGAAGAGGAATCACCTGCACGACCCAGAGGAGGACGGCCGCGCCGAGCACGCGCGGGAATCTGCGATAGCCCTCGAAGATGAGTCCGAGGCGTGGGGTCCCTTCGCGCATGATGGAGATGAAGCAGGCGATCACTCCGGCCCAAAGTGGGAGTACCGCAACGACACTGTAGAGAAGCGCGAAGCACCCAAACACCCCAACGGCCAATCCTGCCGCAGCGGCGACCTCCGGTGTGCCGCTGGTCGCCCCGTAGCGCTGCGCGACCGCCTGCGCCACCAACTGGATGGCCTGAACCACCCAGAGCGGCGCGCTCGCGACGATGCCGATCACCGCGAGGAGAATCATCGACCCCGGGTTCTTCTGGAATCCCCGTCGTCCCGCGCCCCATGCGTTGGTGAATGAGTACCCCAATTGCTTCGTCCTTTCCGCGCGGCGCGCTAGCGCGATGCTAGTGCGGCGAAATGTCCAGCCCAGCGGATCCCCTCGCGCAGGTGTTCACGGAAGAGAGGCTCCGCGAATGACTCGTCGGTGTGACCGCCGGCTGTGTACCAGCATCTCCCGCGGCCCATCATGCGCCACCAGATGCATGGGTGATCCCCGTCCATGCCGCCTCCCGCATATGTGGATTCGTCGAGCGACGCGAGGACGCGGATCCCGTCAACCTTGCGCGGATTGCGCGTGAACCGGTACCACTCGTCGTTGCGTGTCCAGCGATCGGGCAGCATCGAGGTCGTTTCGTGGTCACCATCCTCGACCATGATGACGGCAGGCTGAACAGGGGGATGCCCGGCGAAATGCGCGCCGATCATGTCGCCGTACCAAGGCCATGAGTGTTCCGTGTCGCTGGCCGCATGAACGCCAACGAATCCGCCCCCGGACTCGATGTACTGTCTGAAGGCTCCCTGCTGCGACTCATCGAGGACATCCCCTGTCGTCGAGAGGAACACAACCGCCCGATAGCGCGAGAGATTCTCTGAAGTGAAAACTTCGCTCGATTCGGTAGCGTCGACCGCTGCAAACTCGCTGACAATGGTCCTGACGCAGTCGATGCCGGCTGGAATCGACTTGTGTCGGAAGCCGGCTGTCTTTGAGAACACAAGAATAGACGCAGAATGAGTGTCGGGATGATTACATCCTGTTAGGCATATGATCGCCGACATTAGGCACACGATCGACGATGAACGGAGACTTAGCGATATCATGTCGTCATTGTAGCCGAACATGATCGATGACGATGGCCGAAGTTAGGCTAGTTTTTGACACATTTGAACATGATGAATGGAAAAGCGCCGCGTCCTATAATAGACGCGGCGCCTAATCCCCAATACAGTCTTGGCTCCCTCGAGCCGTTGTCGAGTTCCCCCAGAACCTTTCCGCTCCCTCCCTGGACCCTTTCCCTCCCTCCGACCTTCCCATCCATCCCTACCCAACCTCACGCAGGCCTTTTCCTTCCCTCCATCCCTATCCCTTCGAAGCCAACCCGGGCTCCGGGACGCACCCGCCCAGCCCCTTGGCAAACTCCGACGATCTGCGTGGCCTCCTAACTACAGGACCTGTCACCCAAACACCGCTCAAGAACAGAAGTGGGTTTCCCCGTTCCTCTTGCAAACTCTTGTGGTGAATGGCGCACACTCGTCTGCCGAACGGGGCGCCTCTTGGGTTCTCGAACACCCACAGAGTCGATTACGACGACTTCGTCTGCAAGTTCAACGGATGGTTTTTGGCAACAATTCCCGTTCGTAGCCCCGCAGATCCTGTTGCGGGCGCTGAACTAGGCGGAGACTAACTCCCAACCGTATGCCAGATCGTCTTCACTTCGACGACGCCGACGAAGGCACGAGGCCCCGTCCACGAATCGTCGGCCCTGCCCCGACGATCCGACGCGAAAGACTCCCCAGGCTCCACGAGGCGCACCCGTTTGAAGTTCTCGGCGGTCCCGAGTTGAAGGACCCGCGCGCCTTCACCAGATGCGGACGCAACGATCGCGTCGATATCGCGGTGAGCCGCGAGTGAACCCGAGAGTTCTGCCTTCGGCGCCGTGAGCAAGTTGAAGACCCCTGATGGAATGTCGGCACTCGGCGCGCACTCGGCCACGACGAGCGCCGGGACTGGATGGCGCGGACTCGCAAGCACCACCACACTGCATCCTGCGGCGAGTGCGGGAAGTGTCATGGAGAGCACCCCGAGCAGGCTTGGTGACTCGGGCGCGACGATCGCGACGACCCCAACCGGTTCGAGATGCGAGAAACAGTGGAATGGGCCCGCCACAGGATTGCGCCCACACATCACCGACTCGAGCTTGTCGCACCACCCCGCCATGCACACGGTGCGGTCGATCGACTCGTCGACTTCGCGTTTCGCCGCAGCGCTCGTCGCCCCGCCGGACATGACGGCTGCAGCGAGCTCAGCACGGCGCCCCTCGAGCACCTCGGCAAGCCGATACAGGATCTGCCCGCGCAGGTAGCCCGTTGCGGAAGCCCACTTCTCCTGTGCGCCGCGAGCTGCTTCGACCGCATCACGAAGATCCTTCCGTGAGGCGTGTGCCGCATACGCGATCGCCTCGCCTCGACGGCGCGTTGATCCACGAATCGGAAACACCTTCCCCGACTCGCTGCGCGGGGAGCTCCCGCCGATGAAGAGTTTCCAGGTCTTTGTGATTTCGCCGCGCTCGCTCATGGTGTTGTTCTCATGCGAGATACGCCGAGAGACCCGCACGACCGCCCTCGCGACCAAACCCACTCTCGCGATAGCCGCCAAAGGGCGCTGTTGGGTCGAACTGGTTGAATGTGTTGCACCAGATCACGCCGGCTTTGATCTGACGCGCCATGTCGTAGGCCTTCGAGCCTCGACTTGTCCAGATACCCGCGCTCAATCCGTACGCCGTATTGTTGGCGCGCGAAACGGCCTCGTCTGGCGTTCTGAATGTCATCACCGCGAGCACGGGGCCGAAAATCTCCTCGCGCGCAATCGTGTGCGCCGGCTGGACGCCGGTGAAGAAGCAGGGGTGGCACCAGTAGCCCTTTGCTGGCGTCGGACACTGATCGGGTTGGTTGATTGATGCCCCCTCTTCGGATCCCTTGGCGATGAATCCTCGAATGCGCGCGAGCTGCGTCGCGCTGTTGATGGCACCCACATCGGTGTTCTTGTCCAGTGGATCGCCAAGCCGAAGACTGCGCATCCGAAGGCGCAACTTCGTGATGACCTCCTCGGCGACGGACTCCTCGACGAGCAGTCGACTGCCCGCACAACACACTTGTCCTTGGTTGCACCAGATCGCGCCCACGATGCCCTCGACGGCCTGGTCGATCGGTGCATCGGCGAAAACAATGTTTGGGCTCTTTCCACCCAGTTCCAATGTCATGCGCTTCTTCGTTCCCGCGAGCGCTCGTGCGATCAGGCGACCGACCTCGGTTGAACCGGTAAACGCCACCTTGTCGATCCCCTTGTGCTCGACGAGCATTTTCCCAGTCGGCCCGGCGCCTGTCACAATGTTGACGACACCCGCGGGCAACTCGACTTCCTGCAGGATCTCAGCAAGACGAAGTGCTGTCAGCGAGGTCGTCTCCGCAGGCTTGAGGACGACCGTGTTGCCGCATGCGAGCGCGGGCGCGATCTTCCACGCCGCCATGAGCAGCGGGAAGTTCCATGGGATGACCTGTCCACACACCCCGATGCCGCTGGGCTCGCCGCCACCCGCACCCGGATGTGAGTAGCGCAACTTGTCACACCAACCCGCGTGATGAAAGAAGTGCGCGGCCGCCAGCGGGATGTCCTCGTCGCGCGTTTCGCGAATCGGCTTCCCGTTGTCGAGTGTTTCGAGAACCGCGAGTTCGCGTGCGCGCTCCTGAATCCGTCGCGCAATCCGGTAGAGATACTTCGCTCGCTCAAGTGGACGAAGCCGCCGCCACTTCGAAAGCGCCGCACGCGCACTCGCGACGGCGGCATCAACATCGGCTTTCCCCGCGTCGGCAATCCTTGAGAGCACGGCCTCTGTGGCAGGGTTGACCGTCTCGAACGATTTCCCCGAGCGGGGCGCGCGGAACGATCCACCGATGAACAGGCCGTACTCATCGGCAATCTCCACCCTTGTGGATTCCGGCGCCGGGGCGTACTCCCACACGGTGCTTGGATCGGCCATGGGCACAGTATCGCACACCGGACCCCAAGGTGCACATTGCCAACATACGCTGATGCCATGACACGCGAAGTTCTCACCATCGACATCGGGGGCACGAATGTGAAGATGCGCGTGGCAAGCGACCCAGAGAAGCGCTCGTTCCCATCAGGGCCCGACTTGACTCCCGACCAGATGGTCGACGGCGTCATGACCGCGACCGAGGGCTGGTCCTTCGACAGGATCTCCATCGGCATCCCGGCGCCAATCGTGAACAATCAGCTTGCGCGAGACCCCGTCAACCTCGGCCCAGGATGGACTGGCTTCGACTTCGACGCTCGACTGAAGGTAAAGGTCAAGCTCCTCAATGATGCCGCCATGCAGGCGGTGGGTTCCTACGAGGGCGGAAAGATGCTGTTCCTGGGGCTCGGCACGGGGCTTGGCACCTGCATGATCGCGAGTCACTTCATCCTTCCCATGGAACTCGCGCACATGCCCTTCAAGCGCGGCCGCACATTCGATCAGACGCTTGGTGTGCGCGGACTCAAGCGACGAGGCAAGCGCCGGTGGACCAGTGATGTTCTCGAAGCCGTCGAGATCTTTCAACGGGCGCTTCTGCCCGACTCGATCGTCTTGGGCGGTGGCAATTGCGCAAAGTTGAAGAATGTTCCCGAGGGCTGCACGCTCGGCAGCAATGCGAACGCGTTTCTCGGTGGCTTCCGTCTCTGGGAACCCGAGTGGGCCGCGTCGATCCCCGTCTACGACCGATGAACCGACGCCTCGCGGCCATCTGCATTGTCGCCTGCCTCGTCGTCACCACACGCGCTCACGCCCAGTCACCGAACAACCCAGGCCAGAGTCTTCAGTTGCGTCCCTCGGGTCAGTGGTTGATGGGCGATCTTGAACTCACGCGCGGCTTCGCGGGGATGGATCTCATGAAGTCCACTCCCGCGCTTTTTGGAACGATCAAGGAGTCGAAGACCTACGACCTTCTTGAGTTCCGCCCCAACGCCGTGCCCTGGGGACCCGTGAACGGTCTGTTGCCCGACCCGTGCGGCCCACTCTTTTCGCCCGTCAGAAACCTCGAGATCGCTTCGAAAGAGCAACTCGGGATGCGTTGGGACATTTACAACGTGACCGTCTACCAGATGGAATCGAGCGCCGTCTATGGAAGCGTGCGCGACGAAGGGGCCAACCGTTTCAACCTCCGTGCAGATCTCAAGCTCTGGGATCTCGACGGTATCGGTATGGGACGCATCACCGCGCAGATGCGCCAGAGCGAGTCGTTTCCTGGCCAAGTCGAACCTGGGTCGGCGATCGGTACCGACATCGTTCTCAACAGCAACTACACGGGACTTCAAGGGACGAGACTCGTACGAGTCCGCTACGAACAGGGACTCTTCGACAACCGAGCGATGGCCTTCGTAGGGAAGATCAACCCGAATGACTACTTCCTCAACAACCCATTCGCCGGCGACGAGACGACGCAATTCCTCGCTTCGATCTTCGATGGCAGCGACGCCGCACAATCAGGATTTCAGGGATACATGCTGGGTGCGGGCGCGCTCACGATCCCGTTCGACAGCGTGTATGCCAACTTCGCCGTGACCAATCCATCCAGTGCGGGCTACCGAGGGATGGGAACCCAGGGGCTCGACACTGGACTCTGGTGGTTCGGCACCGAGGTCGGCATCGTCACGGACTGGCTCGGAAACAAGGACGCGCCGGGAAAGTATTGCGTCGGGTTCAACACGACGAACGCGTCGTACACATCCACCGATCTCTCGAACGCGGTCTCGGGCAATGGGTTCTGGTTGATGGGCACGGAGTACATCACTCAGGACATCGGGTGCTGGGCGCAGTTCACCTACTGCGACCCGCAGGTCGCCCTCTACAAGACTGAGTTCACCCTCGGCCTGTCGATCGAGAATTGCTTCGGGCGAGAGCGCGACGGCTTTGGCGTCGCTTGGGGCTACACGACCGCGCCGCAGGGCAATCTCGGGGTGCAGACGGTGACCGAGATCTACTACCGAATCCAACTCACGGATTCGATCCAGATCACCCCAGACATCCAGATCGTGACCAACCCCACAGACCCTCTCCTTGGTGTGAATCAGGGGAACAATGTGTTCGTGTTCGGGATTCGCGCACTCGTTCACTTCTGAGGCGCGAGAGTGCGACGGAGCCCGCCGAGTACCGGAACCGTCCTGCGCGATGACCATACGGCGAGTGTGACCCCACTGAGAATCATCGCCAGCGAGAGCATCATGGGCAGCGTCACTGGACCGATCATGAAGACCCCGCTGTCGATCTCGCGGAACTGTTCGCTCGCCACTCGCAGCACGCCGTAGGCGATGAGAAAGGTCGCCGCGATCGCGCCGGGCCTCTTCGGAGTGAACCACGCGATGGCCATGGCGCCAAGAAGTAGGGGGCCATCTGTGATCGCCTGGATGAAATTGTTGGGGTAGTACGCCGTCAGAATGGGTTCGAGCGCGTCAAGAACATCTCGACGGCCCAAGTATGCAGCGTCATACAGCGCCTCGGGAAGTGACTTTGCGGGGTCCACGAACTTCGCCAGGGGTGCTATCCGAGCGGGATCCAGCGAACCATCGAAGACCTGTGCCGGGTACTTCACGCTCCACCACGGCGACAAGGTCTGCATCGATTCGGGCAGTGGTTTCCCAGGGAGTTCGCCATTGATCCAGTTGGCGAGCCGTCCGAAGCAGAGCCCAAACGGCGACACGAACGCCATGCAGTCGATGACATGGAGCCTCGGCACGCCGATCCGTCGCGCGAAGAGCATGCTCGCAAGAATCGTCCCGATGATGCCGCCGTGTGACGACATGCCACCCTTGTGGATGTCGAGGAGTCCCCAGAACGGAATGTCAGCGTGAAAGGTCCACAAGAGGTGTGGTTCGTAGAAGAGCACATGGCCGACGCGTCCGCCGATGATGACACCCGCGATGAGGTAGGTCATCAGATCAGCGACCTGCGCTGGGGTCAGAAGGATCCGTCGTGAGGTAGCCATCCAGCGCAGAACGAGCCACGCCGCGAGAAAGCCTGCCGCGTAGGCGAGGCCATACCAACGAATGCCGAACCCGTTGCCGAAGTCGATCGCCATGGGATGGAGCGTGTGGACAAGCGACGCCAGCATCGGCGTAGGATCCCAACTTGCGATGGGAATGCAACCCGACAGTCCGAGTCCGAGTGAGTTCGCCCGAAGCGAGCGACCGGGCGACCTCACGCCGTACATCCGGCTCCTGATGCGCGGCACCGCGTTGTCGTTTGACCAGTCGCGGAGTGCATTCGCCGAGCTCGTCACTGGTTCTTCGCACGACGCAGAGATGGGGGCGTTTCTCGCTCTTCTGGCCCAGCGTGTTCCGACAGTCGACGAGGTGGCTGGGGCGGCGACGGTCATGCGCGACTTCGCCAAGGCGCTCCCGACGCCGATCGATCCCGCGCGTCTCCTTGATACGGCAGGTACCGGCGGCGCACCAAAGACATTCAATGTCAGCACGATGGCGGCGATCATTGCCGCATCGGCGGGGATTCCCGTCGCCAAAGCTGGGAATCGGTCGCGCACCGGCAGGGGATCGGCGGAGATCCTCGACGCCCTGGGCGCTCGGATCGATCCCCCAACCGAGACTCAGCAGCGATGCCTCGCCGAGACCAACTTCGTCTTCTGTTTCGCTCCCAACCATCATCCCGCAGCTCGCCACGCGATGCCTGTCCGAAAGGCGCTCGGCTTTCCAACGATTTTCAATCTTCTTGGGCCATTGACGAACCCAGCCGGTGCACGACGACATGCCGTCGGCGTGTACGACCACGCGTTCGTGGCACTCGTCGCACGGGTGCTTTGTGAACTTGGTGCCGTGCACGCCCTCGTCTATCACGCCCAAGACGGACTCGACGAAGTCTCTACGGGCGCATCGACTCACTTCGCCGAAGTGACGAGGACTTCAACCGGAGGCACGGTCAATGAGTTCGAGGCGACACCTGAGTCGCTCGGCTTGCCGCGCGCCAACCCGCTCTCGATCGCGCCGACGACACTCGACGACGCGGTCGATCTCTTCCGTAGCGTGCTGACATCCAAGGGTCACCCCACCGCCACGGCGATGGCGCTTGCCAACGCATCCGCTGCGCTCGTCGCCGGTGGTGTCGCCGGCACGCTTCGAGATGGAGTGGTCGAGGCTCGGCGACTCATCGAGTCAGGCGCGGCACACGCCACGCTTGAGAAGTTCATTCGGATCTCGCAGCAATAGACGCTCGATGCCACCGATCACCATCCACCTTGGTTCGTCTGCCGCCGGTTCTGCGGCGACCTCTGTCACCCCCTCCGAGTGGGCGGAACTTGCTCGTCAGTACGCGTCCCCCGTGATCTGGTCGCTAATCGTTGTGGCGATCGCCTACTTCGCCGCGCGCTGGGTGAGGCAGCTCGTGGTCACAGCGTGCGCGAAGGGGGAAGTCGATGTGACGCTCGCGCGCTTCTTCGCGAAGCTCTCGGGATGGGTCATTGTTCTGATCTCGGGCACATTCATTCTTGGGAGGTTTGGCATCGAGACGGCGAGTTTCTCGGTGCTTCTTGGCGCGATCGGCCTCGCGATCGGCCTCGCGTTTCAGGGAACCCTCTCCAACTTTGCCAGCGGCATCATGCTCATGATCTTCCGCCCCTACAAGGTGGGGGACTCAATCATCGCGGCGGGGCAGACCGGTGTCGTCTACGAGATCGACCTCTTCTCGACGACCTTGGATACTTTCGACAACAAGCGCATTTTCATTCCCAATAGCTCGATCTTCGGGTCAGTCATCACCAACATCAGTTTCCATGAGCGCCGGCGGGTCGATGTCATGGTGATCGTTCCACACGCGACTGACGTCGATGCCACGCGTCGAGCACTCGAGTCCGGCGCGTCAGCAACACAGGGGCGTCTTGCGGACCCGACCGAAGTTGTCTTCGTCGACCTCGCCGCGCACGGTGCGCAGTGGCAGGTTCAGGTTTGGGCCAAGAGCGCGGACTACCTCGCCGTACGCCAGTCCGCGTTGCGCGAAGTGAAGCGGGCACTCGAAGTGGCGGGAATCTCGGTCGCCCTCGCGTCGCTCGTCGCTCCGCCCGTTACGGGCCAACCCATTGGCCGCTGATCTGTGTGTACTTGGGCACGCGGGCGACGCCATTCCCAAGACCATCTCGACTCCAAAGCGTTGTCCCGGCGGAGTTGACCTCGAAGACGCGACCGGAATTCGTGAGCATCACGATCGTTGTGTTGTCTGTCGTGCGAAACGCGCCACACTGTGTTGGGCCACCGTAAAACTGCCCGGGTGAACCGCACGCCCAAACTGGATTCGCTGGGCCGAATGCCGTCGTCGCGCCGATGGTGTAGTTCCCAAGGGCATCGCGATCGGGTGCGACCTCCATCACCGTGGAGTAGTCGCTCACTGTGCCAGGACGATCGCCGTTGTTGAAGACCAAGATGTTCCCGGCACCCGGAAGTCCAGCGTCGATCCAAGTCGCACTGTGGACGACATCGAACCGGCGATCGGCAGTTGTTCCCCGGTCGTAGTTGGCCGGATTCCCCCATCGATAGAGGAGATCGCCCCCGCGGCCGCGCGCGCCGCCCACATGGGTGGCGGCTTGATCCGTCGTCGTTGAGTGGTCAATGATCCACACTTCATTGAGCGAGCGTGAACTCACGATGATCTCGTCGCGCTCGGGGGAGTAGTCGATCGCATTGAGGTGGATCCAGTCGCCGCCGTTGATCGTGCCGAGATTGATGTCGACGAGTTCAGGATGCGCCACCACGACGCCATAGTTGGCACCGGTGGGGTTGACATCCTGAATCAGGTGATCCCAAAGGTTCCACCGCCAAACGATCTCGTAGGTGGTCGTGCCAGTGGGATGGACCTCGAGGATCGACTCCGACCACATCGAGCCCGTCAGGTTGATGCGGCCCGCGGAAGTTCCCTCCGCCTGCGTATGCCCCTCCCACACGATGCAAAGGACATTGCCGTTGGGCAGCGGTCGCACATCATGGTGTTGCTGGAAGGCGGCATTCGATACGAGGAGGTCATTCGTGAGCGTGCCTGATGCGCTGAAGATCTGCAGGCGGCCACCGCGCGCGGCGCCTGGGTACGCACCAGCCGTGTGGACGGCGGGACGCACGAGAGTTCCATCGCCTCGCAGATACGCGACGCTCGCCGCACCGGCCGCACCAGTCCAAGTCTGCACCGCGAGGTGGGTCGTCGCGTCGTATGCCGTCGTCAGCGTGTTGCCCATCGTCGTCACGAGATAGCGATTGGCCGCAACGGGGCACGATCCCCAACCACCAAGGAGCGCGGAGAGATCCGCGCCAGTCGTGGTGCCGTCGCCAGTGATGTCGCCGCCAACGCCACCCCAGTTGGAGAGGATCACACCGAGGTCGGCGCCATCGACCACGAGATCGCTGTTGAGATCCCCTGGGCACTGGCCCTGTGCCCTGCCAGACACCACAGTTGCCACGAGCGCCACCATGGCGAGCAGGCTTCCTGTGGCGTGAGTGCGCATCACACGAGTATTGCCCATGATGGCGACTCAGGGACGCATGACGGAAGATTCGCCTAGAAAAAGCGGCTGACTTTCTGCTGTCGATGCACCGGGGTCTAGTGTGCCTGCCATGCCGCGCAGGATGAGCGGCGCCCATGAGTCGCGTGTGCCACTCCTCGGGTGGATCGCGGGAGCGTTCACACTCGGAGCCGCCGCGTGGTCCGTGCGGCCGCACACCGGCCTTTGGGCCGACGGAGCCCGCGGTTGGACGGCGGGGGAACTGGCCGCCGTCGCCATCGTCGCGTGCCTTGGTGCAGGCGCATGGCGGCGGCGGCGGTTCGCGGCGCTGTGCCTCTTGCTTGCGGGCTGCGCGCTCCTTGGTGCTGCGCGAGTGGCGCAGAGCGATGCGCGCTGGGCACGCATGCTGGAGAGGTGGGGACTCACTGAAGCGACCGAGCGACGGCTGGTCCGCGTGCGCGGCGTTGTCGTCACCATCCCGCGTGCCGACGAGCGTGCCTGGAGAGAAGTACTCGAACGGTGCGACGCTCTCTGTGAAGATGTCCTCACCAAGTTCTCAGTGAGCGAACCGCGCATTCGCTTCGACATCGATCCCATCACGATCGAGCCAGCACCCAGCAATGCACTCGCCCCTCACGCTGACCTGCGGGTCCTTGTTGATGGCCTCGCCAGTGGTTGTCTTCCTGGCGACACGATCGATGTGATCGGCTGGCTCACCCCACTTGACACCTCCCGAAATCCAGGTGGCTTCGACACGCAGGCCTGGGGTCGATCCCGATCGATTGCCGCGACGCTCTGCGTCGCCTCGAGTGAACTGGTCACCCGTGTCGATGACGCGCCAGTCAGCGTGCGCGCTTTGGTGGCACGATGGCGGTCGTGGGTGGATGTTGTGCTGCGTGAGTCCATCGGTGAGGACGCACCTCCGGACGCGAGCGCGCTTGTCGCGTCATCGACGACTGGCGGCGTGTGGCCCGGACTCTCGGCGGCGTCACTGCCCTTTCGGCGAACTGGAACACAGCATCTGGTCGCCATTAGTGGGTTCAACTTCGGGATCTTGGCGGGCGCGGCGCTCTGGCTGACCTCCCTGATCCGCGCGTCGACCGTCGCTTCGGGGATTGTGCTCCTCCTGCTCGCGATCCTCTTTGCGGCGACTGTTGAATCTGAAGTCTCATCCACACGCGCCGCGCTCATGGGGGCGATATCGGCCGCGGCCCTTTCATTCTCTCGCTCGCTTGTTCCGACCGTGGCGCTCTCGCTTGCCGCGCTCGTCATCTCTTGGAGCGATCCGCGCGCACCCTCCGAGCCCGGCTTCCAACTCAGCTTCGCCGCAGTCATCGGGTTGCGCGTGGGCGCCGGTCCACTGGCGCGCGTCTTCGCGTCTCGCGTTGGCGGGGTCGGAGTGGCTTCGGCGCTCGTTCGTCGCCTGTGTGTGCCGGTGGGGGCATCTCTGTCCGCGTGGACGGCCACGCTGCCCATTGTGTTGTGTCACTTCGGCGCATGCGCGTGGTTGTGCATCCCCGTCACGCTGACCCTCACACTCCCATTCGCGCTCATGGTTGTGAGCTCGAACGCCGCGATCGCACTCTCCAGCTTGAGCCCGATTCTCGGCACGACGATGGGCTGTGTGGCGATCCATTCGAGCCAAGCTGTCCTCGCGATCGCCAGATCTGTCGACACCCTTCCGGGCGCCATGCCCGTGTCACGCACCGTGCCAGTTGTGGATCAGATGGGAGATGCCGAGCTTCGACTTGACATGCTTGATGTCGGCGACGGCTCGTGTCACCTCATTCGGACCTCGACACATTCGGTGCTCTTTGATTGCGGGAGTCTCGACAGTACCCACGCAGGGAGCCGCGTCGTCGTCCCTGCGCTCATGGCGCTTGGTGTCACGAGACTCGACGCTGTCGTGATCTCTCATCCACACTTTGATCATTTCAATGCGCTCCCCGAGGTCGCCACGGCATTTCGGGTTCCGCGCGTCATCGTCACAGGCGACTTTCTTGCCTCGACCCGACGCGCCAAGAGTGCGCCAGCGGTGGCGCTCGATTTCGTGAGACTGCAGGGCACACGAGTCGATACGGCAGAAGCGGGGGGGGTCATCATGTTCGGTGACGCACGGTGGCAGATCCTCAGGCCCCCTGCGGGCGTCGGCTTCACCGACGCGAACGAAGGAAGCCTAGTGGCCCGCATCGAGCATGGGAACAGATCGATTCTGCTTCTTGGTGACATCGGCCGTGAGTCCTGTGTGTCGCTGCTGACTTCGGGTGATCCCAAGTCGCTCGCCGGGATTGATGTGATGGAACTCCCGCACCACGGCAGCTTCCTCCCGCAATCAGCGGCGCTGGTGGAGCGGGTGAAGAGTTGTGTGCTCCTTCAGTCCACCGGGCCGCGGCGACTCCTGAAGGATCGGTGGATCGGGCACCTTGGTGATGCGACAAGACTCGTCACCAGCCGGCACCGCGCGTGTGCGGTGGAGTGGCACCCCAATGGATCGATGCGTGTGGGTGTGTGGACAGGCGAACACTATGAGTGGCGGGCCGTCAGATCAGCTCTGGCTGTCGGGCGCGACGAAGAGTCCACGCTCGAGAAGCACAGTGTCGCCCACAGGCCCGCCGGCCCCTTCCTCGAGATCAAACTCCAGAAGGCCCGCGTTGATCGGCACTCGGAGTGTCCGGTGTGGCACTTCCCGAGAGAGTGGCATCCTCGCCAGTTCGGTGTCGCCTTGGCGAACGACGAGCGTGCAGTCGGTCCACGGCGCCATCGAAGCGGGAATCGACACATCGGCGCAGAAGATGGTGAACCCCTGGGGGACTTCGTAGACCTGCCGCTGCGGCCCCCGGATTGAGATCGTGGCCGCGCCAAGAGGCGCCGACTCGCGCAGTCGTTTGGGTGTCGAAACCGCCGCGCGTGGAAGTCCCGCGGCCCGAGATGGGCCAACCAGCGCAGTCAGTTTCGCTAGTGGAAGCAACCGGTTTGGGTGTCGCTCGATGGCCAACACATCCTCGGCCAGCAGTGTGAGTGATGCACCTCCGACGGCAAGATCGACGCCCGACAAGACGAATGCGGCCCCAGGCACACCGTCAATCGTGTCGCCGTCGAGCACTGACCCGTCTGCAGTCCACACGCGAACATCATGGCGGACGGTGGCCTTGCTCACAAGCCAGATCGCCGCAACCCGGTTCAACTCGACCTCCTGGCGTTGGCCCTTCACATCAATCGTGAGCGGGCTGTCCCAAGAGTCGATGAATCCCTCGATCCTGTCGCCGTTGCGAAGGACGACCGTGTCAGCGTCACCGCCGCGTGTGTCCTGCGACGAAGAATCGAACTGCATCCACGCGACGCGATCCACTGGCACATCGATGAGCCCGAGCGCCGGATGCTTCCACCGCACTGTGTCGCGCCCTTCGCGATCGATGAATCCAGCGAATCCCCCCACAAGGACCTGGCCATCGCTCAGGTGCATCGTTGTGATTGGAACGCTCGTGGGGGGCGTTGGGTCGATCACTCGTCGAAGCGCGAGTGCTCCGGTGAAGACATCTGTGGTCGACTGGTTCCGAACGGCTCCTGATTCGTCTTGGATGCCGCCAGCCCACTCACCGCGCTGACTCAGTGCCTCCCATGAAATCCCAGAGCGGTCAGCCGTCGCCGAAGCGGCAGGAGCACACGCGAGCACGGTCGCCGCGAAGAGCGATGGCGGATGGAGTCGCTTCGCTCGCATCGATCAGCGCTGGAAGATGGGGAGGAACCGATTTGGCATTTGGAGCACGATGAGCGCCATAGCGGTTGCATACGCGTTGCCTGCTTGGTGATCGACCCACGACCCATCCTGAGCCTGCATTCCAAGCAGTTCCTCACGCGCGCGCTCCCACCATTGACTCCACCACTCCCCGCCGGCGAGGTACATCGCCTGCGTCGTGTAGTACTGGCCATAGAAGTAGTGGGCCTGCATCTGTGGTCCGCCATCGGCAAGCATGGCATTCACCCGGAGGTAATCCAGTCCACGGACAATCGAGTCGTCTTCGTAGACGCCCGCGTAGAAGAGGCTCGCCACACCAGCGGCAGTTCTCGGCCATGCGCTGGTACCCGGCTGGCGCATGTAGCGGAAGCCCCCGTCAGGGTTCTGACAGTCGCGCACATACCGCACCGCGCGATCGATGGCGTCCTTGGGGATTCTCAGGCCGGCGTTCCGCGCGCTCCGAAGCGCCATGACCTCACAGATCGTGACGGATACATCCGCGTCGTATGGGACGGGGTTGTAGCGCCAGCCACCCTCGTCGTTCTGACTATTGAGGATGAGGTCGACCGCCCTGACGAGGGCATCACGAACCCGCACATCCTGTGTCGTCATGCCGTAGATCTCGCCGAGGAACAGCGTCGCGAATCCGTGGCCGTACATCGGCCCCGTCGTTCCATCGGCCGCAAGGAGCCCGCTCTCGGACTTGTTTGCAAGGACATAATCGAGCGCCTTGGCGACCTGTTCTGAGTACTTCCCGCGACCCGGAACATGTCCATCGGCCATGAATGCGAGTCCGCACAACGCGGCGATGCCGACATGCCGACCGTAGCGCCCTCGACCGAAGGACCCATCACCATTCTGCGCTGACGCGAGGTAGACGAGCCCTCGTTCGATGGCGGCGGTGAGTTCTGGAGTGATCTCGCCTCGGGCGGGTCGATTTTCTGCTCCCAGGCCGAGTGCGAGTGGCTTCGACGACGGGGCATCTTGGGCCATCACAGACGCCGCGAGCAACACCGCAAGCGTCGCTGTCACTTCTTCGCCTCTTGCGCGATACGGCGGTAGTACGCCTCGGTCATTTTCCTGTAGACCGACGACATCCGCTCGCGGGTTCCTTGGCGCAGTATCTCGCGAGTGCGCGGAGGAAGGCTCCCCCACTCCGCTTCGGTCTCCTCCAAGATGCCGCCTTCGATGGTCGCCTCGACTGGCGGCGCCTCCCCTGGGTTGTTGCCGGTGCCGGCTTGCGGGGATCCATCTTGCGCACCCTGCGCACCACGCGCACGATCGTTCGCCGCCTGGCGACGCTTCGCTTCCTCAGCGTCACTGCCGGAGCCTCCGGGTTTCTTCTGCGCGCCGGGTTGGTTTTCTTGCTGCCCAGAGCGACCCGACGCGGAACTTGATGCACCCTGACGCCGTTGTTGCTGTTGTTGCGCAGAGTCAATGAGGGCGTCGAGCCGAGCGAGAACATCCTCTTGGAGCCTTTGGACCGAGAGTCCAAGCTCCTGTTCCCGCAAGAGTGTGGCACTTCGTTTCATTGAATTGATCGCCGACTCGAGTGTGCTCTGTGCCTCGCCTGCCGACAACGACCTCGCGAGTGTTTCACGCTGAGCGCGCGCACCTTCGGCGGCGGCCGCGTCGGTGTCGCTTTGGGCGATCCCCAGGAGATCGTCCAGCGACTTCTCTGGTGGCGACGGCTGGGGCACTTCCTGTGGCACTTGGGTCAGCGCGATCACCGTGGCCATCATCACGAGCGAGATCATGGTTCACTCTCCTTCGGCTTTGGTGGGTCGAGCGCTTCAGCGCCATCATTCGGATCGCCTGCCTCGGCAGGTGGGGGGGATTGGGTCTGCATGCGGCGTTCCACCGCCTTTCGAAGTTCGTCGGCGAGCCGCGCCGCGTTCTCTTGTCGCGTCGCAAGCATGCCCAGTGCCTCTGGCGAAGCACCCGAAGCCTCCGCACGGCGCGTGCGCTCGTAAATGGTCTTCTGGAGAGACCGCAGAACCTTCAACTCGGCGAGTGGTGGAATCGCTGGCTCGCCCTCCTGTGGGCCACCTCCACCTCCGGCACCGCCGCGTTGGTCCTGACTTTGCTCTGGGTCCGCAAATGGGTCATCCTTCTTTCGGGCTGCTTCGTCGAGGGCGAGCGCGAGACCCTTAAGGATCACGAGCAAGTCCCCTTCGACCTCAATCGCACGATCGAGTGGCGGACCCTCACGAAGTGCGTTGGCGGCCTCCGCTGCAGCCTCAGTGGCAAGCAGCGACGCTTCCATGAATGTGGCTGATGCCTTGACATCCTCAGATTCTTCCGGAATCGCCTCCAGCGACAGACGAATCTCGTCCTCCGCCAGCGCGAGGCGGCGCGCCTCCACGAGCGCCCTGCGCTCAGAGTTCTCTTCGCCGAGCGCGGCGGTTGCGGTGAGGATCCCTTCTTGGGACTCAGCGAGGGTTCGGTAGCGCTGTGAGAGTTCGCGCATGCGCTCCTCGCGCTGCGCGTCCTCGGTTCGCCGCTCTTGCTCGCGCGCGGCTGTGAGCGCTTCCTTGAACAGCGAAGTCGCCCTTGCCAGTGCTTCGTGCCCAGCGCCCACCTGCGCCGGAAGTGCGAGAAGTGCACCAGCGGCTCGGCTCTCGCTCTCGGCGCCTCGTTCGACGAGCCGCACAACCCGTTGAGCTTCAGGTCCAGTGGCCCGCCCGTCCTCTGCAATCCCAAGCGCGTTGCGCGACACGGCGGCCGCCTGCTGACCAACCGTCGATGCCTCGCCCGCAACCGATCCTTGGAGCTGAATCCCTTGTTCCTCGACGCTCTCAGCGTCTTTCACGAGCGCCTCGATGGCGTCGGCCATTCCTGCAAGCCGACGGCGCAGTGTCGCGGTGCGCGACTTCTCGTCGTCGGCCAAGTCCTCCATCATCTGCCGAATCGTTGCCATGGCCGACGCTGACGCTTGCCGAGCTTCGTCAAGGTGGTTCTCCCGTGTGGCTTGCTCCGCTTGCTCAAGTCGCGTCGAGACGGCCTCGCTCTCTCCGCGCTTCGCCGCCTGTTGGAGGTTGGCCGCACGCGCGGGATCACTCTGTGCGACCTGCGCGCCTCGCTCTTGGAGTTCCTCCACCGCCTCGGTGGCAACCTGCGCCGCTTGTCGCGCGCTCTCGGCGGCACGATCGAGCGCGGCGGCCTCGTCTTCTCCAAGTTCCTCCCGTGGACGACCGATCGTTCGTGCGCCAGCCTGACTCCGCGCGTCGTCCGCACGGGTGATCGCTTCGGCGACTCGCTCGAGCGACTTCGCCGCCGCCCATGCGTCCTTGTCTCGGTCGAGGAGTGCAGCAAGATCAGCGAGTTCACTGCGCACTTCGGACTGCTTGGTGCGCGCTTCTTCCATGGCAGCGTTGCTGGACTTCGCATCCGTGGACCCCGAGGCGCGCTGCAGCGAGTCGCGTGCAGCATCGCTTCCCATCTGCGCCGCCTCGAGGATGTCAGCGGCCGCCGCCAGAAGGCTCTCAGATGCATCGTCGTGGACGCGGTTTCTCTGTGCGCGCTGTTCGATCGCGCCAAGTGTGTTCCGGAGTGCCTTGATGCGTTCACTGATCTCGGATTGTGGGCGGAGTTGCGTCATCGCGTCTTCTGCGCGATCAAGCAGCGCCCGCTCCCGTTCGTCGATACGAAGTGCGCCTTGCCGCAACGCCGCGAGCGAGTTGCGAGTCTCCTCGTCGAACTGTGCCCGGTTGAGGACACGGATTCGGCGGATCGACGAGCGTGTGGGCTCGCGTCGCGCGCCATCGCGTGTCAATGCATCGGCAGCAAGGCAGCTGACCTCGAAGATGTCACCAGGCGCCGCCTTGACCTCTTCCAAGTCCAGTGTGCCATCGACTTCAGCCTGAAGCACCATGTGCGCCTCAACACGAGCGATCTCCTTCGCCCAACCCTCACCGCGCCTGGCGTTGAGTGACAGCCAGACGACACCAACATCGTCGCGCGCCTCGGCCCGGAGTGGGACGACCGCTGACGGGAGGACCGTTTCGTCTGCGGATGGATCGATCATCGTGGCTTCGGGTGCCGCGTCGGTAACGACATCCGTCGTGACAATGATGTCCTCCACATTTCTGACTCCATGGCCGTCAACAAGGTGCAGCGTGAGGACCCGGGACACATCAGCGGTCCACTTGAGGTGCCATCCGTCTGGACCCGCTGTGATGGTGAGCCCAACTGGCGCGCCAACGATGCCCTTGGGCATCCCCGAAAACAAGAAAGTCCGCTCACGCCACGCCTCACCATCTGCTGTCGGAATCGGTAGCCGTGGGACGGTCTCAATGAGTAACTCGATCGTCGATCCTTCGAGGATCGGTTGTGGCACCTTGCCACGGGCATCCATGGCACGACCAAGGTCGAAGGTCTCAGGCACGCTCGACGAGGCATAGGGTGGTGGTGTCACTGTGGCCTTGACCGATGAGACAGTGGGCGCGTCCACAAACTCGATGCGCTGCGGCCGTGTCTCCATGTCGCGTGTGAGGAAGACGAACTCGATCGCATCGGCACCTGGCTCGATGAGCCGTTCGAACCGAGTCTCACCTTGGTGCACCATCGATATCTCGCCCCACTCACCGGTGGCGCCAGAGCTGATGGTCCGCACACGAACCCACACTGGCTCGCTGATTGGATCGCCCTTGAAGAGGTCGGCTCGCAGTGCGAGCGAGGTACGGTGTGGATGGTGTGTGGCGAAAGTCGTGCTTCGCACACTGGTCCGCGCTGGCCACTCTGCATGTGTCCATGGGGCGACGAACCGCTGCAGGCCGGTCAGCGCGAGTGTCGGAGCCATGACCGCGAAGATCCCCCAGATCCCGAGCACCGCAGCGAGGCCGAGCGCCTCGCGACGAAGTCGTGTGACGGAAACAAGTCGACGCAGGAGGTCGTGCGGCGCGAGGGCACTCGCGCTCTGGGCGACAGCATGGGCGAGCGCACTCCCCTCATGTTGCGATGACTGCGCGAACTCGACACCAGACGCCAGTCTCCCGCGAGATGCTGCACACTGACTCTCGATGGACAACGCAAGGGAAACCACACTCTCTCTTGCAACGAGCGTCGGGCTCACCCATCGTCGACCTAGCCACAGAAGCCACCACGCCGCGGCGAAGAGGAGGACCCAGCGCACACCCTCTGGAAATCGCACGAGTGCATCAAGCGCCACACAGGCACTCATCGCCAAGATGACAAGGCGTGCGACGATGACACAACCTTCGGCGACACGGATCCTTCGACGCGTCGTGGCGGCTCCAGTGAGCTCATTTGGGAGGTCTCGTGACACGGTCATGCTCAGTCGAAATCCTAGGCCAATCGCAGTCGTCGCCGACCAATCCACTCAGCGAGGAACAGTGTGAGAACAGCGATCAGCGCGGCCGGAGAGTTCCAGATGGGGTCGATGATGGCCTGTTCTTTCGTGAGCGCACGGCGAGGCAGGAGCGTCTCAAGCCGGTTGAGTTCCGTCGGCGCGAGGACTGCTCCGCCAGTTCGCGTCGCCAGATCCGCCAATTGCGCGTGGTCGGTCTTTGGATCGAGAAGTTCCGCGTCGCTGCGCGTGACCTCAACGACCTGCTCGAGAATCCCCGTCCGCGAAGAATCGACATGGATCCGCCAGGCGCCCGGACTCTCTGGTGTCCAAGCGCCCACCCACTGCGCGCCGCTGCGCACAAGTTGGATCGATTGTCCAGACACTGTGCCCGATGAGTCGAGAGGCTCAGCGCGCGCCTCGAGCGGTGCATCGCCTGCCACGCCACCAGCCTTCGCATCCTGAACCTCCACACGGATCAAAGCGGGTGCGCCGGCCTCAGGGCGGCGCGGCTCCGCGACGAGTCGGAATGGGCGATCGTCTCGCTGCACCGACCCTCGTGCGAGATATCGGATGAACTGGATCCAAAACCGTTCTTGGTAGGTCTCGCCGATGCCGTGCCGCCAACGCCATGTCTCGTCAGTCCCCACGAGCACAATGACGCCGGCCCCGTATCGCATCGAGACCACAAGCGCCGTCGGGTCGACACCCGATCTGGTCTGCGCTCGCGCAAGGACTTCGGTCGCTGGCTTCAGTGAGTCTTGGTCGATGTGAAGCGCCCACTCAAGCCCTCCACGGTCGCCGTCACGACCGAGTGACACTGGCCACTCGTCTCGCGCGCCTTCACCGAGTTGGAGGACGCCCCCTCGGAGGGCTGCTGCGGTCGGTTCGAGAAACACCATCTCGTCCACGCGCTCAGGAATGCCTCGAATGGGGAGGAGGCTCTCAAGGTCCGTCCCGCGCCACGATCCGGGGGTTGATCGCTCGCCGACAATCCAAAGAAGCCCAGCGCCTCGTTCATTGACGGCTGATGCGATGTGCTCGATCTGTGTCTGCGAGAGGCTGCTCCCAGGCACATCACCAATGATGAAGAGGTCGTAGTCCTCGAATTCATCGGTGGACTGAGGAAGGCGCTCGAGTGGTGCGTTGCCTTCTTGCGCGAAGTCCCGATCGGCCGAGAGCAGCATGACGGAGCTCTCGAGTGATTCCTCTCGAATCAGGAGATTCTTGAGATAGCGATACTCCCAGCGTGGGTAGCCCTCGATGTAGAGCACGCGAAGTGGGCGATCAACAAACTCAATCTCGATCGATCGCTCGTCGTTGCCTCGGACGAGGTCGTCGCCGCGACCTCGCACACGGACCATCCACTTGGTCGAACCCGCCCCTGGACTTGCCCCTGTGAGAACCGCATCAGCGTGGTCACCTGTGAACTCGGCCGGAGTCATCGTGACCGTGTCGATGATCCGGCCTGACTCCACATCGACCAGCTCAACTTCGACCGGGCCACTTGGGACACCACCAGCGCACTCAACGCGCGCCACAACAGGCACATGGTCGCGCACAAACGCTCGCGGCGCCGCCTCGAGCTCTGTGATGGAGAGATCTGTGACTGGCTCCGCTGACCCAACTGGGACTACAAAGACCGGCAGTGCACGGGCCTGAAGGGCGTGAATGACTTCGCGATCGATGGGGCGCGGTGTCTTCCCGTCGGAGATGACAACGATGGCGCTTGCGGGTCGGCCCACAAGGCGTCTCAGTGCACTCTCGATGGGAAGACTCAGATCTGTCGTCCACCCATCCGCCGACGCGGGCGCATTTGGATCGAGGTCAAACGCCGATGCGTGAAAGCCCAGCCAGACAATCTCCCGCGTCGTGTCGATCCGTGACCACACATCGTCACGCATCACCCTCTGTGCGACACTCTCTCTCGCCAGTGGACGACCAGCCTCGTCGCGTTTGTCTTCGATGCTCATACTCCGGCTCCGGTCCACGAGCACGGCCACCCAGTCGGGTTCGCTCTCGAACACCCCGAGACGAAGGAGTGGTCCAGCTGCGAGCGACACAAGGAGCAAGATGAGCGCCGCGCGAATGGCCGCGAGTGTGACCCGAGACCTTGGCGTTCCTATGACTCGCCGGTAGCTCCACCAACCAATTGCGACTGCGGCGACCCAGGTGAGAAGCCAGACCCAGTCGGCGAGTGGATACTGCCAGGCGAATTCGAGGCCGGTCGATCCGTGTGGGATGGACTCGATACCAAACAACCAGCGCATGATGGGTGTATTCACACGGTCCCCGTGTGATGGGTGGGGCCCGACCCAATCGAGGCTGATCGTGCGAGAGTGCTCTCAGTGATGGCGAACACCACAAGCGCCCAGAAGAACCATGGCGCGATCGACTCACCACTCAGTGCGACCGCCACTGGAAGTGTTGGCGTCTCGCCCGCACCCGTCACTTTCCGCCTTGCCTCCTGTGCGAGGTCACCCTGTGCGATCGTGCAGCCAATCCCACGAAACATCCCCGTCACGGCGTCAGGTGGTGTTGGTGCGACGCGCGCTGCATCGGCGTCGATGTTCACAATGACCCAACCGACCCCAACTCCAACACCGTCTTGTGCTTGGTAGACCCCAGGACGAGTGAGTGGCTGAGCGAGTTTCCCTTGTGGATCAATTGCGATCGGTCGCACTGCTGAGGTGGTTGTCGTGCTGTCAGATGCGACGAGTCTCAGTTCCCGTGCGCGCGGAATCGCCCGGCTCAGGCGCGTCACACCCACCACCGCTGCCGAACCGCGGGCGACGGAGGCGACTGATTGGCGTAGCAATTCCTGCATCAGCGGCACCATGAGGGGTTTCGCTGGGAGGTTGTTCCACGCGAGGTCAATCGCCGACGAGAAGACCATGAGGGTGCCTCGGGCGTGTTCGAGGTTTGCTGAAGCGAGGAGCGGCGACCCGTTCATCAACTCAAGAAATGTTGTTCCCTTTCCTTCGGGGATCGTCATCTCGAACCACCGGTTGGCAGATGCTGGTCGGGTCAGTTCGGTGAGCTCTGGCGCAATCCGTGAAAGTGGTGTTGTGGCAGCGGTGGAGACTGTGACGGGCTCAGGAACCTCGGACTGTCTTGGTTCGCGCGCGATCGTCCACCCTAGCGAGAATGCGATGACCATCTCGTCGCTCCAGAGTGAGCTTGTGGCCTCCGTTGGTGGTGCGACGATTGCAACAAGGCCATCTTCGACCCGCCGCGCAACACTCAACCACTCCTTGGCTCCAAGAAGGTCTGGGCGCAGGATGATGATCGCATCACACCGCGCTAACTTGCCTGTGTCGAGTGTCGCTGGGTCGATGGGCTCGAGATCAATGTCGCCACCTTCGATCGGCCGTAGTGATCGATCAATCCACTGGTTGGCTCCATCACTTTCGACGAGGCTGGTCGATGAGTCTCTCGTCACAACACCCACGCGAAGCGCAGGCGACCCCACGGCGATGGTGAACCGTGTGTTGTCCGCCGGTTGCGCATCCGGCTCCACAATGCTGACTCGGACAGGGGAATCACCCTTCACCTCTGTTGATGTCTGCATGAACACTTCAATGGTTGCTCCGGCTTGGCCCTCTGCCCATTCCACACGGCCCATTGTTCGTGATTCGCCGCACATCGCCTCGACGGCATTGATGGATGGGGACAGTGATGAGCCTTCGCGCCTAAGTTTCACTCTCAGTGGCCACAGATTTCTCGGTGCACTCGGTGGGCGAGCGACAGCCTCGAGTTGGATGATCTGTGTGTTGTGTCCGACGATGGTCGCGGGTGGCGACAAGAGGAGCCGCGAGCCTGGCTCGGTCGTGATTGTGACGGAGCTATCGGTGATGGATCCCTGGCGGAAATCGCTGATGACGCAGGTTGTCCGGTCGCGTGTCAGTGTGGCCTCGATCGCCTCGCTGAGCGCAGACTCTTGGAAGGTGGCTTCGACGGTATTGATTGCCGCGCGCGCGCTGGCGAGATCGGTTGACGGCGGCCACACCAGAGGCTGTGCACCTGCGGATCGAATCACACCGACCCGATCGCTTGGTCCCATCGCATCGATGGCCTTGAGTGCCAATGTGCGACCCCTCTCGATGGCGCTCTCGCCGCCGACTCTTGCGTGCTGGGCGATCCCGTCGTCAAGGACGATGATGAGTTCACTCTCGCTCATGGCGGTACCACTTGGACCAGATTGCTCACGCGCGAGGAGTGGGCCGCCAATGGCGAGGCCCGCGAGGACAACCGCAACACAACGGAGCGCGAGAAGCATGAGCCGCTGCAGTCGTCGATGGCGAGCTGTTCTGCGAATCGCTTCTTGAAGCATCGCCATGGCGGCCCACTCCACCGGGAGTGTCCGTCGACGGAAGAAGAGGTGGATCGCGATGGGGATCGACATCGCCACACACCCAGCGACCACAATCCACGGCGACGCGAAGATCACCGTGGCGACCTCCGTCGATCAAATGCCTCGCGTCGCGCCAGGAGCGCCGACAGTGCCGGACCGACAGACTTGTGACTATCAAAGACTGCGCTATCGAAGCCGAAACCTCGTGCGATTCGGTCCATGGCGCCAAGGTGTTCAGTGAGAACGGCTCGGTACGCCTCGCGGATCGCGCGTGTGTCGACACTGAGTGACTCTTCCCCCTCCATGCCGTCAAACTGAGCATCGAGGTCGCGTGTGAACTCGAGTTCCTCGTGGTCCATGACAATGCCGAGGATCGCGTCATGTCCCTTGTGGCGCAGGCGCGCGAGTGCCCCACGAACCTGATCGATAGGTGAAATGAAGTCAGACAGAATGACAAAGAGTGTTCGTGTGTGGTGCTTGCTGAGTGCTTGATCGGCCACCTTTGTCCAATGGACGGCTCCGCGAATCGGCTCAGTGGCGAGGCACCGCACAACCGCGCGCCAGTGGTCTTGGGAGCTCGATCCTCTGACGCCCACCCGGATCCCATCAGCAAACACACCAACACTGACGCGGTCGCGCTGTGTGAGTGCGAGGAACGAGAGTGCTGCCGCGATCGCTGTGGCGTGATCAAACTTTGTCCAACGGTCCACGCCGCGCTGTGCTTTCGTTCCGCCCCACCCTGACTTTGTGGTGAGTGTTCCAAACTGCATCGATGCCGACCCATCGACCAAGATTGCGACATTGAGATTTGTCTCTTGTTGGTACTGCTTGATGTAGAGCTTGTCGCTGCGCGCGAAGACCTTCCAGTCCACATGCCTCACCCCATCACCAGCGGCGTACTGACGGTGCGACGCGAACTCTACGGCTGCTCCCTGTCGTGGTGAGATGTGGTGACCATTCATCGCCCCCTCAGCCACCATCTTGGCTCGGAGCTCAAACGGCGCCAGTTGGGCCAATGTCTCAGGCGCGAGGTACTGCTCAGCGCGCAAGACAGTAGGAGGCGCGTCGGCCATGCATCACGCCGCGGCGTCGACAGGAATTGTCTTCACAAGGTCTCCGACAACCTGATCGGTATTGACTCCGTCGGCCTGCGCGTTGAAATTCAACATGATGCGGTGGCGCATGACTGGGAGGACAACCGCATGAAGATGCTCTGGCATGACATGTCGCTCTCCAGACACAAGCGCCTTCGCCTTCGCCGCCAACACAAGGAACTGGCCGGCCCGTGGACCAGCACCCCACGAAACATAGTCGCGGATGAACTTCGGCGATCCATCGGAGATCCGGGTTGCGCGCACAAGCCGGAGCGCATATTGCACCATGTGATCAGCGATGGGAACATCTCGGACAGTCCGCTGAATCGCTAGGCACTCCGCCGCTCCGATCACGGCACTCGGTACGGCACCAGCCGTTCCTGTCGTGCGCCGCACAATCTCGATTTCTTGGGCCTCATCGGGGTAGCCGATGCGCACAAGAAACATGAATCGATCTAGTTGCGCTTCGGGCAGTGGATAGGTTCCCTCTTGCTCGATTGGGTTCTGTGTCGCCAAGACAAAGAATGGCTTTGGGAGCGCGTGTGTGTAACCGCCGGCCGTGACTTGGCCTTCCTGCATGGCCTCAAGGAGTGCCGCCTGAGTCTTTGGGGGGGTCCGATTGATTTCATCAGCCAGCACGATGTTGGCAAAGATCGGACCCTTCACAAAGTGAAGGTTGCGATGCCCAGTCTGGCGATCCTCTTGAATCACTTCACTTCCAGTGACATCACTCGGCATGAGGTCGGGGGTGAACTGAATCCTCGAGAACCCCAGTGAGAGGGTCTGTGACATCGTCGAGATGATGAGCGTTTTGGCGAGGCCTGGAACGCCCTCGAGGAGTGCGTGTCCCCCACAGAAGAGTGAAAGGAGAATCTGCTCGATGACCGCGTCTTGCCCGACGATGGTCTTGTGGAGCTCATGACGAATCGCCTGCGCTGCTTCCTGAACCGCCGCGGCCGCGATGAGTTGATCTTTGCTGTGCAGCCGGTGAGAGAGTTCTGTTGTCATTGGGATTGTGGCTCGGATTGTGAGTATAAGGCTCGGCGATGCCAGAATTGCCTGAAGTCGAGTGCATCCGACGCGCACTTGTCGGTCCGATGCGTGGATCGTGCCTGAGTCTCCACGCGCTTTACCGGCGCGATGTGGTCTCTGGCTCTCGGACACGACGCGCGCTCCTTGACGGCAGTTGTATTGTCGAACTCGTTCGACGCGGGAAGCAGCTTTCTTTGGTCGGCGCTGATGGCCGCACGATTGTTGTGCGACTCGGGATGTCGGGCCAGCTTCTCCTGCTCCCACCGGCGTCGCCGCTTCCGTCACATGCGCATGTGGTTTGGAGCATCACAAACACGCGCGACCGTACACAATGGCTCGTGTTTCGCGACCCTCGTCGCTTTGGTGGCGTTGAAACATTTCGCACCACCGCCGCGCGTGATGCTGTGTGGAGTCGACTCGGCCCCGATGCACTGATGGTGCGATCGACACAGTTGGTGATTGCGCTCGGAGGACGACGCCAACCCATCAAAGCAGCACTGCTTGATCAGTCGTGCTTGGCTGGTGTCGGCAACATCTACGCTGACGAAGCTTTGTTTCTGGCGCACATTGATCCGGCGCGAAAGTGCACAACACTCTCGCGTGGTGACATCAGATGTATCGCCGACGCGATCCGATTTGTGCTCAAGAGTTCGATCAAGCATGGAGGTTCGTCGCTACGCGACTATGTGCTCCCATCGCAAGCACGAGGTTCGTTCGTGTCGGCGCACCAGGTCTATGGAAGGGCCGACCTTCCCTGTCGACGATGCAAGGCGCCTCTGCGCTCGACCCGCATATCCGGAAGAACCACGAGTTATTGCCCTCAGTGTCAGGTCTAGTTCGAGCGACTCTTGGAGTCCGACAAGGCTCTATTGATTCAATAAAGTCTCACTCCTACCTAGTGGTAATGTTTGTCGTTTGTGGATGGCTATCACCAATCTCCCACAAGACTCACTTCCACAAAGACTTATGTCTTCGCCCCAGGGTGCAGCAACTGTCGATTGATTTTCGGATCCAGTCAACCACATCCGAAACCAAACTTGTCCGATCGATGGGCTGAATCAGCGAACGCGTCATAGCTGCCAGATCCCAAAAACACCCGACTGGTTTTCCACCGAACACTCAGGTTGATTCGACAGGGTTCGGTCGTGCCACAATGGATTCGATTCGGTCGAGCGCCTGGGCGAGTTCCTGGTCAGACTCGCGCTTGATGCCGATGGTGCGGATCGCGTGCAGCACCGTCGTGTGGTCGCGACCGCCAAAGTATCCGCCGATCTCCTCCAAGCTGTACCGCGTGTGCTTCCTCGACAGCCACATACAAACTTGACGCGGCAAGGCCACCGACTTGTGACGGCGCTTCGATAGAAGGTCAGAGAGCTTGATGTCGTAGTACCTCGTCACAGCGTCGATGATCATCTGGACTGTCGGGTGTGACGATGTGCGGGTTCCGTCGATCGTGTCGCTCAGTGCAGCCTTCGCGGCGTCAAGGGAGATCGCGACACCATTGGCCATCGCGTACCCACGCACCTTTGTGAGCGCTCCTTCAAGATCACGGATGTTGCTGTCGATGCGGGCAGCGACATACGAAGGAACTTCATCGGGGACATCAAGGCTGAGGAGCGCCGCCTTCGAGCGGAGGATCGCGACTCTCGTCTCAAAACACGGTCGATCGACCCGCGTGACGAGCCCACAGTTGAATCGGCTCACCAGTCGAACTTCAAGGTCAGGAATCTCACTCGGGGACGCGTCCGATGACAACACAATCTGTTTCCCCGCCTGATCGAGCGCGTCGAAGGTGTGGAAGAATTCTTCCTGCGTTTGGTCGCGCTTGGAGAGGAAGTGGATGTCATCACTCACCAGAAGGTCAACGGATCGGAAGCGGTGGCGAAACTCTTGCATGCGCCCCGACTTCACACAGTCAATAAAAAGTTCAGAGAATGTTTGACATGAGAGGTAGCCGACTCGTGTCGCCGGCGCTCGCCGAATCACCGCCTGGCAAATCGCCTGGAGGAGGTGGGTCTTTCCAAGCCCCACACCACCATGCACAAAAAATGGGTTGTACGCGCGGCCTGGGTTCCCACTCACCGCCACCGCGGCAGCGTGCGCGAGTCGGTTGCCTGGACCAACAACAAACGAGTCGAATGTGTAGTCAGGCGAGAGCAGGAGTTCATCACCGAACTCCTGCGGGACCTGCACACGCACAGTTCCTGTGAGGTTGCGTTCGTTCGTCGTTCCAGTGGAACCATCACCCACAAACTGCACAGCGAGCAACTGCCCAGTCACCGCTTGTGCCGCTTCTGTGAACTGCGTCGAGCAACTTCTCTGGAGATACTGTCGACGGACGGGCTCGGTCACTAGGACACGCATGACGCCGGCATCCACTCCAAGCGGCTCGATCTCATCAAACCAATGCCGGCACACCTCAGGGTGATTCTTGCGAAGGAATGTGACGAGTGAACTCTTCAAATCATCGACGGAACGAGTCTGGTTTTTCGCCATGGGTGTACGCACAGGAGTCGGAGGGGCAACTCTAAAGCGCGCCGTCGGTCGAGTCAATGAGCGCGAGTCATTTCGGTTCGGTGGATTCGGAGAGTTGCCCTGCGCTCTCACCAGCTTCATCAGCCAACTGCTGCTCAAGCCGCGCGCGATTGGTTCGGAAGTCCATCAGAATATGAACATGGGGTGCGCGCTCACCAGCAACTTCATTGAGCCGTTGCCGCGCATAGGACAACATCGTGCGTCTCGACGCGTGGACCACCACCACATCACGAGCTTTCCACTGGGCGAGAAGAGGACGCAGATCCTCAACATGGATATGTCTACCAATCTTGGCACGGTCTCTGTGTTCGTCGTCGAAGAATGTGCACTCGACGATGACGATCTGCGCGTCTGTGAAGTCGTTGTGATAGAGGAATGGTGCAGGCTCCGTGTCGCCGGTGTAGGCAACGATCGGGATGTCGATCGCGCGGGTGATCTCTGTTCCGGCGAGGCGAAGATCTCGGATCCTGTCTTGAGGAAGGTCCGCATATTCGTCACGCAACTTGTTGCGCCTTGCGAAGAGTGCATACGCAAGGCTTGGTATGGTGTGGCTCGATTGGTGTGCGCGAAGGAATAGGTTTGGCTTCACCTCGACCACATCTCCAGGTTCAAGACCGACAATCTGAAATGGAGTTTCCTGTCGCTCGAGGTCGACCCACGCCCGCATCATCGCTCGGAGTGGCTCCGCCATGACGAGTGGGCAATAACACACACCCGGCGGCAGTTTCTGGAAGAATCGCTGACTGAAGTAGTAGGGAAGCCCAGCGACATGATCCATGTGGGTGTGAGATAGTGCAACAATGCCAGCAGAAAGGACAGGCCGTGGGCACAGGCCAATGTCAAACACAATGTCGAGTTCTGGGATCCCAACAGCGGTTTGCTCCCCGGCGACTGAGATTCCCTGCACGCGATACGGGGGCAGGTACAGAAAACCAACTTGTCCCTCTCGGGCTGGCTGTTTGGGGATCATGGCGTGTGTCCGGACTCGTCGATGAAGAGTGGGAGCCCTTGATCCTAGCAGCACTTCTTGAGCAAAATCCGGCACGGTTCTCTTGCTCGGTCACACTTGGATTCGACCTTGTGGTCGGGAAACCTGTCACCAATGTCGTCCCTCCAACCTGACGCCTGTCGCAAGTCCATCCGCAGCCTCTACGCCGATGATCCCGAGATCCATGACATCGTCGTCGAGTTCGTGGACGAAATGCCAGCGCGGATCGAGGCGGGCCAGCGGGCGTTCATGCGCGGCGACCTCTTGCGGCTCCATTTCTGGGCACACCAACTCAAGGGAGGCGCGAGTGGGTACGGGTTCCCCACAATCTCCGAGCGAGCCGCCGAACTGGAGACGGCGATCGTCGACCATCGATCACTCGATGAGATCTTCACTTGCATGCTCCGTGTGATCGACCACTGCGAGCGGGCATCGGTGATCTAAGGATCAACACGCGATGTCGGAAACAGGACTTCCCCTCCTTCTCGCGATCGACGACTCAGAGTTGATCCATAGGTTGTTGCGCCTTCGGCTCCAGCACGAGCGATTTGAGATGTCGTTCGCGTTTAGTGGCAAAGAGGGGCTACGGATGGTCGAGGGAGCGAAGCCCGATGTCATTCTGCTCGACCTCGACATGCCGGAGATGTCTGGGTTTGATGTGTTGACTGAACTCAAATCACACGCTGATACTCAAGACATCGCCGTCATCATCGTCAGTGCCTCATCAGAGGTCGAGAACAAGGTGCGTGCGTTCGACCTCGGCGCGACAGACTTCGTCTCCAAACCCTTCGACATCGTTGAGCTCAAGGCACGGCTTCGGTCCGCGCTTCGGGTCCAGCATCTCATCAAGATCCTTGCGCAGAAAGCCCAGATCGACGGCCTGAGCGGACTTTGGAACCACAACTACTTTGAGAAGCGCTTGGCGAGTGAGTTCTCGGAAGCCGTTCGCTACAACAAGCCACTCTCGCTCATTGTGGCTGACTTGGACAACTTCAAGCGGACAAACGACCAGTTCGGGCACCTCTTTGGCGACCTTGTGATCGAACGATTTGCGACAGTGCTCTCCGGTGGCCGTGTGAGCGATATCGCGTGTCGATACGGTGGCGAGGAGTTCACAATCATTCTTCCGCAGACAACCTGTGCCGAGGCGGTCGAAGTCGCTGATCGCTATCGCCAACAACTCGCCACATGCACCTGGACCGACCATCCGGGCTTGGTCGTGACTGCGAGTTTCGGCATCTGTGATCTCGACACCATCGATCCACCCAAGACACCAGAATCCCTCTTCCAGTGTGCGGACCGGGCGATGTACCACGCGAAGTCACTTGGCCGAAATCGCGTCGAAGTCAGAACAACAGCTAGCGTCGTACGCTAGATCAATGATCAGCGGCGAGGATGAGGCTGTCTGCATCCGCCACTGGGACTACTCCGAAACCAGTCAGACCGTTGGACTCTTCACCCGTCGAAGTGGTGTTGTGCGTGCGATGGCACGCGGATCCCGTCGACCACGCAGCCAGTTCTCGGGTGGCATTGATCTCCTGACACTCGCTCGAGTCACACTGGTCGAACGCGGCACCAGTGACCTATCGACCTTGGCGACATGGGACCTGATCGACGGTTTTCTTGCGCTCCGTCGGGCGCGACGAGCTGGGCAGATCGCGTACTACGGCGCAGAACTCATCGGTAAGTTCTTTCAGTCACACGACCCACACGAGCGAGCGTTTGATGCATTCGTGGGCATGCTCAAGAGTCTTGGGCACGACGGACCAAGAGAATCAGATGAAGCGCTCCTTCTTTCATTTCAGTGGATTGTGCTCAAGGAGTCTGGATACCAGCCGGCTCTCGGCGCGTGCACAGACGGGATCGACCCCCTTCACTTCGACCCACGCCATGGCGGCACACTCTCTGACGGACCCACACCAACATCGTGGCGAGTCCGCCGATCCACCATTCAGTTCCTGACACAAGTGATCGGTCAAGCCATCCCACCAGAGGCAGCGATGGACCACGACGCTCTTGAGCGAAGCAACCGCCTGCTCGGCGCCTACATCCGTGAGGTCCTTGGTGAGGAGCCTCTGACGATGCCTGGTGTGTTTGGGACGCTCGCGCCTCGTGCAGGCACGAGCGACCCGTAGGATCAGTTCATGGGTATTGAGTACCGGACGACCACGCTTGGGAATGGCCTCGAAGTGCACGCCGAGTGTGATTCACAAGCCGAGAGTGCTGCGGTCGGGATCTTTGTGCGCACCGGCGCACGGGATGAGCCGAGCACCATCATGGGCGTGAGCCACTTTCTTGAGCACATGGCGTTCAAGGGTTCCGCGACACGCAACGCGCACGAGGTCAATGCGGGGTTCGACCGCATTGGTGCCCGCAATAACGCCTTCACTTCACATGAGATGACCGCCTATCACGCGCATGTGCTTCCAGAGCATTGCTCCGACGCCACGGCACTCGTCTTCGATCTTCTGCGGCCAGCATTGCGCGAGGAGGACTTCAGTTCCGAGCGAGGTGTGATCCTGGAGGAGATTGCGATGTACGACGACAACCCAAACTGGGTCGCGTACGAGCGAGCCAACGACGCGCACTACGAGGGGCACCCCCTTGGCTCTCGCGTGCTTGGCACCGTGTCCACAATCAACGCAATGACGGTCGATCAAATGCGCGCATACTTCACCGAGCGCTATACACCCAACAGTTCAGCTCTTGTGGGCGCGGGGCGCATCGACTTCGATGCCTTCGTGCGTCAGGCGGAGGCTGAGTCGAAACATTGGTCGCGATCTCTGGTGGCGCGTGAGTATCCAAGTCACTCACCGAAACGATCATCCATTACGGTCCCGCAGTCGAAGGCGACACGCGCGTACATGACATTGATCTGGCCTTCGGTCGCGCAAGGGGATCTCCGTCGATACGCCGCCGCTATCTGCGGACAAATCCTTGGTGACAGTGAAGGATCGCGGCTCTACTGGGCACTTGTGGAACCTGGCATCGCGGTCGAAGCATCCGCTGGTTACCAAGGCCGGGACCGGATCGGAGAATGTGTCGGGTCGGTTGTGTGTTCAGCATCGGATCTTGAGCGGGCCGAGGCGATCTTCCGAAGCGAGTGCGCGTCACTTCAAGATTCGGTCACCGTTGACGACCTCGATCGCGCACGGCGCAAGATCGCCACCGGAGTTGCGCTCGCGGGCGAAAGCCCATTGACGCGGATGCAGCGGCTCGGCGGATTGATGGCGCAGACACGCGAGTATGTACCCCTTGAGGAAGAACTCGCGAGGATCAACCGACTCCAGCTGAGTGATCTCCGCGAGTACCTCGCGGCGTTTCCCTTCGACCCCGTCACGAGAGTGTGTGTCGTTCCAGCGCCTTGCTAGACAAGCCGAAGTCCAGACTCCCAGTGGCTGATCCGACCTTCGTCATCACGGAAGGCGCGGCACCACGAGACGATGCACGGGCGGTCAAACGCAATCGATCCCATTGAGAAGTTCGCGCGTCCGGTGAGTCCTTCAGAGAGGGGACCAGAGCTCCGCATTCGGAGTCCATTCTCGCTCAGGTCGAGCCCTTCGTACTCATGGGTCGCGTCTGGGAGGTGATGCCACCTGACCTCAACAGCACACGCCAAGGGACTTCGGCAACCGCCACGCCGCTCCTCGGCGAGCGCTTGCTCGGCAGCCCTCCGCATCGCCGCGCGAATCGTGTTCGTCAGGCTGGCGCTTCGAAGATTGAGATCCTGCATCACAATTCCCTCCCTTTGGGCCTCTCCATCAGGTGCAGAATCCCATTCGGTCCTGCGATTGCAAGGGATCCCAAGGATTTCACCTGACCTGATTTGAGAGGACCAATAATGGACTCCCCATCCACCCGAACGAGACTCAGGATCGCGACAGCGCGGTCGCCTGCTCGTCGGCGTGGTACGAGCTGCGCACAAGCGGGCCACTCTCGCAGACTCGGAACCCGCGCGTCAGGGCCTGCCGCCGATACTCGGCGAAGACCTCGGGATGAACCCAACGGTCAACCGGGAGATGGTTCCGAGTGGGTTGCAGGTACTGCCCGATCGTAAGAATCTCAGCACGCGACGCCCGTTGGATATCGTCCATCGCCTCAAGCACCTCATCATCACGCTCCCCGATGCCGACCATCAACCCAGTCTTTGTGACGAGGGCGCTGTCGCTGAACTGAGCCAGCACATCAAGGGACCGTCCGTACTTCGCTTGGGGCCGCACCGCAGGGTGCATGCGCTTCACCGTCTCGAGATTGTGGCTGATGATCTCAGGCCGCGCATCGCAGACTGCCTTGATCGCATCGCGGTCGCCGAGAAAGTCCCCAACGAGGACCTCGACGCTCATGCCCGGGCACGCCTCATGGACGCGATGAATCGTTTCCGCCCAGATCGCCGCGCCGCCGTCGGGGAGTTCATCGCGATTCACGCTGGTGATCACCACATGCTTGAGGCCAAGAAGCGAGAGGCTCTCGGCGACCCGTTTGGGTTCATCATGGTCAAGCGTCAATGGTCGGCCGGTCTTCACATTGCAGAAGCCACAGGATCTTGTGCATGTGTCGCCGAGGATCATGATGGTCGCCGTGCCGCGGTTCCAACACTCGCCCATGTTTGGGCAGTTGGCCTCTTGGCACACCGTGTGGAGTCGATGTTGATCGACGATGGCCTTCAGGCGAAGGTAGCCATCACCACCTGGCATGCGCGCGCGAAGCCACTCTGGCTTTCGGCGCACGCCGAGGTGATGGATGCCCTGATCACCCTCCTGCCCGAGGATCCGGTCGGAGAGGCTCAGGATGGTCGGTCCCACCGAGCGCGCGGTATCGCCGCCAAGCGGCCGCGGATGGCGCGAGGAGACGCCGGTTGATTGTTGTGGAACCAGACGGTCGGTCACGACCCGATTCTAGGGATGTGACGGGTCAGGACGAAGCGACGCGGGAGCGACGAAGAGGCGATCGGGCGAGAGCACAACGCGCGTGGTCGGATCTGTGGAAAGCGTGAGCGTCACGCCCTCGACCTCAAACTCCCCCAACACAATCGCGACCCGTTCGAGCCCCCCCGTCTTCACACCATCTTCCTTCGTCCAGGTCCATCGCCCATCCTCCGGCTTCCCAGCATGCCAGATCCGCATGCGGCCGTCGGCGACAAACAACACGCGGTCTGCCTCAAGTTGCCCCTCAGTCGTGTGTGTGCGCTCGACTCGCCAGAGGCCGAGCACCGGCGACGCTTCACTCGCAACAGGTGCTGCCTTGCGCACACCGCCGGCGCGGGTCTTTGTTGCGTTCCGGCGCTCGGGCATCGAGGTCCTGTGAGGTGCCGATGGTTCATCAGAGCCCACAGTCACTTTCTCATCCTGCTTGGCCGCCGCTTCAGCTGCGACACGCTTGGGGTCGGCGGCATCGGTGTCAGCACGACTGTTTTGCGCTCCCGAGGACCCCTGTGCGACCGTGTACCCAGGGACGATCGCATCATCCTCATGGACAATGACGCCACGGTCCTCAGTCGAAATCGTCGCGGCGGGTCGAGGCGACTCTGGCACAGGTTCTCCGGTGCTGCAGCGAAGCGCGGTGGCCGTGAATGCGACCACCATCACAGGGCACCACACTCGAGGCGGTCTTGGGGAACAGCGGCACGGCATGCGACTTACTGTACGGCCGAGGGAGGGAGTGGGACTCCCAAGCGTTCGGAGAGGGCTCGAAGCAACAGATACTCCGAGTCTGTGTACGAAGCGTCGTGACTGACCACGACAGCAGCGGCCGCAAGCAGTGACTCACTTGCGCGCAGCGAGAGCCGTTCAAGTGCGGCAAGGTCTCTGGCCACAGAGTCGAGGGTCCGCTCACCAGTGGCAGGGAGTGACACCGCATCGATTCCCGCTCGCTGTGCGCCAGCCATGAAGGCTCGTTGAGCCTGTGCCTCGTTGGAAGTGCCAAGGAGCGCAAGGATCCCCAACACACGCGTTGCTGATGCCGAAACAGAAACAAGCGACGCAGTTCGTGGTGGAATCGAGACGCCGTCACTACGCGGTCGCTCGACACGAACCCTGAGAAGTTCTGTGACGACCCACTCATACAGTTCAATCCGGCCGTCGGAGCGGATCACATCGGCCATGAGCGCTCGCATGGATTCGTACCCATCCCCCGAGTCGTGGCGTAGGGTGGCACACGCGAGTTCGATGACACCAAGCCTTGCCGCAGTGCTCATGGCCGCCAATCCGGGAGCGAGCGCATCGATCGCAGGCATGATCGCCGGATCGCGCTCGGTGATGATTCGTCGTTGAACCTCGCGCCGACCACTCTCTGGGCTCAGGAGCGCCGCAAGAATGTTGGCCCAAGCACTGGCGGTGTCGTGCACACGATTTCCCTCACTCGCAGTGGCGAGTGTCGTCGACGCGAAGCCAAGCGCCTCAGGTGTCACGGTGCCGATGCCAGCGAGGGATGACGCAGATCCAGAGCGCGACGGCGCAGCGTTCAGAGACGGCGCCGCGAGAACACCAGCGGCCATCGCTCTGATGCGCTCGATGCGTGAGGGGAGAGGTGGGTGCGACGCGAACCACGAGCGAACGCCCTCGGCGAAGAACAGGTGATTGAATTGACTTGCCTCGGCATGGTCCATGCGCGTGTCTGACTGCACCATGATCTTCTGCAGCGCGCCGGCGATTCCGCTTGGATTGCGCGTGTACTGCACAGCGCTCGCATCTGCCAGAAACTCTCGTTGGCGGCTGATCGCGGCCTGCATCAAGCGTGCGAAGAAGGTGCCGATCGCACCGAGGACGATGAACGCAAGTCCGACCGCAGCAATGACGACCACCGCCTCCTTTCCCTTGCGCGCTCCACGGCCCACACTCCCAGCCCCACGCAGCAGGACATAGCCGACATACCCAATGGCCAGCAAGCCAAAGATCGCTGCGATGGCGCGCATGTTGATCTTCACATCGCCGTGAAAAATGTGACTGAACTCGTGGGCCATGACGCCCTGCAGTTCGTCGCGCGTCAACTGTTCGATCGCCCCACGCGACACACCGATCACCGCGCTCTCGGGACCAGTCCCAGCCGCGAAGGCGTTGATGGATCCCTCATCGAGCACATAGACGCGCGGGATCGGCATCCCACTAGCGATCGCCATCTCCTGCACCACATTGAGGACCTTTCGTTCTGCGGGATCGCTCGCCTGTGGCGAGAGAGGGACGCCACCAAGCGCCAGCGCCACCGAGGCTCCATCGCTCCCAAGCGACAGCAGTTTGCAGAGGAATGGGACACCCACGATCCCTAGGCCCACCGGAATGGCGACGAACCAGGCATGAGGCATTGCGAAGGCGACGATCGCGGTGACGCACCCCGTGATCCCAAGCGTGCCGAACACGAAGAGGATCACGAGCCACCCCGTTCGTCCCCGTGCTCGTTCCTGATGGTCAAAGAAGCTCGCCATCGCAGGTCTCAGAGTGCGGCCGAAGGGACGACGCGGTCACTCTCACTGGCCTCAAAGAGCGCCATGTCCACGAATCCCATCGTCCGTGCAACGAGGTTCGATGGAAACACCGCGATGCTCATGTTGAACTCGGCGACCGCATCGTTGTAGGCCTGCCGCGCGAAGGCGATACGGTTTTCCGTCGAACTCAACTCTTCTTGGAGCGCGAGCACGCTGGTGTTCGCCTTGAGATCCGGGTAGGCCTCGATTCGAGCCGCAAGTCGGCCAAGCAACAGGTCGATCGCGCCCGAAGAACTTGCGAGCGCTCGGATCACTTGTCCGTCGCGCGGCGCGCCGTGCAGGGCGTTGAGTCCATCCAGTGCGCGAGACCGGGCTGCAGTGACAGCCTCCAGTGTTGCGCGCTCGTGTGTCATGTACCCCTTCACGGCCTCCACGAGGTTGGGGATGAGATCACAGCGCCGCTTGAGTTGCACATCGATCTGGCTCAGGCTGTTCTCGGCGCGGATCCGCCGCCTCGCAAGATTGTTGTAGGCGCCGATGAACCAACCCATCAGGATGACAAGGAGAACGACCCCGACGCCGATGATCCATTTCACACCGAGAGCGTACGCGGCAACTACCCTTGGTCGAACAATGGACGGCCATTCACCACCCACGCTGCCGAAGGTGCTCGACGATGCGCTGGTTCGCCTCGGGTTTTCAACACCGACGCCCGTCCAAGCTGCGCTGCGGGATGCGGCACTCGCGGGTCGCGACGCCCTCGCCCTCGCGCCGACGGGCACCGGCAAGACACTGGCATTCGGTGTGCCGCTCATGGCTCGTCTTCTTGTGGAGCCGCCATCATCGCGGCGCGGGGCGCATGGTGCTCGATTCGTCGACAAGTTCGACCGGCTTCGTGCACTCGTGCTCTCACCGACGCGCGAGTTGGCGCAGCAAGTGGCGCGCGACCTCGAAGCTGTGTCGCGCGGCAGCGTCCTCAGGATCGGTGTGGTCTTCGGCAAGAGTCCAGCCGCGCCGCAGCGCGATGTGATCCGCAGTGGGATCGACCTCTTGGTCGGGACCCCCGGGAGGATTCGCGAGTTTCTCGATGATGGGTCGCTCAGTCTGGCCCTTGTGAAGATGGTGGTCATCGATGAAGCAGATCGCATGGCCGATATGGGATTTCTCCCGCAGGTCGAGAACATCCTTGGGGGCATTCAGAAGCCCCGTCAGGTGATCTGCACGAGCGCGACGCTGGCTGGAGCGGCGCAGGAGCGAGTGCTTGGGCTCCTCGAGGATCCTGTCCGCGTGGAAGTCGGCGCACGAAACGCACCCGCGCGAACGAATCATTGGCGATTCGGCGTCATCGACCACGACAAGGTCGCGCTTCTTCTGGCGCTCATCAAACAGGAGAAACGAAGGGGTGTCGCAGTCTTCGTGCGCACTCGTCGTCGGGCTGGATGGGTGGCGGCGGCGCTCGTGCGCCATGGTGTGTCCGTCGAACTGCTGCACGGCGATCGTTCGCAACGCCGTCGAGATGCGGCGCTCGCCGCATTTGCTGATGGCACCTCAGATGTCCTCGTGGCCACCGATGTCGCGGGCAGGGGACTCCATGTTCCACGCATCAAGACCGTCGTGAACTACGACATTCCGCTCATGCCCGAAGACTTTGTTCACCGAGTCGGTCGTGCCGGACACAGCGGGGGAGCGGCCGAGAGCTTCACGCTCGTCGACCCTATGGAACGCGAGGAATGGCGACGCGTGTGCGAGCTCGTGGGGACGGAGATTCCCGACGCGCCGCCTCTGGATTTCAGTGAGTTTGCGCGCCCTCCTGGCGCGAAGCCCACCCGGAAACCTGTTCATCGATCCGCGCCGACGCCTCACCCGGCCGTGCGTCGCGCGAAAGCGGAAGTTGAACTCTGGCGAAAGAAGAAGTCGACGCGGGAGCGGTCGAAGCCCATCGCCAAGGGAGTGAAGCCTGGCAGGGGCGTCCGTCGAACTGGTGCGTAGGGCCATGGCGAGGCGCCTCGCGATCGCGATCATGCTCGCCGCAGCGACCCTCGCAGCAGCAGGGTGGATCGCGTGGAGCGAACCACGCAACTTGCAATCCGGTGGCACAGCGCTCGTGGTTCGTGACGGCACGGCGACCTGGTCGCTCCAGCGAGCCAGTGCACTTGGACTCGCGTGGTGGTGCGCTGAGCGAGGGAGCGCCTTGACGACGCCGACGGCCGACATGGGTGAAGCGCCACTCGAGTGGGACAGTCAAAGTCCTCAAGGGTGGACGATGCTGTCGCGCGAGGCCGCCCGCACTGCGCTCCTCGAACTGGGATGGCCGAGGCCTTGGATGGCATGGCGATTCACCATGCACAGGGTCGAGACGATCTTTCCACCATCACCAGAGGTGTCGGATGAAGTGATCGTGCTGCGCGACGCATGGGCTCGCGCGATGAACGGGGAGGGTGACCTTACCTTCGCCAACGACTGGGCATCGTGGCCGATCGTGCTCCTGACCACCACCACCGTGGCGTGGTTCGCCATCCTCGAGACGCTTAGTCGGCGGGGAGCAGTGGAAGCCCGAGGTACACGAACAGGTACAGCGCAGCGGCAAGTGCCGTCATCGCCACCATCGACTTAATCGTGAAGAGGCTGGTACGGGTCCAGAATCCTTCAATCGACACATCATGTGTGGCGCGGTAGGCGACGGCGATTCCGAACACTAGTGGAAGCATTAGGACCCACCAGAAGACGCCGAGGCCAGAGAACGGCTCAAGGAACGGGATCTGGCCAATGAGTGTCACGGTCACTCGCGACCTCCAGCCTCGCGCGGCGCGCGCTTGAGCGCATCCATGATCACAACAAGGTTCATGAGTCCCGCGAGTGCGCAATACAGAGTGCCCACTTCATTCATCACCGTCACGCTCTTGAAGGAGTTCACCATCGGGGCGGGTCCGCGGGATCCGAAGGCTGGTGGTGACTCGACAAGTTCGCCAACGCGCCCGGTCTTGAGAAGTGCCGAATTGGCGTAGTCGGCGCCAAAGGCGATGGGCCCGGCTCCGGCTTGGGCGTAGAACCACAAGGCATCCTCCCGGCGGTCCACACAGTCGATGCCGCCGAGGAACAACCCACCGAAGAACAGTCCAAGGACCCCAATCATTGCGTACACACCGCGCCGGCGATGCCCGATCAGGATCTGTCCGAGTCCAGGAAGGAGCCACCCAATAGCCGCGGCCTTCCAGTTGAGCGGTTCGTCCAAGCGTGAGGAATCGTCGTTCGCCACGGGGTCTCGGTCTCTCAGGCTACAGTACGCTTTCGCCGCACTCGCAGGAGCGTCCCATGACAACAGACCCCGCGCCGCAAACACCACGAGAGCCGCACGGCAAACGCCACGAGTCGGTCGTCGATCGGCGGACGGGGATCGATCGACGCAACATTGAGCCGCCTGACCCATCGAACCTCGAACGACGCCGCGGCCCGGGGCGCCGTCTCACCGACTTCGTGAAGTCGGCTGAAGAGGGAGAGATGTCCCGGGAGCAGTACACATTCCTGTTGGCCATCGATACCTTCAAGCGCGTGAACCACAAGACATTCCCGAGTTGGACTGATGTTCTCGAGGTCGTCCGTAAGTTGGGCTACCGCAAGACGATGACATCCGAACTGAGCCTTGGTAGCCAAGTCAAGGACTGGTGCGAGAAGCCCGACGCGCCAAGCGGCGTGAACAAGCCGTCGACCGACCCCGAATAAGTGGGTGCGCCCGTTTGAGGACGCGAACGGCCGGCCTCACTTCTTTTTGAAATGGTCCGCGTTGATGGCGATGTACTGGTGCCACTCGGCCGGAAGATCGTCCTTGGGGAAGATCGCCTGCACCGGGCACTCATCGACGCACAGACCACAGTCGATGCATGTGTCGGGGTCGATGAAGAGCTGTTGCGCGTCGCCGTGCTCCTTCGCATTCTTGGTTGGATGGATGCAGTCGACGGGACAGACATCCACACATGACGCGTCCTTGGTTCCGATACACGGCTCAGCAATGATGTGAGGCATGGATCGTGGCGATCCTAGCAATCCGCGGGGAAACAGTGGCAAAAACACCGAAGGCCGGCACTCGGCCGGCCTTCGGTGAACAATCATTCGATCACTCTGACTTAGCGGCCCTTCTTGGCCTTCTTTGCGGCCTTCTTCGCGGCCTTCTTCTTTGCCATGGTGTGGCTTCCTTTGGTTACGCTTGTGCGTCGGAGTGAGTGCTCGCCTGCGTAACGTCGACGGCACCCTTGAACGATCGATACTGTTATCGACTGTTCGTGAGCAGGACTTGAGTACATGATTCACGACCAACCCCCAAGTTGTCAAGTAGGTGTGGTCAAAGTTTTCCTCAATGGCGCGTCCGGGAGGATGGGTCAGCGCATCCAGACAGTCGCTCGCGACGCTCGACATGGTTGTGAAGTTGTGGCAAGGCGAGCGCGCGGCGACTCCAGCGCTTGTCCTCATGCTGACTTCGATGTTGTCATTGACTTCTCCAGCGATGATGGGGCGCGAGAGTCGTTGGAAGTCGCGTTGCAGGCTAGAAAGGGCGTTTTGATTGGAACGACGGCCCTCTCGACCGCCACACGCGAGGGCCTGCGCAGTGCATCCATTGACATTCCTGTGATGGTCGCACCCAACTCGTCGCTTGCGGTCGCCGTCGTCAGCGCACTCGTCGCCGAGGCCGCAGGGTTGCTTGGTGCCGACTACACGGCATCGATCTCAGAAACCCATCACACGAGGAAGGCTGATCGACCCTCAGGCACGGCACTCATGCTTGCCGACGCGATTTCGCTCGGCGGTGCGTCGCCCGTGCCACGAGAGGCGATCGAGTCGATCCGAACGGGCGATGTCGTCGGGGATCACGAGGTGCGTTTCACCGGGCCATTCGACGAAGTCACGATTCGGCATCACGCCGCGAATCGAGATCTTTTTGCGGTCGGGGCGCTCCGCCTTGCACGGTGGCTCCACCGCAGGGAGCCCGGGCTCTATTCACTCGGCGACTGGTTTCAGACGCGAAGGGAGGGCTTTGGATGAGCAGGTCTGTGATTCACCATGCGACGGTCGCCGGTGGCATGAAAGTCGCGATCGAACCCAGCGCCTCGGCGCAGGTCGCCTCCATCGTCTGGCTCCTTCCGGTGGGTTCGGCTGGGGATCCCCTGGGTGAGGCAGGTGCGGGCGAAGCGTCTGTCTTGCACGATGTCATTCTGCGCGGCGCTGGCGACCTCCGGAGCCGTCCGTTCAGCGATGCGCTGGACCGGCTTGGCGTGCAGCGGGCCACTTCAACCTCGGCCTATCACATCTCGATCACGGCGGTCTGCCTTGGGGACGCTCTCGAGGAGACGCTTGGGCTTCTGGCAATGATGGTCACGGCACCCCGCATCGAGGAGGACTCGTTCGAGGCCTCCCGCGACCTTGCGCTACAGAGTCTGCGGTCGCTTCGGGACGATCCACATCACTTCGTCACGATCAAGGCGGCCGAGCGGGCCTTGCCTGCGCCCTTCAACACAAGCGGACATGGCTCCGAGGAGGGGCTCGCGGCCCTGAGTGCCAGCCGCTTGCGCCAGACATGGACTCGCCGATCGCGACCCACAGGGAGTCTTCTCGCGTTGGCTGGGTGCGTCGATCCCGTTCGCGTCATCACGAAACTCGAGCGTGCCCTCGAGCACTGGCGCGGCGCGTCGGAAGAGCCGCAGGTCACCGCAAGTTCTGTGCGGGGCGTGGTGGCGGAGTCGATGCCATCGTCACAGACCAACATGATGCTGATCCACGATGCCCCGCGCGATGCTGACCCCGCGAGCCTTCCACACCGTCTCGGTGTCCGGCTGCTCGGCGGCGAGGGGATGTCCAACCGACTCTTCACCGAAGTCCGAGAGAAACGCGGGCTCTGCTATTCAGTTGGGATGGCATACTCCGCGGGCCGCGATCGGGGCATCATGCAGGCGTATGCGGCAAGTACGCCGGACCGAGCCCAACTCACGCTCTCATGCATGCGCGCAGAAATCGCCAAGATGGCACAGGGGGTGACCGGCGAGGAGTTCGCACGCGGACTCGTCGGTTTCAAGAGCGCGCTCGTGATGAATGGCGAAAGCACTCATGCGCGCGCTGGGGCTCTCGCTGGGGATCTGTTCCGGCTCGGTCGAGGTCGAGGTCTCGAGGAAAAGGTCGCGGAGGTCGATCGTCTCACTCTCAGGGCACTCAATGACCACCTTGCACTGGCGTTTGGTGAATCGGCACTCAAGAACGAGACACTCGCCGTGGTCGGTCCCGCGAGCGTTGTGCTGGCCTGAACGGACAATCCCTATACTCGGTGAGTGCTCGAAGCCGTGCCGATGAAGCCAGGAACACGCGTGCGCGTGACCCAGCAGATGCCAACACCGGAAGGGGCGTGGACGACGACAGTTGACGGGACGGTGCAGCGGTGGCGGCAGGCCACAACGGGTTCATGGTTTGCGCACGCGAAGGACGATCGGTTCTGGCTCGACCGCCTTGAACTCAAGCTCGATGATGGCGAACTGACGGTCCTCAACCTCGATCAGTACTCGCGCGTCGAGCCGACCTGAGATCCACTAACGCGTCGGCTGGCTGGATCGCTGCGGCGCTGCCGCGGGTCGACCCCGCGAGTCTGTGTCTTGCGGCGCGTTGGGAGTTCCCGGCGTCGGCTCAAGCTTCGGGCTCGGCGCGATTGGTGCTTGAGGCTGCTGGAGTTCCATCGGGATCGGGACATGCTTCCATGGAATCGAAGTGAGTTTGACCTCGCTCACCGAATCGCCCCGGCGGATCGAGAAGGTGATCGGATCTCCTGGCGCGAGCGCGGCAATGCGGGTTCGAATCGCCGCTGGGCTCGCAGGGGAGTTGCCGTCAATGGCCGTCACGATGTCAAAGTCCTCGACACCCGCGGCATGGCCTGGACCGTCGGCCATGACGGCAATCACCAACGAGCAATCATCAAGCTTGAGGTCGGCAAGGTGCTTCTTGAGGGCCGGCCCGGGCGCCTCAAATCGCACACCGATCATCGCGCTTGGGTGCTCCTTGGGAGCTGGAACTGGAATGGAGTGGAGCACGGCACCAGAGGAGGCGACGATCTCGATCGCCGAGTCGGTGCGGCGGAGGTGGTCTTTCGCAACGCGGACGCCGTCAATGGAGACGCGATAATCGTCGCCCGCGATCTCGACATCGATGCGAGGAGTCGGTGGCGCAGGAGGGACGGGACTGGGCATGACAACCGGCTCGGTCGCCGCGACGACGACGGGTTCAGGTGGAGGGGTGACGACCAGAGGCTCAGGAATGGCGACGGGCTCGGGAGTGGTCACAGGCTCAGGTGCGACAACAAGGGGCTCAGGATCAACGACAACAGGGGCGCGCGGGTCCACCATCACCACCGATCCGACATCGCCGACGCCAGGCTGGTACGGCGCGGTGCACGAGGCCATGATGACAGCAACACTCAAGACGAACGGCCATCGAGTCATCACTGAATCCTACCCGTAGCATCGGCTCGTTCCGATGCGCGTGGACCTCATGATGCTCTGTGTGGTCGGGTTTGTGGTGGGCATCATCTCTTCGTGCGCACCGCGGTCCCATTCGGGTACCGACCGCTCGCTCGAATATGCCTATTCCCCAGCGAGTTTCAATGTCCACTCACTCAGTCGGCTTGCGACTGAACCAGGCGGACCGGCCACAGCCGTCGAGTTGTGGATCGAGTTTCTCGACGCCGAGGGGGTGACATCACGCGGCGTCGGTCTGATCCAAGCGAGCGTGTCGATCCAAGGAAGGAACTCGGTCGTTGGCGCGCTCAACCTCGATGATGCGCAGGCGAACGCGCAGGCGTGGGACCGTCCACTCAGGATGTACAGACTGATCGTGCCGCTCAAGCCCCCCGTGGCGGAGACGACGCCGGCAAGCAAGGTCGAAGTGACATGGGTACGACCATCGGGCGTGCGCTCGGTCGTCCACACGAACATCACCACGCCAAAGGGCTGATCGTTCGCTAGTCGTGTTGGAGTTCTTCGAACATCCGATCGAGTGCCAGTGCGAGACGGGCATCGGTATCGAATGTGCCTGCACCGATTTGCTGCTTGATGGCAGCGATCCGCTGCTGGCGGACTTCTGGAAGCGATCGGAGCGCGGCGAGGTGCCGCGTGTGCTCGTCGACTTCGTCCCCGTGCTCGGTGACTCGAGAGCGGACATTCCTGCAATCGCCGACCGTAGCTGGTGGAGTTGTTGGTTGGATGCTGTTTGCAAACTCAGACATGATGCGACTCCTGAGACCGTTGCTTCAGATCCTTCTTCAGCACCGATCCAACGCCTCGCTAGTCGTCCGTGGGAAGGGTCCGAACACGAACCCAAAATACCTATCGACGGTTCTAGGTTGAAGCCTTCAACAATTCAATTCGAGTCGTGGACGCGAGTTATGATCACTTCCCGTGAAGTCCACTCGCGCCACCCTCGGCCTGCTGCCGGTGCTCGGCCTAGTCGTGTGGTTGTTAGCTGGTTGTGCCAACGCAACCCCAATAGCAGCCAAAAAACCCACATCTGAGAGCGCCACGGACGCCGACGCGCTCTTCTCGGATGAGTCAATCGTCGATTCGGCACCCGACTCCGAAGTGCGGGCCGTTGATCGATCGACCGCTGCGCCCACGAGCCCTCCGAAGGCCAAACCCTCTTGGAGCGTGCCGGGAACCCCAGTGACCGGTCCGTCCCGGAGTCCACGAGCCCCAGAGGCCGATCCCCAAGTACAGGGGACGCCGAGCGCCCCAGGCAAGGTTGACGATCGTCGGTGGAGCGTCTTGCTCATGAGTTTCACCGGGGAGGACCATGCCCAGCTCGCGCGCGCGGCGTGCGAGCAGATTCGAGGAAGGTTCAAGGATCTCACAGGGGCGTTCGTGAGGAGCAAGACCAACGGCTCCGTGGTACTCGTGGGTCGCTTCGCATCGCCGAAAGATCCGGAAGCGAAGCCGATGCTCAAGGCCGCCCAGTCGATTGTTGATGGAAACACTCGTCCATTCGCGCGGGCACTCCTGACCCGGTGGGAGCCTTCGCGGGACACAAAGCCAGGTCCTCACGACCTCCGCCAGGCGCGTCGAGCCAACCCGGGTGCCGCGCGACTGTTCTCGCTCGAGGTCGCGGTATGGAGCGACTTCGGTTCAGAACAGATCGCGGTCGACGAGATTCGCAAGAAGGCAGAGGCCTACGCGCGGGAACTGCGCATGCAAGGATCTGAGGCGTTCTACTTCCATGACGACGACCGCCGGATGAGCATCGTGACCGTCGGCGTGTTCGGCGAGGATGCGTACAACCCACAGACGATGTTGTTCAGCGATGCGGTGGACCAGTCGCGCCGGAAGTTTCCGAAGTTGCTTGTCAATGGCGAAGAACTCTTGAAACTCAAACAGCCCGGCTCTAAGGACACCGTGCCGGAGCCGTCAGTACTCGTTGAGGTCCCCGAGTGAGTGTTCGAAAATCTCCCGTAAGGCCGGCATCGAGGCCCGCGCCACGCGCACTCGAATCGGATGCGCCCGCGCCCGGCGGAGACGCCGTCGTCCGTGCCCATGCCCGAACGGCCATCGACCTCGGCATCGCGGGGCAAGAAGCTGCGAAGGCGACGCTGGCGACCGCATTGCTCAGCGGACACATCCCACACGCGTGGATCTTTCATGGGCCCTCTGGCGTGGGAAAGTGCACGACCGCACTGGCGTTTGCTGGAGTGGTCGTCGACCCAGAGGCCACCGATGCTGGCCGCGCACAGGTCGCTCCGTCACGGGAGTCACGGAGTTCCTCACTGCTTCGGGCGGGGACACACCCGGATGTGCGAATCATCCGCGCCGACCTCGCCTCAACGAGCGCCGATCGCGACATCCGTGAGCGCAAGCAGATCAATATCCCGATCGGGCTTCTTCGAGAGCACCTGATTGGGGGCAGCGATCGCGGCGGCGCGGCGATCGACGCGCCCGTGGCGCGATCGAGCGTGCTCGGGGCCGGCAAGGCCTTCATCATCGATGAGGCAGAGCGCCTCGAGCCCGACGCGCAGAATGCACTCCTCAAGACGCTTGAAGAGCCGCCGCGCGATACCGTGATCGTGCTGGTGACGACGAGCGTCGATCGCCTGATTCCCACCGTTCGCAGCCGCTGCCAGCGCGTGGCGTTTCAACCACTGTCGAGGGACGCGATGTCGGGATGGCTGGACGCGAACCTCGGGGAGGTCACCGGCTCGGCGCGCGCGTTCGTCGAGTTCTTCGCGGATGGGTCACCAGGTGCGGCGGTGAAGGCGGTCGAGTTGGGGATGGAGTCGTGGTACGCGGAACTCTCGCCAATGATTGAGCGGGTGGTGAAGGGCGAGTGTCCAATCGAGATGTCCGAGCGGATGCACGACATCGCCTCAGCTGTTGCCGAGGCAGCAGTGAAGCGCGATCCCGACGCGAGCAAGGAGGTGGCGAACCGCCGCGCGGTGAATCTGCTCTTCGCTCTACTCGGTGCCGAGGTGCGCCGTCGCATGGGCGCATCCGGGACACCGACGAAGGCGCTCGACTATTGGGCGAGTGTTCCGCCCATCATGGCAACAACCGAGTCGCACATCCGAGCCAATGTGAACCTCAAGCTCGCGCTCGCAGACTTCGTCGCCCAGTGGGCGCTCCTGCGGTCACGGATCACATGAAGGACCAGCTTGAGATCGAGCGGGTGTTCCTGCTCCAGCGCATGCCCGAGTTGCCACCGGGCAGCGAGTGTCTCGTCATCACACAGGGCTACTTCGAAGCGGGCAGTACTCAGGGACAGGGGCGCCTTCGACGCACGGCGTGCCCGAACGGAACCGTGATCTGTCATGCGAATGTCAAACATGGAACTGGCCGCGTTCGCCACGAGCGGGAGTCCATCATTGACATTTCCGAGTTCGAGCACGATTGGCCCGCGACCAGTGGGCGACGCATCCGCAAGCACCGGCACCGAGTGGCCGCGAATGGCCTCGTGTGGGAGATCGACGAATTCCTCGACCTCCCGTTGGTGTTGGCTGAAATCGAACTGCCGGCCATCGACCATGAGGTCACATTCCCTCCATGGCTCGCCCTCGTCCTCGTGCGAGAGGTAAGTGACGATCCGCGTTACCACAACTATGCTCTGGCGCTCCACGGAATCCCGCCCGAAGGCGCGGGTCGCTAGCATCAGGAACGACTCCCTATGGCCAAGTTGCACTGCCGAATCGTGACTCCCGCCGCATCCGCCTTCGATGGCGAAGTGTCCTATGTCAGCTTCCAGGCGCATGATGGTCAGCAGGGCGTCATGACGGGCACCTCGCCGTTTCTGGCGCAGATGGGTTGCGGCGAGTGCCGTGTGGAGAGTGCGTCGGGTACTCAACGGTTCGTCATCAGCGGGGGCTTCGCTCAGATGAACAAAGACTCATTGGTGCTCCTCGCGGACTCGGCGGAGCCCTTTGGGGTCAGCAACGCAAGCGAGGCGCAGCGCCAACTCCGCGAAGCGAATGCGCGCGCGACGGCGATGCCGTCCACACCGTCCACACTCGTGCAGCGCGAGGAAATCGAGCGCGCCCAAGCATTGGCTCGCGCTCGTCTGGCGGCTTCGGCCCGGCACTGAGCATGGCCGCACCGCCGCAGGACGAGACCGCGTCAGAGGCTCAGCCGCTCCCGGACATCGCTCCCATCGAGGTTCCCTGTGAGGGAGTCCCCTTGGCCACGCGGGTCGAGGCATTGCTGTTCGCGGCTGATCGACCGCTCAGCGACGCGAGGATCGCGGAACTCTTGGGACTGCCCGAGAGTGAGAAGCCCGTCCCAAAGGTTCGTCAGGCCATCGACTCGCTCAACGATGCGTATGCAAGTGGGGGTCGCTCGTTTCGGATCGAGGCGCTCGCGGGCGGGAGGCAGGTGCTCACCCTTTCGTCGTACGCGCCTGTCGTGGAGCGCCTTCGCGCTGAGCGGCAACAGACACGATTGACACAGCCGGCGATCGAGACGCTCGCGATCGTCGCTTACCGCCAGCCAATCCAGCGTGCCGAGATTGAGGCGATCCGCGGCGTGGCATGCGGCGAGGTGCTTCGTGGACTCCTCGAGCGACGGCTCGTTCGCATTGTCGGCCGCGCCGAGGAACTCGGCCGTCCGATGCTCTACGGCACGACGGGGGAATTCCTGAAGGTGTTTGGACTCGCGAGCCTCGCGGACCTGCCGCAGGCGAAGGACCAGCGGACCTAGAGTCCCGATCTGGTTAGTTCCGTCGTCGACGCGCTCCCGCGAGTGTGGCAAATCCGAGGAGGGCAAGCGCACCAGGGGCTGGTATGGCCTGGAAATTGAAGTTGCTTGAGAAACTCGCTTCGCCGCCAGCCGTCATCGTGAGTGCGAATGTGATTCCCGCGCCGCTCGCAATCGACCCACCAAAGGATTGGTTACTGAAGTTGTATGAGCCAAGCGAAGCCACTGCGAATGGCGGCGCGAAGAACAGCGCATTGCTCAGTTGGGTATTGATTGGCGCCCCGTCGATGATCGCGCTCCAAAGTGGGCCACTGCTCGTGAGCTGTCCGAGTCCCGCCGATCCATTCACAAACTGTCCGCCCACCGAACCACCAATGGTGACCGGTCCGGTCACATCGCCGGGCATCACGACGGAGAAGGTGAATGTCTGCGTCGACGCCGTGTTGTTCTTGATGACAATGTTGGAGTTCAGGAAACCGCTTCGGGTCGCTTCATTCCATCCGAGCACATTGCTTGTCCACGAGATCGATGCGCCAGTGACCGCCCACAACCCGGTGTGGGAGTAGACCCCTGGTGCAAGAAGCGTGGCGGTGTCATTCGCTGTGGCTGTCCCCGCTGTCGAGACAACCGCGAATGTCGCTGCGTTCGAGTTGAACGACGCTCCACTCTGCGAACACACAAAAAGCGCTGAAGCCATGCCAAGCAGGCTGCGCGCAATCAACTGTTGAGTCATGTTTGCCCCTTTTCCTTCCAGCGAACATCCATGTTCGTTCCCTTTTCCTTCCGAACCCTAACTGTCCATCCGCCGTTCAGACTACCGCCTCCGCCGCCGTCCGCCGACCGCCCCCACGATGACCGCGAGCGCAAGCGCTCCTGGTGCAGGGATGGGGTTGGCGATGAACATGCTGCTGAACGAGATCGAGTCGCCATCGCTGAGCGTGAACGAGTATCGAATCCCGATAGTGTTTTGGATTGCTGGTCCGGACAACGAGCCAATCGGGTAGCCAAACTGGCCACCGCTGAACGAGGTCGTGCCCCATGGGTTAGAGACCGACTGCGACGCGTTGTTCATGAGACCCTGGATCGAGAGTCCGTCGCCGAGCGCCCTGTACACCGGGCCGATGGAGGTCATCGACGCGCTGCCATTGCCATTGCCATCAGTGAGAGTTCCGGCAAACGATCCCGCAATGTGGCTCCCAGCGAGGAGCACTGGATCAATGCTCAGCGTGAAATCGATGATGTAGTCGTGAGACGCCCCCGTCGTGTTCGTAAGGTTCAACGAGCCCGTGATGAACGGGTCTGGGTCAACGAGGTACGCCCACGAGAGATTGCCGACGCCCGGTCGGCTCGTCGATCCGTTGAAGAACCACTCATGCGCGTTGACCTGCGTGACGGATCCGAAGTCAGCGGCACTGTTCGCGGCCCCGGAGTTGCCGAGCGTGGAGATCGTGAATGAGAACCCTGGTGCCTGAGCATCCACGAGGTCTGCAAACGCGGGAGTAGCCAATGCCGTTGCGGCAACGAACGAGAAAACAAGTTTTGTCATTTTCCTAGTTCCCTTCACCCATCAAACCCTTGAAACCCTTTCCTTATCCAAGAGACCACCACCCTTTTTGAAGCGTCTCAGTCCGAATCCTGAACCAAGTTTTTTGAAACGCAAGTTTTGGAGAAGGATTAGGTCAGTTATTTCAAAGTCGGAAGCGCTGAAGGTCTGGACTCAAGGCGTTTCGTCCACTCGGCTGTGGCTTCGGCCATCTCTGTGAGCGACCCCGCCAGTCGGATGGCTTCTCTCAGTGGTTTTATCGGACCCATGGTCTTTCCGTACCACGCGATCCTGCTTCGCATCGAATGGATCGCGAGCCGCTCGCAGGTGGTGTATTGCTGGATGAGCTCGAGGTGTCTGGCAATCGTCTGACACTTTTCAAGGAGCGTCGGCTCGGGCGAGGCCATGCCATCCCTTAGTAGATGATGTGCTCGCCGAAACAGCCATGGAGTCCGAAGCGACCCGCGTCCCACCATGACACCAGCACACCCGGTGTCGCGCATCATTTCAATCACATGCTCGGGTTCGGTGACATCGCCGTTGCCGATGACTGGGATTCGCGAGACGGCCGAGACGACCTCACCGATGCGCACCCAGTCGGCCATCCCCGAGAAAAACTGAACCGTCCAGCGGCCGTGGACGGTGACAGCCTCGATCCCGATCGACTCAAGATCGCGGGCCAAGCGTGGGGCGACGAAATGTTCAGGGTCCCATCCAAGTCGCATCTTGGCGGTGACTGGAACGGTTCCGCCGGAGTGTCGGCGGACAGCCTCGACGATTCGCTCGGTCAGGTGCATCGTGCTGGCGCAGTCGCGCAGGAGCAGAGAGCCGCCGTGCTTCTTCGCCACCTTGTCGACGGGGCATCCCATGTTGATGTCGATGAGTTGGGCACCGTGGTCAATCGCCCAACAGGCCGCCTCCGGCAGTGGGTCTGACGCGTTCCCATAGAGCTGCATCCCACACGGGCGGTCGAATTCGTTGGTGGCGGCGAGAGCGATTGTTCGCGGTGCGCCCTTGAGGATCGCCCGGCTGTTCAGGAGGTCCGTGCTCGCGAGCCCAACGCCACCGAGTTCGCGACAGAGGATTCTGAAGGGGAGATCGCAGTACCCCGCCATCGGGGCAAGCAAGAGCGGGGTCTCAAGTTGGAGTGTTCCGATGCGAAGCATGAGAGAGTGCGCTGACGCGTACGATTGATCCTATGAAGGGTCTGCGCAACTTCCTCGCCGGCGGCTTCCTCATTGTTGGGATGTCCGGCTGTGCGAACCAGTTTCTCACGAACTATCAGGGCGAGCGGTTCGCGCCCGTGGCGTCCGTGAAGGCGGTCAGCGCCAAGCCTGCGGGGGTGGGGCTCATCGGCACATCGACATTCGTGAGTGCGGCGTCGTTCGGTGAACCCGAGGCGATTTCGGCCGCCGAGGAGGTTGGCGCCGACTTCGTGCAGTGGTCGAAGGGACTTGATGCGGCCGATGGCCCCGCTGGTGCTGGCGTCGTGCGCGCGAGCCTGTCGCCTACGGGGCCAGTGTCGTCGTGGGCGCCCGTGCAGCCTGGACAACTCCTGTTTCGCTATGTCGCCCGTTTCTACCGGCGTGGCGAAAGGGACTCCGCGCAGGTCGTGGATCCCGCGCCCGAAACGGTCGGCGACGGCGAACAGATTCGCAACGACGATGCCGCCGCCACACAGGAGACCTCCGGGCGCGCTCCGCCGGGAAAGTAGTCGGCTCACTCGGCAGCGAGAAGCTGCGCGATGGCATCACACTGGTAGACGCGATCGCGCTTGCGGCCGGTTGTCTCGCGGAGGATCTCGTTGGAGACGAACTTGTCAATGATCGCCTGCGCGGCGCGGAAGGTGAGACCCATCCGTGCCGCCGCGTCGGCGACTGTTGTGCGTGGGTTCGCGACAAGCGACTCCGCGAGTGCGACGCAATGCTTGGGCGCGCGCATCGCCGCGGCGAACCCCGTGATTCGTGATCGCTCAGTAGCGAGCGCGCGCAGGCAGACGAGGCGTCGCGATGCTTCGTCTTCGACTTCGGCGAGCCACTGTGCTCGCCAGGAGTGGTAGGAATCGAGGTCGACGGCACACGCGAGCGATCGCTGCATCGTCACCCGGCGTTGTGGAGTCGCTGAGACGCCAGCGACGAGTGGGAAACCCAGTCCAGTCGCGCGGGCCATCAGTGATGCGGCGTGCGCGTGGCCGACGCTCTCGCTGGCCGTTCCGTAGGGCTGCACAAGTGCGAAGAGCCACGCCGTCCATGCGGCGCCCGCCAGCGGATCGCTCGTGTTGCTCGCGATGCCGTCTTCCCAGGCTCGATGGATCGACGGAAGCCACTGCGGTGGAGGTGGGACGGTCGCGACGCGAGTGTGGGCGTCACCCGAAGCCCCAAGCCACGCGGTCGTTGTTCGCAGCGGCGGTGAACTTGCGAGTGTGTATCGCGCTGCCATCGCTGCACACGCGGGGGACGACCAGGCCGTGGCCTCAATCCATCCAGCGAGGTGTCCGAGTGCACGCATCGCGCGAGACTCTGCGGCGCATGGGGTCGTGGCAGGCACCGAACTCCCAGGGCGCAGTGACCAAGTCGGTACGGGGAGCCGTCGCACCAGTTCGAATGCGCCGAGTTCGCTTGTGGGAGCCGAGGAGGTCGAGAGGGTCGATGGTGTCACAGGAGGAACTTACCCACAGCGACTCAGTTGCCGAAGCCTTCGACGGTGCCATCTTCGATGCGGTAGAGGCCGAGCAGAAACTTGCCCGCGAGGAATGGCTCGACGCGCAGTCTCCCACGCACGGTGCCGAACTGAATGAGGTGCTTGCCACGAACGGCGACGGGTTCGGCGAGGGTGACTTCGATGCAGTCGTAGGGGGTCGGTGGTGTGCCGATGCAGCAGCCATCCCAGCGATTGCGCATGACGAGGAGTTCGCGAGTCACCTCGACTTGCAGGGGTGGGGCGAGGTAGCCGCTGATCTGGATGCTGGCGCCGTCGAGTGAGGTGATCGAGGCGGGGAGTTCGACCGCATCCGTTGGCGCGTCAGGCATCTGCGGCTCCATCAGAATCGGCCAGTTGATGATGAATGGATGTGTGGGCGATCCGCTGCCAGCGAGATCCGGGCGAGTGGGTGCCGAAGGTGCTTCGGGTGCGGTCGCAGGCGGCTCGATCGCTGGCGCGTCCTGCGAACTCGGGACAAAGAGCGCGGTGAGCGCGCAGGCGGCAACGAAGATCAGAAAGAGCCAGAACCAGCGCACCGCGACAATCCTACGAGCGCGGTCTGCACGCACTCGTCGACGCTCATCGTCGCGGTCGCAAGGCGAAGTTCCGGCGAGGTCGGCGCCTCGTATGGATCACTCACACCGGTGAAGCCTGGCATCTCGCCCGCGAGAGCCTTCTTGTAGTGGCCCTTTGGGTCGCGCGCTGCGGCGACGGCAAGTTCGACATCGACGAACGCTTCGAGGAATGGGAGGCGCGACTGCGCATGCCTTGCGCGTACCGCATCTCGGTCGGCGCGGTACGGACTCACGAGGCTTGCGATGGCCACGGCGCCTGACTGCGCAAGAAGCAGCGCGGCTTCGCCGGCTCGGCGCACCGCTTCGGCGCGTCCGGCGGCGTCGAACGAGAGTCCGGCGCTGAGTCCGTGGCGCAGTGTGTCACCGTCAAGAACGAATGCGGGCCGTCCCTGCGAGAGAAGCGCTCGTTCGAGCGCGAGCGCGATCGTGGTCTTCCCTGATGCGGGAAGTCCCGTCAGCCAGATGGTCGCGCCGAGGTGGCCAAGGAAGCGCGCGCGCACTTCGGCAGCGAGTGGTTCGTGTGGCACGGCGCCTGGAGTTGGTCGCGGCGCGGTCATGGTGTTGTGAGGAGTCCGTGTCGCCATGCGATCGCCGCCACGGTCACCACGAGAAGCAGAGCGTTGAGTGGAAGACCAACGCGGACGAAGTCGGAGAATCGGTAACCGCCGGGCCCGTAAATCATGAGGTTGGTCTGGTATCCAATCGGCGTTGAGAACGCGGCGCATGAAGCGAAGAGCACCGCGAACACAAAGGGCATCGGATCGGCGCCAGCCTGTGATGCTGTGCCGATCGCGAGCGGATAGGCGATCGCGGCCGCCGCCGAGTTGGCGATGAAGTTCGTCAGGACGGCCGTCGCGAGGTAGACGGCCGCGAGGCTCGCAATGACGCTGCCCGCGCCGAGTCCGACGATGAACTGACCGACGGCCGCCCCAAGTCCACTTGACTCGACCGCGTGCGAGAGCCCGAGGCCCGCGCCGATCACAACGAGAATGGAGAGATCGATCGAGGCTCGTGCGTCGGAGGCGCGCAGGCAACTCGTCACGATCATGGCGATGGCGGCCGCAAGCGCGGGACCGAGCATGTTGCCTGTGGCCGTCGCCGTGGCGATCATGAGGACCGTGATGACAAGCGCGATGCCCGCACGCTCGGGGCGAACTTCGCCGCCTTGCACACCCGAGACGAGATAGAAGTCGCGACTCCTTCGATTTCGCTCGACGAAACCCGAATCGGTTTCGATGAGGAGCGTGTCACCGGCTTCAAGGACGATGTCGCCGATGCGGCCAGAGACGCGCTCGCCGTTTCGCGCGACCGCGATGACCGCGGCGTCGTAGCGCGCGCGAAAACCAAACTCGCGGATCGACTGGTTGAGTCCAGGGAATGATTTGGAGACGACGGCTTCGACGAGGGATCGACCGCGCGGATTCGTCGTATCCGGAGACTCTGCGACGCTCTCAAGCCCGGCAATACCTCGAAGCGAGATCACTTCCTCAAGCGCGCCCGCGAACACGAGGTGGTCACCGCCGCGCAGTCGCTGATTCGGGCTCGGCGCCGAGATCGAATCGTCGCCTCGCTCGATCTCGACGAGGAAGAGGCCAGAGAGTCGTCGGAGCCCAGCCTCGGCGATCGACTTCCCGTCCGAGGCGCCACCCTTGGTCACCGCCAATCGTGCCGTGTACTGCCGCGCGTCGGCCGAAGGCAGCAGCACAGGCACGCGATCGGGCAGGAGAATCGGCGCGACAAAGACGAGGTAAGCGACGCCAACGACGGCGACGACGATGCCCACCAGAGTGAAGTCGAAGAAGCCGATCGGCGTGAGGCCCGACGCGGGAGACTTCGCGTCGGCCTCCACGAGTCCCGCCACGACAAGATTGCTGCTCGTCCCTATCAGCGTGAGCGTGCCGCCGAGCGTGATCGCGAAACAAAGCGGAATCAGAAGTTTCGAGGGAGAAATCCGCTCGCGCCGTGAAAAGTCGATCGCTGCGGGGGTCAAGACGGCCATCAGCGGCGTGTTGTTGATGAAGCCGCTGATGAGCGAGCTCGTCGTGCAGAGGTTGGCGAGCGATCCGCGCAGTGTCACGCCCGAACGGAGCACGACGGCCGCGACCCAGCGGATCATGCCGGTGTTCTGCATGCCGCCGGCGACGATGAAGAGCGCCGCGACCGTGATGAGTCCCTCGTTGCCGAAGCCTGAGACCGCCTCCCCCGCGTTGATGACACCGAACATCATGAGCATGACGGCGCCCGCCATGAGCACCATGTCGGGAGCGCGGCCGCGCACGAGGAGCGCGATGGCCCCGGCGATCACGCCGCCGACCAACCACGGGTGCCACCAGAGCGGCGTCATCGTCGGCAGAATAGCCAAACGGCTACGCTTCCTGCGCGACACCGCCATGCACCTGACGCACCTTGACGAGCTCGAAGCGGAGGCCATCCACATCCTCCGCGAGACCGCGGCGAGCTTCGAGCGCCCGGTCCTGATGTACTCGATCGGCAAGGACTCGACGGCACTCCTGCACCTGGCGATGAAGGCATTCTGGCCGGCAAAGCCGCCATTCCCGCTGCTCCATG